>JGI24509J20081_1000131_pt1 | contig 68771 bp, 65 predicted proteins | sample LinPmetageLP29_FD_20081 | JGI IMG/M metagenome (IMG submission 20081) | reverse complement strand
AGATTAGATTAGAAAGTTTAGAAGATACTACCGCTTACTACTATATTACGTAGCCGATACGCTTAAGTATATCGATATAGAGATATTAGAAACGATTAACCCCTTTATACTATCCCCGTAGGCGGAACGCGTATAAACCGATATTGATAAGTAGCATAAGTCCCTAGCCGAAGCGGGTAGGTATATATAGGTCGCGGTTAGTAGCTCTATATAGAACGAGCTAGTAGGTTTTAGAGTAGCTATCGAGAAATAACTACCTCGGAATCGGAAGCTTAAATACAAAGCGCTATCTATTACCTTAGCTATAAGAGTAGAGTAGAATCTATTCTCTACGGAACTAGTAGCTATAGTATATATATTAAGTACGGCGATAGGACTAAAAGACTATACGATTACGCTACTTATAAGCAATAAAGTAGTAGTTCTTATACTTAGGAACCCTCGACAACAATCTAGCTAGGACTTCGTATATCGGATATATAAGTTAATTAAAAGATTATAGAGAAACGGAAACTATATTTAATTCCGCTAGGTTTCTACTAGTAAAGACAATAAGCTACTAGGTCTAGCTAAAGAATAGGCTAAAGCCGTAATATAAGAAGATACCCTTTTATAAAAACGCGCCCTAAGGATAAAATCGACTATACTAAATCTCGTACGGTCTTAAGTAGTCCCTAGAAATACCCTACTAGCGGACGTCGGAAAGTACGCTAAATAAGTAGATATAGTACTCCTAGGAAAATATACGCAATAGCTATATAATCCCTTATTATAGAAGGAAGCGACTATACTAGCCTAACTCCGGATAGGTATAGCGAGACTAAATAGATATCTCTATCGAATCAACGCGGCCGACACGGATTAGTATACGTACGGATAAGCTAAGGAAACTATAGAGTACTTCCTCTTTCGATATCGGAAGTAGACCGTATACCGGACGGATATACTACAATATACCGATACTTACCGAGGAAATCTACCCTTTTACCTAGGAGGAAAGTCGCCTTCCGACGATCAAAAGTAGACGCTAAACTTAGAGACAGTATAGGCCTTAATACGATTCGCTATAGCTATAGGCCGCCTCGAGACTACTTAACCCCGCCGACGAACATAAATCACCCCTCTTTTATTCTAACCTAACCTACCAACTACCTCGTGCTACTTATGGTAGACGCGCTTCAACTACCGAAGATAGGATATTAAATACTTAGAGAAGCGCCTTTAAGCTAGTCTACTAACCGCATTACTAACCTACGAGCATCCGCTACGATACTGCATGCTAAGAATAACAAATACGCTAAGGTCTTGTATATAGGCTCCAATAAGTCACAGAATTGTATATACTATAACATATATAGTAGTTTAGCGATAGTTGCCCTTTCGGCTCAGCCGCCGGGCGTTAATGAATTGTGTGTGTGTGTGTGTATACAGAAAAGAGCCTAGGCTTACGAACTACGATTGGCTGCAGCCGTATTTACGTATAATCCTTCGCCGCTGATGCTTTAATCTTGGAATAGGAACGCTTAATCTCGCCTCGCATTTGAGACAATCAGTGCTCCTACGATTGTAGAGGATCAGCCATGCGAGGAGGCTTGTGTAAGTCATCAAACCGCTTGGTCAAATGCGGTGTAAATCGATAAAGGCAGCAGGAAATGGCACGCATAAAGAATGCTGAGCAACTATAACACCAGACTCTCGATTCTGCGGGATAGGAGATACATGCACCTTGGGCTGATTCGTTCTCTGCAGAGTGGGTATTTGCTGGTTGCCAGGGAAACAAGTCAAAGAGGGGTGCGTAGCGACATCAAGTGTTGGAAACCGGCTGAAAACAATCTTGTAGGTGAAAGAAACACTCGCTGGTAGACTTGGGGGGTGGCAAGGTATTAGGGGATGCATGGACATCAAGGCAAGTGGAGGCAAAGAAGCCAATAACATCTAATGAACATCCTCACTTTTCTGCTAAGGTGGTGATCAATTAAATAATATGATTTTCTCGAACACTTATACCGCCATCAACAACTGTTGACTTCCTATTTATTCAACGTTTATCTGGTTCGTCGTGTGCAATGGTCAACACACGTCCAAGATTAACCAACCCACCCGATTTCCACAATCACATTGCTTGAACAGCATCCGTTTCCTCACCCTACTATGACGAGAGCTCAAACACGTTGAATCGGCCTCGAACGCCATCGAAACTGAGCGGCCTCTCAATTCTTCAACACCGCCGCACTTAATTGCGTTTGCTTGTCTTGTTCTGGTCTAAACCAAACCAGCTGTTTTCCTCGTTAACCTACGATATGCTGAGTTAGGGAGCTATATTCAATCATCGCTCCTAGGATCATGGTCAGATCAGGATGGTATATCGCCGTGGATCGAGGCCTGTATCAAGAATAAGGATGCCATCAAGGATTTATTCCTAGATCATTGGAACAATGTCGGCCTCAAATTGAAGAGCGAGACGTGTACCGGCAGTGCAGAAATGATTAGGGATGCTGCAAACAACGATGACCCTGGCGCTTTGCGAACGCAGCTCGGGGGAGAGAATGTTGATGCAGTGGATCACCAAGGAAGAACCGCCTTACATCTTACAGCTGCTCATGGAAATCTCTTGGCCGTTAAATCACTCCTCTGCCAAAATTCCATTGATCCTGGTGCGTTAGACCAACGAAACAGGACCCCGCTCCACGCGGCTGCAATGGGTGGACATCTCGCAGTGGTAGATCTGCTGCTGCGTCGAACGAAAGCTTTCCTGAATTGCCAGGATATCCATGGCAATACTCCACTGTGATGGGCAACGTCAAGGCATCACGACGATGTCACGAAGAGGCTTCTGAGCGAGGTTGATGTGGATGTCAATGTGGTTGGGAGGGGGCGGAAGATACGACGAACCTTCTACTTCCCTCCACCACGCGGTGAGAAGGTTGGATACAATTGTTTTGCGGTGGCTCCTTGCAGTGCCGGCGCTTGATCCCAACACCTGCGCGAGCTTCCAATCCCCTCTCTGTCTGGCTATAAGAGAGGGTAACACTGCAGTGCTAAGATTGCTTCTCACCCACAAAGACATAGAAATCAATGCTCAGCATTCATATGGGGATGCACCAATCTGCTTAGCCATCGAAAACGGTAATGTTGATGCTGTGAAGCTGTTAGTGGCACAAGGTAGCCGACTAAAGATCAACCAGCTGAACAGAATTGATGAGGAGACTGCAGTTTCCGTTGCTGTTCGTAATGCAAGCTTGCCTATTTTACACATCCTGCTGCAGCATCCTAACATCGACCTCAATCTGCGCAATTGTTGGGATGAGACCGCGCTGCTGATAGGAGTCAGGGAAGTAGACATTGAGGGAGTAAAAAGACTGCTCCAGGATCCGAGACCTATCTACAGCCTGGGAATTCCAGCTGAAATTGCCAAGTCCTGCAACAAACATATCATAGAGAAGCTCATTAGGGGTAGGATAGAGCGCAACAGACACGGCAGTTATTATCAAGCCATCGGCCTGCTTTAATGTAACGAACAAGACAAAAATCCCCTCCAGTTGCCTTTTTTTGATTTCCCCCTATTGATGTAGAGTGCTCTACCGTAGATCGAACATTCGTCATGCAGAATAAATTAACCCTAGTTCGATTAAGCAACTCGCAAGACATTGGATATCTAAAAGAAGCAGGACACCGCTGTCGCATATGAAGATATCGTTCGGTAGGTGTGCAGAGTTTTGGGAAAAATTTCTATCAATTTATACAGACGCGGTTGAACCGTCCGGAATCATTTTCCCGCAACACATATAGACCAGGGGTAAGAGAGTTCGGATCTTTAGTCACTTTGAGCTTACCCTGAACAATTGATTGAACATCTCGCGGATATCGGGAAAGCAGGAGTAACTCATGGCAGTACGCTCAAAGCGACCAAACTCCGCTTCCAGCTATCAAATAACGGTGATTAGGACCAAAGATGGCAATTATGTAACAAATAGAACGAAGACGTTGCATCTTTTGACCATTTACTCGAGCCTACGAGAAAGTGATGAAATCCGCCATTACCGTCATGTATACATACGCCTTGGCGGGGCATATATATGCATCACATTCTTATACATCACCTCCTTGCCATATGCTGGATCCTGTGCAGTGTTCGAGGTGTTCGAGGTTTGAAGCCATGAAAAGTAGCGAATATTGCTGTATGCTTTTATTCCCCCTTTTCTGCTCTGACTAACAAGCCCTTGAACACCTCTTCATATAGAGAATTATTGCAATTTTGTGGTATCCTGCAAATAACTTCTGAAACTTTGCCCTTTTCAGGGAGCTTGAGGGTACAGCCCCATCCTTGTTCCCCGGTCAGAAGATCGCTAGAGACGAGATTGTGGAGGAGGGACGTTTCATAAAATGAATATTGAAAGACTGGCTTCCCTTCTCGAAAATCAAAAACCTTCTCTTGCTTATGCTTCGAAAGCAGGATAGACTGGAGAGCCCATTGACTGAGTATGGTTTGTACATCCAAAGTGACCCCAGTGGTAAGAACAATGTCGGCGTTTGGCATGACGGTATGACCGTGAAGACATTCCCTGAACAGGTTCCAGGACCCTGCCGGTATTCGGAAAGCATCGCAGACATACAGAACGGCATAGCTCTCCTTAGAAAGTTCATGGAGCTGAGAGCCAATAAGCACTGGCTGCGCATTGTGCTTTTCCCTCATGTTTTGAAGCCATAGGTCACTTTTGAAAATCGAAGTCCACAGTGAAACCCGACTTCGATCATATCTCCCGAGCTCTCGGCCGAAAGCCGACACGAAGTTGCCATGAGAAATGACTGAGCTGTGGCAACCAATGTGGTCAAGCAACTCTTGGGGGAGCTTCCGAATAATTGAGTGCACCCCGGGTATGTTTTCTTGTTCATACGATGGGGTGATCTCGGCTTCACATTCAAGCAATCTCTTTATTGACTCCATCATCACCGATAGGTTGGAATATAGATAGCTGGCAAATTTCAGATTGGGGTCAACTTTGCGTCGATGTTGGAAATGATCGTGATCAATAAGTCGCAACGTGCAGTATATCGTGCCTTCGAAAACCAGGAGGGGGGTGCAAAGATTTTCTCTCGGTTTTGCGAAAATATACGGCGCGTCGAAATGCTGGCCTGCTAAAAAAGGGAAATGACTTTACTTATATAGGCTGCGGTCCCCCTGTATGATATAGAGAAAGACGCTATGATTTTATTAGTCTATGATGACACGTCGGGCCATTCCTGGGAGTGATGAGGTGGCACGGACTCCTATACATTTCAATGTCTTTTGCCACGTAAAAAGTGATGTACTTTGTCGGCATTCGAACAGAGGCTAATCTGAACATGGTCTAGTGTGTTCCAAACAAAGATCACAGGAAGAAATATAGGAGACTGATATTGAGCGCGATTGTATTTAGGCATGACGAGATACCGCTTGTAAGAATAATAAATGTCGTGCGTAGTATAACAGGCATATTGAGGATTGCCCCACAAGCATACCTCCCAGAAGCGGGTGGGCCACTTCCCAGGAGCACCGAGGCCATATCCTGGGAGCCCTGTCGCTCCTAGGAGTACGTCCTCACGATCCCAGGAGCCTGCAATGCTATACCAAGTGGACAATCTCATTTCGGCGATGGCGCCAGCAGTGTATTAACGCTTTTTCGCATTATGTTTTATAGAGGCATTGGAATCGAGAATTCGTGGCCGTCAATCGTTTCAACCCAACTACAGAAACTATCGAGATGCCTCCACAGAGAAGACAACTGGTGCCGCATCGCTCGGGCCCTTTCCCCATTTCCAACATCCGACGAGGTCACTCTGGAACAGAAAAACAAAAACGGTTTCAACTTAACATCGACACAGGCACAAAGCACCCAAAGCAAAGACTCGAGGAAATTATTACGAGTATATACGCTGAAATGTCAAAAATGCAACATCAACAGTACGAGGCAATTAATATGCTACGAAATTGCGACGGCATGCTACGCAAGCAAGCAACGGACAAAGCTAAGCTGGAAGAGGAGAATCGATAGCTCGTTGAGCACATCAAGATAGCTCATCAATAAGCGTGCGACCTAGAGTTCAAGAATAGGGAACTAGAGTACCAGCTGGCGGAGGAAAGGCAAGAGCGCCCGGAGCATCCCACTGAAAAGCAGAGTTGAACGCCTCCTTTATATACCGCAGTTGCTATTTCCTCCGTCTATCGATTGTATCCTGAGGATTCCAGACAACCAGCTTTTGGGTCTACTATAGGAGGAATTTCGGGTCTGGTTGTTGGCTGGGTGAACGTTACTGCATTTAACGGTGCAAGAGAAATCCCGAAGGATTATCTTTATGCGGGAACTGAAATCATGTTGGTAGGGGAGTCCAGCAGTACATTGCTGTGCTTGAGCCAGCAAGAAAATGACAGGTTGGAGATAGAACCGACTTGTCACCTCGAGAACTGCAGTGGATAAATCTTCTTGCTGGCCTCAGAAAAGAACCAAGAACAATGAAATGCTCAGCCGGCTCTATAAGTAGCTTCTTTCTCCTTTCTCCTCACAAGCTGCTAGTAACCAAGAAGAATGCCCCCAATCGGATCGGACTTGCATCGATGGGTTGCTGAGACTTCTCTCCCTAACTTGTATGCCATCTGTGCCGCTCTTATTCTAGTAGCCTGGCTAATCTATTGGATTGGACGGGATGTGTGGCGCTGGGCATGGAGAAGGCGCCATGTTGTCTTTTTTCACCCATTTCAATCGAGAATAAGACACTCTTGGCGACGATTTGCCCACGTCCATCTGCCCAAGGGTATGGCCTGGTTAGACATTCCAAAGTACCGACAAGCACTAGTACTGGTGGCCATGCTCGCAAATACTTTTGGATGTAAGTGCGAGGGAGGTATTGATAATGATACCGTAATGGAGTGCGTACTACAGCATTAAATTTGTTTGTTTCTATACGGAGTTCCATGATATCATACTCCGCCTCATTCCCTGATACGTAAACTGCAGTATCGTGTTTAGCTGGTTAGTCTACATCTACGAACTTGTGGTTCTCCGGAAGATTGGACACGGGTATTTGGCGGTTTGAAACTACGACCCCTCGAACCTTCTGATTCAGATTTTCTGCCATCAAAGCTCGTTATTAATGTGTACATACTGAAGAAAGCAGGTCATTTATCAAATCCAGAAAGACCGCTTCTCAATAATGTAAAAAGGGAAACATTAAATAGCCTGTTGATATTATGAACCTAGACATGCTCATAAGCATAAACAAAATAGAGTACTTCAATTTGACAGAACACCTACAAGCCTCCCAATTAATCGGTATCAATATCCGATCCCGTATCTTCTCTAGTGTAGTAATTCCCTTTAGCGCTAAGGCGATGAAACTCTTCTGCATGCCTACGAAGATATATCTTATGTAGTAGATCTTCATCACACATATAGTACCTTCGATCCTACAATGCTTCTCTCGAAAGTGTCGTAGAGTCGACTTATATTTGCTATATTTCTACGTGCGGCGATGAATAGGAAGTTCGGTGTTACTATAGCATTGAAAACATCGGCGAGGCTTCTTGGCTTTTTTGATATAATTTTTGGCTTTTATAAGAAGAACATCCTACTACGAAGGCTCTAGAGAGCTGCAACTCTTCTTGGCTAGCTCTAGTAATACGTTAGTCTATTCTTTATCGAACCCGTTACTTAGTATAGCCCTTTTACGTCGCCTACGCAATAGCCTACCCTCTAGGAAACAATAGTATCGGGAGATCGTAGCTATAGTAGTATTCCTTCTTTGCTACTCTGTCTCTAGGGATTAAGAGGTAGGCTATATAAATAATTTCTTAAGTGTTACGATGGCCAATATGATCAAGAAAATGTCATACGCGAAATATAAAAGTCGCAACGTAAAGAAGGAATAATCATATATACGGGGATTATTGATAATAGGGACCTAGATTACGTAATCCTAGAGCCACAATCCTCCGACCTCCGACGTTATGCGTCACAGAAATTACGGGTCACAACGGACGATGATCCCTTCTTAGCACGTAGGGGCGGCCATTTGACTCCGTTGGCCGGTGATTGGCTGAGCTGTTGCGACCGACAGGGCGGCACCAACAAAACTCAGCCAACAGAAGTCATTATTTTCTACCTCGCTTCTCTTTCCTTGCTCCTACTGACTGGATTCTCTATATATTTATAAAAGGGTTCCTAGGCTACCATCCCTCTGTTGTCTCTCCCACTCTTCCATCTCCTGCCCCTCAACGACTTTACGAAACTGTGTTCCGGCCGGCAAAACAAAGATCTTGAACAGAGCTCCCACTCACCCGCTGGGTATTCAGTGAATCAAAACCATTACACGCTACTTCAATCTGTCAGAAGAAAAATTGATTTCCACCCTTGAATTGTTGCGGTCTTATCAAGCTGTTTTGCAGGCTGGGGTAAGCCTTGCACGACTTTTTCACGTTCCGCTTACCAGTGATCTCAAAGCCGCCGAGATTAGAGCGCTATTTAGCAGCCGCGAACCGCGGGTATTGGAGGTCGAGCAGACGGGATGCACCACTATCCACTGGGCCGATGCCTTGCGCTCCCCCATGTATGACCCTAAGCAAAAGGACACTGGGAAATATCATGTTCGGATTGATAAAGCAAATGCGCTGGTTGAGTTGTCGAAAGAAGACCACGAGTTCATCGACACGAAACTTCCCTGGCAGCTTATTGACCCTCAATCATATCCAGGCGGTCTGGCCTCGGAGATCAATACTGTCAAGTTGGCCCCTGCTGAAATAGCACCCTGCCAAGACATAACCGCGCAATGTTCGTATACCCCCCAGGTTTTGTGATCCAGTCGATCACTCTACTGATTGATATCAATGCAGTGACAAAAGCAATTAACAAAAGCAATTAGCAATGTACTTAGAGAGCCTAGAGAGAATGGAGAGGACGAGAAGGCACTGGTCCAGGCACTGGAATATATTCCGCTGGCAATCACTCAGGCGGGGTCCTATATTGCGAATCGATCATCTCGGGTAACGGTCTCCCGGTACCTTCAGTTGTTCCATGAGAGCGAGTCGAATCAGACATATCTCCTCCAGAACGAGGACGCTAAGGACCTCCGGGGGGACCCTAGTATTCGGCATGCGGTCATTACCACATGGCAGCTATCTTTCGAGCAGATCCGCCAAGAGCGGCCGGCGGCGACGGATTTACTAGCGTTAATGAGCATGTTTGATCGGCAGGGGATCCCAGAAGGCCTTGTCCGTGCCGATGGGGATGGGCTCCAGTTTGAAGATGCACTGGCACCATTGATCAATTATCCGCTTGTTCGGGTTGAACTTGAAACAGGGTCATTTGATATGCACCGACTCGTACAGTTATCGGTCCGGACATGGCTAGAGATCTATCTGGAGCTGGCGCGGTGGCAAGAGAAGTCGCGAGCAATCATGGCACAGAAGGTTCCCGGTGGAGAGTACGAGAGCTGGATTGAATGTCAAAGGCTGCTTCCGCATGCGAAAGAGGTGATGAAGTCGATATCTGCTGAGCATGAAGATTGACTGCATGCGGCCACGATTTCCTTTTAACTGCGGATGCTATTTATTGCTTCGAGGAATATATGGAGAGGCAGAAGCCATGCAGCGGTGGGAGTTAAGACACACGAGAGAAGGTGCTTAGACGCGAGCATCCCGACACGCTCGCCAGTGTCAATAACCTTGGCTTAATGCTTGACAAGCAAGGGAAATATGAAGAGGCGAAATCCATATAATAACGGCCACTAGAAGAATATGTAGAGGTCTTTGGACGTGAACATCCCGAAACGGTGACTAGTCTCGATATTCTTTCGACTTTCTGGACCAACACGAGCAACTTGAAGAGGCTTCATAATCCCAGACCTGTATCTATAGCATTTAGTGTAAAGGCAGCATACTGTACATGGGGGTAAGATTTACACTTGGTGATTTTTCCTGCATCACCGTGTACCCTCATATTTTGATGCGGTCCCGAAGCACTTCTAGAGAGCAGCGAGGGCGACGGAAAGTCGCGCAGAGGTGATGACGAGTCACACGGGGGAAAGGGGGTGGCGGAGCTCAGGAGCTCGGTGATCCGGATCAATAGCAAAAATGTCTCACCTGCAGAGACAAGGGAGGAGGGCGAGAAAGAAAATGTGGGATGTTGGGTGGGGAGGGGGAAAACAGGGGACTATATATAACCACGCGCGGGCACGCACAGGGACCGGTGGCGCTAAACCGGAAGGGCTAAAACTAAACCTTTTTAGACCTCCACCGTAACCCTCCGATATGGTGTAGTGGCTAACATCGCCGTCTCTCACACGGCAGCCGGGGGTTCGATTCCCCCTATCGGAGTGAGCATAATTTTTTGATCTTTTTGATCATACGTACGTGGGTAGAGAGAGCTCTTGGATATACTGCTGAACGAATGGAGAATTTTATTTTTCGGTTGGGCCAATTGATTAATTCGCGTAGGGCGAACAGGGCATAGCTGATACTCGTCGCACGTCGACCCATGTCCAGCTGTCCTCGTTTCCAAGGATTGAAGTATATATATAATTGTCGCGATTTTTCTCTCGCCAAATCTCAACCTCACCACACCACCGTCTCGAATAATACCATTGAAAAATGCCCTGGTATCCTTCCCAATGCCTGAACTAATAAGCGCCTTCCCCCAGCCCAGGATGGTCCTTTATAAAATCCCTCCCCTCATGGATCAAGCACACCGGAGATAACAATAAGAGCCTTCCCATTCTGGGAGTCGGCAATGAAATTGTCCCAGGACAAATAGGAATACCTATCGACGTGACTGGGAGACCGATCGATGGGTCAGACTATGTATACACTGTTCCCACCAAGACGAAAGGCGTTGGTTACAGTCAACGTTCCACGTGAAGTGATTCAAGCATCTATCTTGTCCACTCCAGCGGTGGAAAGGCAGACCCTCCACTTTCCCGTCTTCTTGCGATGCCCTTACGACATGAGTTGGAATTCTCCAATTAGCAGACCAAGACAATGATGGATCCAATGGGTTCTAAAAGGATAACCTCGGAACCTACTCGCGTACAACCATCGAGGATTGCCCCACCAGATCGACTTGACCTGACAGCTCTGACATAACTACATGTAGTCTAGAATCCGATCAATAGATCCTATTCCTGAACGAGTTGATCTCTTCTCGCCTCATCTCTAGTGCAAAAACGAGCGACCCCACTCATATCAGCATATCACATGTGAAACTCGCCTCACCTGCGCGAAATGCACAAAGCATGACTAGCATGGCTAGTATAACCGTTATCTGTCAGATCCACCCGGCGATGCATCTTTTTCTTTCGCACATTTTACGACACTTTTGCTCTCGCATGCCAAATGCAAATGGAGTTCTCGCGGCTCACCCTTCTCCCCATCCCAGCCTCGATCCGTCGTCGGCTGCCCCGGCTATATCCCTCGCATAAGGCTGGAGCCGATACCACCTCGGACGCCGCATTGCGACTCTCGCTGTCTGAACCGCACCTGGCATGCCCCAGTCACCTTACAGAAATCGCTGTTGAGGTGCAAGGGCCTTTAACGGCGAGCAACGATCTGAACTTCGAGTCTGGGTCTGGCGGGTCTGGCGGGTCCGGCGGGTCTACTCCTCGTGAGGGGACGGATCTTCCACCAGCATACGAGACTGAGTCTGGATTGCGCTGGAACCGAATAGTACCCGGTAAGGAGAATGCAATTGAAACCCGACTTTTGGATGACTGACGAGGGCCTTTCATGACAGCTTTCAATCTTCTTCGAAATGCAGGCTACGAAGCGCAGCAGCCACGCGCGGATGGCCGCCTGGCTCGGTCCCTCTATATTAACGCGATTATGTATCTGCTCGATGCGCTGCCTCCAGATCTAACTGTGGATGAAATAACCATGATTCAACACCGGATACCACAGCCCGTCAAGGCTTCAATAGCGGCAGAGCCACGGCCACAATCTCATCTTGCGTGTCTGGAGGGACCTGTAGACTTCAGGCCGGGTCCTCCCGCCAGGTCATGCCTGCATAGGCTTCTTGCATTCACCATTGTACAGATCTTTCTCATCGTGCGGTTTATCCTGCCTTACATCAAATTATTCTTGCGCCAAGTCTATGAATACGAGCGTTCGCATCGTCTTACTGAGCGCATCGTCACCACGACATTAGATGCGGCAGACGGACTGGGAAAGAGCAGTGTCAACATTGGGTCTACGGTCTGCAAAATAAACGAAGGGAGAGTTGGAGCTGTAGTTGGAAACCTTGCAGCCTGGTGGGTTGAAGGTATTGCGGGTGGAGTGTACGAAGGAGTCGGGCAAGGTTTGATGCATTTGGGCTTGTTGAGACCGGGACCGGAGCTCAATCGACCTGTATTGCAAATAGATGGGCGTTAATTAAATAAACACGTTCGTGGATGCAGTAACTACCTGATGATAGATGACCAAATACCCGCTGTATTCCTTATTCCTTGATTCTCTAGAGTTGCGTGGGACAGGGTCCGCGTTGTACCCAAAACAGAGAGTTCTGGTGGTCAAGACTGGGGAAATGAGCAGAAACAATGTGAGCACAATGTCAGACTGAGATGCGAGGCCAGTTGTGAATATTCATGTCGAATTGGAGAGGTCGCAAGTTGCAGGTCCGAAGCTCCGAGTAGATAAGCGATTGGATTGTTGCCAGGAACATCTCTCCGATCACCTTCAGCTCAGCTTCCGCGATCACAGCCATGTCGACCGCACGATTACCCTACGTTCCTTCGATTCGAAGACAGCAGCTGCATTTGGAATTGTGAAGTCTTTCGGCATTCAAAGAGTGGCACATACTGATCCCCGTCCAGCGCGAGCTTGCGGAATGCGGCACCACCAGGGGTCTACGTGAGCCTGGCACCGGGCGACCCCACTCTCTGGAATGGTGTCATCTTCGTTCGATCCGGTGAGTACGGATTCTACTTGCTGCAGTCCTCGACTGATCCTCGAGCTTGTCAGGCCCCTATGCCTCCGCCATTCTCCGCTTCCAGATCCGCTTCCCCGACGTATACCCCGACCTTCCACCGCTTGTCACCTTCGCAACCGACGTTTTCCACCCATTGATCGTGCCCCTTACCACATACACATTCAGCACCAACTCAGCGAGCGATGACCCAGTCAGTGCCACCGACGAAGAGCGACTACCGCCTGGTGGCTTCAGTCTCCGCCACGGATTTCCCCACTGGTTTGGCAGGGCTAGGCGACGAAGCGGTGTCGCATCTGGAAAGTCGTCTCGGAACGTGAGTGGTAACAGCACTGGCACCATGTCTGGTGGCGCGGGAACAGAATCGAGTGGCCCAGCGGCGGAGGGCAATGCGTCCGAGGGACAGAGTTCAGTGGTCGGCTCTCCGATCAACCCAGTCGACGGCGAGGACACAGAGGCGAACGTTGAGCCCTCTCATATCTCCAAAGTACCTTGCGCAGATCAATTCACGACACCAAAAATGTTCGTCCCCGTTGCCGACTTATTGGATTATATCCGCTCCACCTTCGACGACGAGGAAGTTTTGGACTCGTTGCCATCCGAGGCCGCAGGCAATCCTGGAGCATGGCACGCGTGGAAAGCGCATCGTCGAGGCGGCGCAGGGCCTGGTGACCTGAAACGGGGAAGCCCGCATGCTCGGCTTCCTGGCGACTGGCACTGGGATGGCATCTGGGCGCGGCGGGTAGAGGACGAGATCGCAGCCAGTCATTCCGATCCGATGCTCTTTGGCAATTCTGCTCGTGGGAGCGGCGATGATATGGTAGGTCCATCGACCCCGACCGACTGACAGACACTAATCACAGTAGATTCGGTTTTCCCGATTGGACGATGCAACTTTGCACTCGGTGAAGGAGACGATGGTATCGGTGGCGAACGTACATAAACAGTGATGATTGTTCTTGCTCCAATATACCCAACAATGCTGTTGTTTTCTATATGACTCGCACCTGCCTTGTCCCAAGGATTCACGGGCTCAGACTAAACACAAACTTGCACAGGAAGACTCTGATCATGCATCTACCATTACCATTTTCGCAAAATGCCCGATACTTTATCCCTCGATTTTAAGAGCTCTGCATTGCTTATCGCATTGGTTCTGGTTCCCGTCGTTGTCCTCTTCGGCACTGTTGCCGTCGCTCTTGTCTGCTCCGAGCGCTGCAACTGCCAGCTCGCCAAACCCAAGTGGCTGTCGCGTCTCCCTTGCTGCCGCGGACGTTGGAACCGGAAGAAGCGACTTCGCTCCGACGCGGAGAGTGGCACTGGCTGTCGCATCACTGAATCATCCGATGCAACTCTGGCGTATGAACCGACTGTGGCAGGAATTGAGCATGTCTAGACTGCTCACCATGGACGACCTGAATGACGAGCCACCTACTGTCAAAAAGGCCGGCGATTTGTCACGGAGTCGAAGTGTCAGTTCGTCCATGTCGTACCCTCGCATCCCTCGGCGGCAGTCTTCGCTCTCTGCGAGCTTGAGCAATGACTCGAATGGGCCAGCAACATCAACTAGAACTCCATCTCTATCCGACAGTCTCTATCAGATCGAAGTCATGAAAATCCGGCAACCAGGTGGAAGGGCTCTTCGAGACATGGACAACAGGGATTCCTGTTTTACGGGGGATGATCCATTCGTTGACGAAGTGACTGCTCCCTCTCACCATTGCCTACCGTCTTGCTGACTTGTTAATCAGACCCCACGGCAACTCGTAGCACAGGAGAACAAGATCCGAGCCAGATATCGCCCAGGCTCACGACTAACGGTTCGTTGGAGCTCTGGATCTTATGATTCCATGGGACCAGATCTTCCGTCAGCCTCGAACTCGGCCGGCGAATTTGCGGAAATGAGACTTTCTACTCCCGACCCGAGACAACTTCCAAAGCACACCACTGAAGGAGGCTTCGGCTACCTATGTCCGATGGATTTACCGATATCTTTTGTCAGCGCGAGGTCATTTGCCAGCAAGCCGCAAATTGGCTTGGGAGCCTCGTCTTTATGGTCTACAATTAATGTCTCTGCCGATGTTAGCTCTGTCCCATTCCCAGGAACTTCTGGTCTCGCACCCCTTGATGTGATCATACTCCTTAATTACTTGTGAGTTGACCACCTGGCTTCATCGTTTGCGGATACACAAGCTCACTTGCTTATCAGATCCCAGCCTACTGCCAATCTTCTGACTCAGGTTACCCTTGGATCCTCCATTTTGGCTTCAAACATCATTCACAATCACGACAGGGTTGGTCTTGCCTACATTGATTGGGACAAAAACCTCAACTTTGAGTTGTTACTCTCGTTAGGCTTCCACTCCTTGGACACTATCCAATCTGCATTGAATATCTTTTCACGGCGCCAACATCTCAATCATTGGAAGGCGGATATCAACATTGGCAATGTCATTCAGCAGGTTTCCGGGTTATTTTCAGTCTGCCCGAGGACTGCATTCTGCCATCTGTTTTTCGTTTCTGCGACGCCACCAGTACATTTAGCCATACCTGCGATGGACCAAGGGATCGGTTTCCACACAATTACACCGCAATCTTGTCTTCCATTGAAACACACCGGCATTCAGCCTGGGTGGCACATTCCTTATGACATTGGCAGTGGTACTTCATGCCCCGAGGGGACCCATTTTATTCGCAAAGTGTCGAGAGTCGTTCAGCAGCTTCGCACTGGCATTCGCCCGGGTTCTATTCTCAACCTCAAACTGTCTATCATTCCTGGCGAAGACTGTCAGATCTCCGTCATTGACAACTGTCGAATTAAGTCACTTCGTCCTGGAGAAACCTGGATTGTCCCGGTCGAAATTAGCGTGCCCTCGGCATTCCAGCCAATCTCCCCTAGGAATCGAAATGAACCACTGACTTGCCATCCTTTGATCGAGGAAATGATCTCTCAAATCAATGGTCTCTTGATGAAATATTCTTCCGAGGTGATCACCCAGCCTATCCTGACCGCTCACATTGAGTATCAACATTCACTTTTGCCAGCGCCCAATACTATCCATGTGGAGAGCCAACTTACGATTGTCCGAAGTGAAAACGAAGTTGTGAATTCTTTGTTCGACTGTCGACAGACCAGTCTATCAACCATTGGATCGGGTAACGAGCTGAGTATATGTCTGAGTGTTCGATCAGGGAGTACTTGAAGTCTCTCGGTGTGGCTCTCCTGTTCATCTATTATTACTGCGTTTTCTTGGGTCCCTACGATTGCCACTATAACTCATGTCTGTTCTCATGTGTTTGCTTTGGCGCAGAGAGTTGTCTACAGTTGAACTGTTTAATTGATCTGATGTTCTTCGCTATGATTTCTTCGCTCAAAGTAAACGCACCAAGGCAAAAATGTATTTATCCTGTATACGAGTCCTCTCAAATACGAGGGTAACATCTAAATGCGACGATCTAAGGGAGATCGATATCTTGGAATCCTGCTTGTTGTTTAGGTCGTTCCTCATGGACTTGGGACCGCAGGCCCGGGGATCTGGAGAGATAGCGGGAAAACCAGGGCGGCAATCACCGTGGAATTTGGTGACAGGCCTGTTTATGAGGCCTGGGAAGGTATAAGCTGGTGGGACGTCTATTGCGACGCTGAAAAACTGGCCAATCTCGGTGCGACATCTTCGGCTTCCTCGTCGAGCTGCCGATTCCACACCGGATCGCCATCATCATCGAACTCAGCCCATTGGAAGAAGGAACATCCTTGCTTCCCCGGTACAAATCCGGCATAGCACATCCACATGTACCGACCCCGGGTCTCTCGTTTGCGCTGTGCGCACCGAAGAATCGCGTGCACGCCACAACGGCATCGAGGCGTGTATCGAGGGTGTAAAGTGTCGCGATACCAGCGGTAGGTGATGTTGATGCGCCTGTTCCCTGAAATCGGATGCGGGGAGACAGTTTGTGCAGGGGTAATCGCATGCTTCCATTCCTCCTGCATCTCCGCATGCATGACCAGGAGCGAGTTATGGGGAAGGTGGATGGAAATCTGTCCCTGTGAGTCTGCACGAGCCGCGGCCTTTTGGCCTTTGGTCGTTGATAGTGAACTGGATTTGTTGCCACTAGCTGCCGCTCCCTCTGCGTCTGCCTCATCATCCCGAGCGACGATCCGACGAATTCGGAATTCTCGTTCCACGCCTAGGCTGAGACTACCTATCACCGGGTGTGGGCCGAGATAGGTCAATTCGTCTGCGTGGTATCCTACACTCTCGGCGGGTCCGTCGTAGCAGTTGACAAATGCTGCATTTGGTCGCCACTGCTTTGGTGATTGGTATTTGAGCTTCTTTCCGTCCGGGTAGACGTCGTGGATGCGCTTTTGGATCTCTTCATTCACCGTATGTTGTACCTTTCGCGATACCGTGCGTAGCTGTGGCGTTGCTTGTCGCACGTTTGATCGGTAAGTGCCGCCGTAAGTGTATTCGGAGGTCTGTTGCTTGTATTCCTCGGGTGTAGAAACGTATACACATGCGGTGTGCGGGCTCTGTACTGTGCGGCTGAAAAGTTGGAACTCGTATCTTGAAAAGTGTTGCGATTCATCGAGCAGCTCAATAAGAAGTTTATTGGCCTCTCCCGGAGGGAGGAAGTTGTGAATGATCGTGCAGGGTGTGTAGGCTGCCACATCCTCGGGGGCATAGAGGTGGAGGGTCTGTCTTTTCTTGGTAGGAAGAGGCTTCCGGCTGGCCATGCCTTCATTAATTGACACGAGTGACCCATCTTGGCTTTTTGTCAAGACGTGGGAGGATAGAGATGTTTGAATGCCGAAAGACGAGGTCGTAGTCGCTCGCTTCTTGGGGGTTGAAGAGCTCTCTGCAGGCCCTTGAGAGGCCAGCAGCGAAGAGGCAGCATCGATAGATCCGTCACAGGAAACAAGAATGTCCAGAATATCATCCTGCTTAATGTCAGGGTACAGTGATATCAAAATGGCGAGTTTGATGTCGGTCGACTCGTCAGCCTGATTCTCAGGAACCAACGATGCCTCAGACCGATCCACCCCAGTTTCCTTGACTGGAGACAATTTCCGACGTTTCCTCGACACGAATTTGTCCATATATGCCGTTCTTCATATCCAAATGTGATGAGCAAGAGAACAAGAGAACAAGACGAGTCGCAGCGTTGATAAGCGGCCTATCGACACATGACTGACGTCAAACTGACCAATCAGGTGGCATTCCTATAGATGCTGGACAATGGTAGTTATTATGGGGATTAATCGTTGATTGACCTATTGGAATACATTTTACTCTAAAGCTCTTGTTTGTCTGTACCAGAGTACATCTGCTTGAACAGACCATCTCTGGCAAGAAGCTTTTGCGGAGTATCAAACTCGACAGGGCATCCAGAATCCAACACAGCAATTCGATCGAAATCCATGATCGTGTCAAGCTGTTCAACAGTTAGCTCGTTCTCTGGTTTAATAAAGTATAGAATCTGTAAGTTGGGTGACAGATGAAGCTGGGAACATACTCTATGCGCGACACTGAAACGTCTCTCATGACTTTCTGCACTCGCTGGTTTCTTTGGGCATCAAGACTGCTCGTGGCTTCATCCAAAATGAGCATCTGGCATGCACCATTACTGGTTTGTCTTTTAAGAATTGCCCGTGTCAGACAGAAGAGTTGCTGCTCTCCTTGCGACAGTGGGTGGTCCTCGGGAAGTGCGTCCAGGCCCCCACGGCTTTCAATCGCCGCCCAGACGCCAATATCCTTCAGCACAAATGTAATCTCGCTGTCTCTGGAAAGTCCCATTGTATCGGCGATATAGCGGATGGTTCCCAAAAGCGTGAACGGGTCCTGCGGCACGGCTATTAGCCTCTCGCGGATTGATCCGGGGGCGATCTTGGAAATGTCAGTCTGGTCAATTGTGATACTGCCATGCGAGAAGTCTACGAGACGCAACATGGCTAGCGTGAGGGAGCTTTTTCCGCTGAAACGTGAAGGATTGGCCAGCAGGCTGGTTGAATAACTAACTATATGAAAGTCAGAAGACTATAGATACGTACCTGCCAGTGCGGCCGCAGATGCCGATCATTTCGTCCGGCCTTATGTGCATGGAGATGTTATCCAGAGCCAGGGTACCGTCGGGATAGCGGAGAGAAAGATCCTGTATGTCAATCTTCCCCTTATCGGGCCACGATGCAGGCAGCTCTGCGGCTGTACCCGGTTGGTTTTCACAAGGCGTTGTCTCAACAAATGACTGGACACGGGCTATCGCTCCGAGCGAGGTCTCGAGAGTAATCCATTATGTGATGAAATATGACAATAGTTGATTGAATCCAAGCATATTGTTCAACGCAACACCGAGGAGGCTGGAACTTGTGCTGCTACGCAGCATGACGGCTAGTGTTACCACAACGGTTGCCAACGCCATCACCACGATGTCCAATATCAGGTTCAACCACCTTTGCGCGCAAAGTAGCATGTAGTACGGTGTTTGAGACCGATCAAGATGCCGAGTCAGGATTTTTGATGCGGCATCTCGCCAACCAAAGGCCCGTATTGTCGGCAGACCTTCGAGGACCTCGGCAAAGTGAGAGTACAACGGGCTTCTAGACTCCAAATCAAGATATCGCAGTTGGCGACTCGTCTTAAGATAAACTTTTTGCAAGAAATAGAGCACGATCAGTGTGGCCGGTATTGTCGTCGCCATGAACGCTGACCCCGTGGCGATTAGCCCAATGGTGGCAATGCAAAGAAGCCTCGGCGGAAGACATCAGCACAATAGGAAGGGCCAGGATTATCAGGGTCATATAGTGATTTAGAGTCACACCATTATCAGTAGCGGAAAAGAAGGACAGTGGTGCCTGCATAGTCGTATCCAAAAGCGACCAGTAGGGAGTCATCCGCCCTGATTTGTGCCTGTACAGCATACAAAATGAAGGTAATGACAGGCGACCATATCCGAGGCACACTTGCTGGTTGATATCAGCGGAGGAACAACATACAAGCATAAATTGTTTGACCTAGACCGTTCAACCACATGATTCCCTTGAAGAAAGCGCGAGATACAAGTAATTCTCGTTCGCGTGCCCCTGCAGGGCCCGAGATAGTTTGCCAGAAAGTCCTGAAATTTTAGTAGCTTTGATAGAGCCCAGTACGGAGTATGTATTTTGAATCCGCTTCTGGATTTCGAGATTCCAATTTCGCTGATTCTCTCCGATTGTCTTCGCCATTAGCTTCTGACCACCCAGGCATGCTGGTTTTAATAAGTATGAAAGCTATGCATGTTTCGATACAAGGCTTGCTGCTTACCTAGAGCCAGAATTAATGGAACCATGCAAGTTGGTCCGACTTGTCTTTCGAGTAGACATGTACCAATTGCCACTTCAATTGTGCGAGCCCACACATCATTGAAATTTTTCAGATGCTCAATAATGCAATCAATGTCTGATTGGAGCTTATTAGGACACCGGGCTTCCGCTTTCGGCGAGCGAACACCACTCACTCACCTATACTCATCATCGTAAGAGCTGCGCTCTCTGTAAAAAAAGTCGTCTTGGAGTGTCAGGGTCCTGTCGTGGATCAATGAGATCATTGTTCCACGGAACAAAGTGCTGGAGAAGCGACGTCGGTAGTGCACATTAGACAACTAGTGTTTTGACTATATTGCAAAGGAACAGATCAACCGCTAATCCACAGCAAATCAAGAAAGCGGCTCCGATAAGGCCGTATCCACGATTCCCGCTCTCCGGTGTGGTCAGGTCCTCCATGTAAACCAAAACTGCCGTGATCATGAAGGCTTGGGCAAAAGTGAACCCAATCATACACACACGAGGAAGGGCCACGGCGAGAAATTCCCACCAGAAACAGCAGAGAAAGGCCCAAGGCAAGGAAAGCATGTTATCTGTTTTACCTGGGAGGTGTCAGCATATGATATATTCAACGTTGGAGAAAATATCCTACCATTCTTCTCCCGCGCTTGTTTCAGTCTTTCGCCTGTGCTACCAGAGCTAAGGCCAGGGTCAAGAGCAAAAAGGTCACGACTCCCAATGATCTTCCGCCACCCAGACAAAAAGAGTCCATTCAGCCACCAAACAAAGCTCAGATTAACAATGCCACGGGTTGCTTTGTAGGGGGACTTGGGATAAGACGTTTTTGCTCGGTTCCTTTTAGTCCCCCAAGACTGCACTCTGCACAGCCGCAACGGCGACTCGATAGGTGAGCCATAAAGTTCGGATCCGTGTCGCGTCAAACAGAATCGAGAGGAGCAGGTAAACGGTCAATAGAGAAGAAGGCCTCGTTGATTTAATATCTTCGACATAGGACAGTCCAATGATAATGGCAGAACTAGCGAGGCCCAGGACAGCAGATGGGAAGCTGGTCGATGTCCGTGAACGAACCGATACGCTCCAAAGCACCAGGAGGGACAGTTGAAGGGCGAAATTGATTGAAGCGGTAACCTGTAAGCTCATCAATCGCAGCCCAGCTTATGGGAAGTATTAGATGACAAGTATCTGACCAGCTTCAAAAATAGTCATGTTTAGATCGCGTCTTTCGTTGACAACGAGAGAGATAGAGTAGCCGGGGTGGTCCAACCAGTAGCAGGATTGTCGAAGGGATTATCGACAGTATAGCCTGCTCGAAGGTGATGATAAAGTCAAATGCTCTCAGGCGGCTAACAGGCCCGAACGCGTTGTCGGAGGTATCTGCCCGGCAGTGGAATTGAAGGCCATTGCCGTCGGAATTCAGACCGAGAACTGGCAACGAGAGACAGAGACAGCTGTAACATTGAGATCAGGGTCTTGATAACGATTCGAATGATGACGATAGCGGATGTTGCCTAAACAAAGAGATAGCTACTGCATAATGGTCTAACCGTATCCGATAAGTTAGCCGCGTACAAACTGTGATGCGATATTACATGATGAGAAAAGCAGATTAGGGCCATTTCGTAACCGAAACTAGTTGCGTCTGTCTAATATATAACTAGCTGGACAACCGTCGGTGGAGTGGGTGGAGCCACAGCTACGGTCTGAGTAGGCAAAAATTGCCAAAAATAAATGGACTCGCGGGGAATCGAACCCCGGACCACCCCCATGCTAAGGGGGTATTATACCACTAAACCACAAGCCCATTGGATGAGTCAGCTATATTTTAATGGCTATATCCACATATCTAAATATCCAGCATATCTATTTCGAAGAAGAGAGTAAGGTAGGGTGCTAAGTATATACCTGCCACAAGGACAGTGTTATCATGACGAAGCAGAATCTTATCCTGGCAAAGTTAAAACCAATGTTGAGCTGGGATCAGCCAAGACCTTTGAAACGTATACATTCCTATTTCCATCCCTATATGTATCTCCAGGGCCATCTAACAAATATTGCAAGACAAATCAAACAAAACACCATCCGAATTAGCTCTAAATGGCCGCAGTAACGCTGTATAGTTTCACGCGGGAAGTGTGGCCGATAAGCGTGTCCCGTGCTAAAACCGACCTCGGCCCATCGTATGCGCTTGGATTCTCCCCGCAATTCCGATGTCAATCCCTCCGACCTCATACTGTGCCCGGTCGACATGGTAACGGCTTGCCTTTGATACCCTAGGCCTTTTTCTTTCCGTTCCGCTGTTCCTGCTATCGGTGTTCACCGGTCAGCGCCTCACTATGCTCCACTTCCGCACACAGGGTTTCAACGGTTGCGCAGTCAAGTATTCGCCCTTCTTTGACAATCGGCTAGCCGTTGCCAGTGCAGCAAACTTCGGCCTGGTTGGCAATGGTCGGCTGTTTATTCTAGAGCTTACTCCTAATGGGATTGTGCCGGTAAAAGCGTGAGTGGGCTTTGAATCCGCCCTGGCAGTCCTTGGCCTACGAACCTCGGATGGAACACGCAGGCTGAAATCTCCGTTTATGATCCAGATTCACCACACAAGACTCTCTCTATGACCTTGCCTGGTCGGAGATCCACGAAAACCAGGTTCTCACCGCATCGGGCGATGGCAGCATCAAGCTATTCGACACCACAGCTAACGACTTCCCCATTTCGAACTGGAAAGAACATGCACGGGAAGTCTTCAGCGTCAACTGGAATCTAGTCGCTAAAGACCGCTTCTGCTCCAGCAGTTGGGATGGCACTGTCCGAGTCTGGTCACCGCATCGCCCGCAGTCACTCCTCACCCTCCCCACACATAGCTGCACTTACTCCGCCGCCTTCTGCCCGCATAACCCAGACCTGATCTCATGCGTGACATCGGACTCGTACGTTCGTGTCTTCGACCTGCGTACCCCCGCCTCAGCCTCCAACCACCTCGCCGTCCAAATACCCATCCATGCGGCGCCCGCCGCACCCACAATTCCCGGTCAGCCAGGAATGCCACCGGCCGCAACCCCTCCCGCCGAGGCCCTCACGCACGATTGGAATAAATACCGCCCGACAGTTCTCGCTACAGCTGGTGTAGATCGGGCCATCCGGACATTCGACATTCGCGCCCCGCAGCAAGGACCACTAGCCACCATGCTCGGACATGAGTATGCAGTGCGCAAAGTAGCCTGGTCGCCACATCTATCCAACGTTCTCTTAAGTGCTAGTTACGACATGACTTGTCGTGTATGGAGTGATCGGTCCGATGCAAGCGCGATCGGTGATGCGGATCTCTTGCGCTCTGGCCCGGCGGGTCCGGTTGTCGGCGCGGAACTGGGACGGATGGGACGACACACTGAATTTGTGACGGGAGTGGATTGGTGCTTATTCGGAAACGAGGGCTGGTGTGCCAGCGTCGGATGGGACGAGAGTCTCTATGTATGGGATGTGCGAGGCACAATGACATGAATGAGCATCTAGCATCTCAAGGAACTGATCGACTTATCCAGAACACTGGTGGTTCTGTGCAAAAGGCATTCTTGTATGATACCTCTTTTTGACTGTAAGCCCGCCTTTTCACTACTGCATTTCATGAAATATGGAATATGTATATCTGTCATTGCATTTCGTAATTTTATGCCCGAGTCGCGCAGCTATGCATGGTACATGAATCCAGAGAGAATTCTGCGCTCGGTCTATGTTCGATCGCCAGAACCAATAACGAGTGCAAGCGCTGCTCAGCTGAACCAATTACCGTCTGAAGCTCCTGTTCCCAAGGCATATAACGGATGCTTCAAATCGAGGACATGTCACCCAATTTCCCGACCAATAACAGTTGTCTGAGGCTTGGACTCGACTAGCTCTGGGCCCTTGTATCTGGAGATTTTCCTCCCAACTAAGGCGCACTGGTCTATTTACCCAGACGGGCCTCGGTCTTGGTCCGCTCCTGGCTCCGGACCTGAGCAATCTCATCCCGGGTAGCATTGACTTTGACATGCACCTGGTTGAATGGGTTCTCCTCGCTCTTCTCGAACTCCTTGCGGCAAAGATCCATGCGCTGCTGCCGGCGCAGACCGGGATGCTCTTGTTCGATCTCGGGCATTCGGCGGGCCTCGAAGGCAGCGTAGGCAGCCTTGAATCGACGCTCGGGGTGTCGCTCCACCTTAGAACTATCCTTGTTCGTCAGAGACAGGGCATCCAGTGCATTCTCGATACCAGAGGCATTGAGAGCAGAGCCCTTCCTGCTGCCGGGCTCGTCGTCCAGCTGGGAAAGGTCGAGACCGCGAGTCTTCTTCTGGGCCGATTTAGCACCGGCACCCTTGGGCTTGGAGGGCAGGGAAGCCTCCTCGGCGGCGAGTTGTGCATCGCGCTCGGCCTTTTTGCGAGCAGCCTCAGCTTTCTTGGCTTCGGCATCTTCCCTATCGTCGAGAAGAACTTTTTCAGCTTGTGTTCCATGTACGAAGCGCCAATGTGGACTTACTTCTTAGCACCGCTCTTGGATCCCTTGGACCATTCCTTCTCGTCCTCGGCGGCTCGCTTTGCATCATCAGCCGCCTTCTTTCCAGCGGCAGCTTCGGCTTTCTATGTAACGGTTAGCATCTTCTGATGCATGGTGGGGGCGGGGTCAACATACGCGGGCGTTACCAGCAGCCTTTTTGGAGTTCTCACCGGCGCCTCCTTTCTTGCCTCCCATTTTGATAAAATGTATACTTTAACACGGACGATGCACAAGGAGTGACAGAAGCGAAGGTCAATAAGAAAAGGTAGATTATCTTTGATGACCTGATCCTTGAGATGATTTTGCCGGCTCCGATGCGGGCGGTGACGATGTGACTAATCTGGATATTATGCGGGTTATGACGCAGTCTAACCACACCGCGCAATGAATTAATCCTTCAAAACACATAGATGCTGTGAACTGGATATGGTTTAGGCCAGATAGGAGGAAGATAAGGGTGGTCATAATGTACATCTCAAGAAGTTGTCACCTCAAACACACTTAAGAGGTAGTAAGCCTATCTCAAGTTGGACGGGAAAGAGCCTCAAAGAGGGCTTTTAATATAGCATGTAAAAGTTGAGTGAGAATCTACATGTATCAATAAAATCAATTTTTATTATACATGAACTATCATTTTGTCGCGTCTTGCTCGATTTTGTTTATGTTTTTCTCTTCTTGCTCTATCTACAGTGGGTCCATTATGTTACCACCCACTTTCTGCCGCATTTTCTGCTGTATATATGCATCTAGCTGGCATTTCGGGCGGCGTGTAGATGCCAATAGGGCCCTTGCTGATTGAATATGAGGTGTAATAGAATTTAAAGATCTAAAGATATTAAAGAACAGTATAATAAACTACAGAAACGCGTTTCTACGTATAATGTAGGTGAGGTAGTTGGTGAGGGTAGTGAGGGTGGTGGTGGTGGTGGCGGTGGTGGGGGCGGTGAAAATCAGGCGGTAAAGTCATGGGGTCGAAGTTGTGAAACCCCACTGTACTTCTCCCGGGGCTGTATTTGTTTCCACTCATATATGGCCAAGGCCTACCACAGGTCCTCGGTTTCAGTTCTTTGGGGCCTTTCAACCTCTAGTGAGCTACGGGAACAGTTTCACAGGATTTAATGACTTACCTGTCTCAGGTCACGGAGATTCAGTCGCAATCCTGCCTCTCCCCTAGTCAGTCCTTCCTCAGACGCATTCAACCTACCGAAACCTAAACCCTTGCTCCATCTGCAAGGAGCCCCGAAGACGCTCTCCACCTGCCGTGCTCCATACGGCTCTATCAGTATGGTCGGCTTACTAACGCCGCGGCAAGCGGACGAGCTGTGAGTCCGCACTGTTGAAGCATTGCTGATAGTTTCATTGACCAAGGCTGACGTTTCCCATAGGCATAAGTCCATCATAGCGTACTTGTCAGCAAATGACCTCACGGAGACGGCTGCGACGTTGCGAAAAGAATTGGGCTTAGCAGATGATGGGTTTGACGCGGCCGCAGTGAAGAAGTACGAAACATTACTAGAAAAGAAATGGACCAGCACCGTTCGCTTACAACGAAAGGTAAGGATATTCCGATCAACAAAGCGCAGTTTCGTCCGTTTCTATATCTCGCTATGGCAACACTAACCTTTCTTGCATAACAGATAATGGATCTCGAATCTCGCAACGCAGCTCTCCAACGCGAACTCGACGATGTGACGCCAACTTCTCTCCTCAAACGCAACACTGATACCAGCAATTGGCTTCCTCGGCACCCGAAATACTCACTGCAGTCGCACCGTGATACCATAAATTGCATCGCTTTCCACCCTAAATTTTCTTCAATCGCATCTGGCTCTGACGACTTCACAATAAAGATTTGGGACTGGGAACAAGGGGAACTGGAAAAGACACTGAAAGGGCATACAAGGGCGGTACGCGACGTGGATTTTGGGAGCACTTCCACCGGGGTTCTCCTGGCTTCCTGCAGTTCGGACCTTACGATCAAGCTATGGAATCCGACAGACGATTACAAGAACTTCAGGACTCTACAAGGTCATGATCACATTGTCAGCGCTGTCCGTTTCATACCCTCGGGAAACCTTCTTGCCAGTGCAAGCAAAGATGCCGACGTGAGATTATGGGACGTCACCAACGGGTATTGTGTTAAGACCATACAAGGACACACTGGATGGGTGCGAGATATTTGTCCATCTTATGACGGGCAATTCCTTCTCTCTACTGGCGATGATATGACCGTTCGGCTTTGGGACATTTCTGCCAAACCAGAAAACAAGTTAACAGCGTTTGGCCATGAAAATTTTAATGTGTGCTGTGCAATTGCCCCGCCAGCCTCGTCTCAGTATCTTGCGCCATCGATTGGATTGAAGGATGCAACGAGTGCTGAATTTATGGCGACTGGGTCACGAGATAAAACGATCAAACTCTGGGACGCTCGTGGTGCCTGTATCATGACACTGGTCGGTCATGACAACTGGGTGCGTGCAATTGTTTTTCATCCTAGTGGAAAGTATCTACTTTCTGTATCAGATGACAAAACAATACGCTGTTGGGACTTGAGCCAACAAGGGAAGTGTGTGAGGACTCTCCGAGATACACATGATAGTTTCATTACTTGTTTGAAGTGGGCCCCGGGAATTGTGAAGGATGTACGCAACAGCTCTCAGCCGATCCCGGGAAGCACAGAAATATCGAAGAGCAAGGATAAAGGAGGCCCCCCCGACACGCAAATCCGTTGCGTGATAGCCACAGGAAGCGTGGATCAGAAGATACAGATTTTCGCGGGCTAGTGACCACAGACACTGAGTTATGAAGAGAAAAATGGAGATTTTCCCATCCCCATTCTTCGAAAGCCCTCATTTACCGAAGTCGTTAAGCTGGTATGTACTCGTTGGGCTCATCGGCCGCTTCTCTTGCGAAGGACCGCTTTTCTGCAAGGGCTACTGATGGAACTGTGACTTTGCAATTGCCCTACACTGTAAACTAGGCATCCCTGGGGCTTGTAGATATCTTCACCTGTGCAACTGCCCCTTGCACTAATTGTCCAATGCAATATCCATACCAATTGCTCTATAAGCGAATTCGCTTGCCTAGCTACCTTAAGTGTACCTTGGAGAGCTCCTTTACTCGCCTAGGCATGGCTGGGACAATTTAAGAGATGGAGTAAATGTTCATGATACTTCATGCCTAGAAACCCAGGTGTCACATAGTTATGGATGCGGCTTAGTCATCACCCCATCAGCCCTCCAGGAGCTTAGAGGGTCGTTGCGCATTTACGGCTCTCTTCTCACGATACCAAGAATGGGCTTATTATAGCTCAAGGTAGTGATATTTGGGGTACCGCATCTGATTTTGACTCGGTAAACTGGGCGCATCCCTCCACTACTAGCCACACTGGCCTCCCCTATGATCTGACCCTCCGCCATAATGATTACGCTCTTCCGTTTAATGCAGAGCCTCTCGCTCCTCCTGCTGCTCATCGGAGCAGTCACTGCCGAGCACACCTCCAACTGGGCTGTACTCGTTTCCACCTCCCGATTCTGGTTCAACTACCGGCACCTTGCCAATGTTCTCTCCCTGTATCGAACGGTCAAGCGGCTCGGCATTCCCGACTCCCAGATTATCCTCATGCTCCCGGATGACATGGCCTGCAACCCTCGAAATGCCTTTCCCGGGACCGTGTACAGTAACGCAGACCGTGCAGTCGATCTGTATGGAGACAACATCGAAGTGGACTACAGGGGCTACGAAGTGACAGTCGAGAATTTTATCCGACTCTTGACAGACCGCCTGGATGAAGACGTGCCGCGCAGCAAGCGTCTCGGCTCGGATGCTGGAAGCAACGTGCTGGTCTACATGACCGGTCACGGGGGTGACCAATTCCTGAAGTTCCAGGACGCGGAGGAAATCGGCGCATGGGATCTGGCTGACGCGTTCGGACAGATGTGGGAGAAGAAGCGCTACCATGAACTGCTGTTTATGATCGATACCTGCCAGGCCAACACGATGTACACCCACTTCTACTCGCCCAACATTGTCGCCACGGGATCCAGCGAACTAGACCAGTCTTCTTACTCTCACCATGCGGACAACGACGTCGGAGTCGCTGTGATTGACCGCTGGACTTACTACGTGCTCGAATTCCTCGAGACACAGGTGACAAGCGCCAACTCGAAATTGAATCTGGGCGATCTGTTCGACTCCTATGATGAATCGAAAATTCACTCGCAGCCCGGTGTCCGATGGGATCTGTTCCCCGGTGGCGAGCCAGAAGGTCGCCTGCGGACTGTGGTGGATTTCTTCGGCAACGTGCAGAATGTCGAGGTCGAGAATGCCAATGCGACTGAACCAGGCTCTCTCAAAGAAGACCTGGCCGAGATTGCGCGACTTGTTGAAAAGTGGCGCAAGCGCGATGAGGAATACTCTGCCATCCTAGGGAACTCGTCTCAGCATCGCAGCGAGGACCAACCCTCGGAGTTTGTGCACTTGGGCTCGAAGAAGACAGTGAGGCCAACCAGGATGGCCGAGGACAACAGTTGGGGCAAGCGCCTGGTTGGTTTGTCTGTAGTGGGTGCCTGTACTGCTATCTGGGTCGCTGGCTCGATTCTTGGCCGTTCAGCCTGAGTGCTAATCTGAATGGTTTCGGTTTATTTCTTTATACATATAGCATGCAAGGCGTTTAGGCATGGTCCGAGGTGGTAATAGTACCTAGGTAGTAGTAATTTTCACGTCACCATTTAAGCCGGGATGCTTGCGGAGCTTCAGGGCTACAGAAATGCGAGTGAAATCGGGCTAAGGCGATCTACTACTGCTACTACCACGTCATCCATGCCATTTCTGACCATCTACTCGTGTTAGATCTATTGCTCAGCCGCCAGGGCGAGAAGTCGCTATTTCCTCTGCTCCAAAACCATGGCATTGCACCCAACGCTTATAGGTAAGAGTTCGAGATTCCAGGCCGATACCTTGCCCTAACATCTGGTTTAGTTCCCTTGGCGGGGGCTTCTTGAAAGCAATTAGCAAGTGTTCATGTTCAATAATTTAGCGATGGCAATGTTTCAAGACACCCTGATTTATCAACTCATCGCTGGTTAATCCCAAAAGTATCATTGGTGGCGCACACACCTTGTGATGGCAAATACTAAGGATAGAATAAATTGTCAATATTGGCACCCTTGCAAATGCCACAGTGGAGCCCAATCTAATTAAATGTGCAAAGCAGGGAGTACAACCTGCAACATGCAAATACTCGTCTTTGTCGAGGCGACGGATGGAATCTCAGGGCACGTGCCCGACGCGTCGCGCTCCGCTTTCCCGTTGCGCTTCCAGTTTACTCTATTAACTTTACATTCACGGTCCACGCTTTCTCTATTCTTATTGTTCCTGCAGCTGCTGTTCTCCAATTTCATGACCCATGCTCGCATTTGCTCGCATGTGTTAATCCTCCATAGCTGGCCATGTATCTTCCACGGCAGCTCATCTCTCACCTATACCTCCAACTCCTCCGATCTCACCACCCGCTCTCCCCACCGGTCTTGATTCTCGTTGCGCTCGAACCTGATGCGCTGTGTGCTTGCCGGATCCTCACGACATTATTAAAACGCGACTACATCCCCCACAAGATCCAACCCGTTGCTGGTTATGGTGACCTCGCGCGTGCAGGGAAGGACCTTGTCCAGCCCATGCAAACCACCAATGGCGGCAGTGGAGGTGTCGTGGTATGTCTCGGTGTAGGTGGACTAGTCGACCTAGGTGAGATTCTGGGATTGAGTCAACCAGAGGACGAGGTCGAGGATATGGGAGGGGTCGAGATTTGGGTCTTCGACGCGCGCCGGCCGTGGAATCTCGGGAATGTCTTCGGTGGACAAGCTGGGATAGGTCAGGCCATGGCGGAAATTGATGTGAACGCGCGACGGCACGGACGTGGTGTTGATAAGGGGTGCATTACCCCTGCCTACACGTCGAAAAGCGGTGGTATTGTCGTGTTTGATGATGGAGATATCGAGGAGGAGCTCCGCAACGAACGAGAGGCATACTACGCGCTTCTTGACATGCCAGAGGTGGATGAGGATGATGCGAGTGACGACGGGGACATGGATGACGATGACATGCCCTCGGGGTCCAAAAAGCGCAAATCGTGGTCTGGACGCGAGGATGAGGACGAGTCTGAAGATGAAGATGGGCCGCCTCGCCAACGGAAGCGAAGTAATTCGGTACGGAAGCCTTTTCCCACTCGTGTCTTTCAAGTATTAACGCGTGTCACAGGGTTCTTCGATGGTTTCGTCTCCGAGTAGGCGACGGCGACCTGCGATAAATTCATCCAACTCATCACGTTCTGCGACTCCCACGACAGACTCACCGTCACCGCAAGTGCCGTCTACGCAGACATTGAACCGTCGCCTGATCCGAATGAAAAGGAAACACGAAACTGTCTTGCAGAGCTACTACGCCGCTGGAACATCCTACTCAGAGCCTATCTCATCACTATTATATTCACTCGCATCGGAGCTTGGTCGTGAAGACAACGACCTTCTATGGCTTGCCATTGTCGGTGTTTCCAGCTTGGAGCTTAGCGGCCGGACGATGACCGGCGTGAGCATTTCGAATGCATTGGAATCTGGAGGCTCGGCGGGCTGGGGTGGGCAACGTGGAGAGCACATTCGCCAGGTTCTTCGAGACGAAGTCCACCGTTTGAACCCTCCTGATCCCAATGAGCGAGATCGAGATATCCGAGGAGAGATTAATGGTGTCATCCCTACAACTGCAAGGTCTCCTACCGACACTTCTATCCGTCTTTCACCCGAGCCACGATTCCTGCTTGTCCGGCATTGGTCACTATACGAGAGCATGCTTCACAGTCCTTACCTCGCCACGAGGCTTCATGTCTGGACGGAAAATGGCCGCAAACGACTTCACAAACTCCTGGCCAAGATGGGCATCAGTTTGACTCAATGCCATCAATTCTACACACACATGGATATGGAGCTGAAACGAGTGTTGCGAGGACGACTCCTCAAGTACGCGCCCATGTACGGTCTGGATGGCCTGGTCCCTCCAGAGCCATCCGGTCATGCCAGTTCCCGTGAGGGCTGGGGCTTTGTGCGTTGTTGGGGTTGGAAGGCCTGCCTCTCTGCCACAGATATAGGCGTCATTCTGGGAGCCATGCTCGAAGTTGGACCGAACGAGGCATCTGGGGCATGGGATGCCAAACGCCTCCCGCGGGCACGGGGCTCAAATGATGAGATCGACAACGGCATTGGTTCCGGAGAATCAGATCTGGCTAGTCTTCTTCCTCGGTTCTGGAGTGCATATGACGCTCTTTCGCTCACGTCAGAGTCCCCTACTCTTCTAATGGACGCGTTGCCTTTGGCTCAGCATCTCCACCGTGCTATTCTCCGGACGGGTACATCACTGCTCTCCAAGCACCAGATCCGCCATCTTCGGGCATTCCGCATCGCGGTGGTCAAGGATGGCCCTGACGTAAAGCTGTTTACCAACCCCGGAGCTCTGACCAAGCTGGCACTGTGGATTGCGGAGGCCATCCGTGTCCAAGAGCGTGAAAAGGGCGACTCCAAAATTGGCCGGAAAAGAGCAGCCGGTACTCCTCTCGTCCTCGCGGGCCTTGACGAAGACCGCGACCTATACGTCGTCGTGGGCACTGGTGGAGGCGGCGGAGTGGTTGATTTTGCAGCGATCTCGAAGCGCCAAGAAGGGCGCCGCAGGAAGAAAGAGGCAAAAGAGAAGAAGCAAAAGGAACGAGCAGATCGCCGGGCCAAGCGCGCCGCCGAGCGAGCTGAACGGGATGGCTCCGACGCCGAGGAAGAGGAGTCAGAGGAATCGGAGTCCTCATCCGAGTCCGAGTCAGAAGACGAAGATCCTAGTGGAAAGAAACATCTCGTGCGCAATCGATTCGGCATTGCATTCCAAGAGGTGGTTCAAGAGACCAGCGCCCGCGTCCGCATCGATAGTTTCGATCACTGCGTGGTCGAAGTACAAAAGGATGATCTGGGCGGTTTCCTTGAAGCCTTGAGCTTCCGCAGCGTGGTGGGCTAAAGACTCACCCGCAAACAATTCACGCAGTCTATGACCTGGTATCTCTGTTGATTCATTTGAGGGAATGGGGGACTCATGAGGCATTGCATTATTACACAAGCATTTCCATGATCATGCATCTTTTGCATCTTGAGGACTTCCTGGCGTTGTGGCGATCTATAGCTTCGATAGCTCTACAATTTACTTCTCGGTCTTTTTATTCCGATCCGAATCATCCCCCGCTTCTCCTCATTTCCCCCGACTTCCCCGACTTCCCCATACTTGTAAACACGTAAACACTTTCTATCACCATGACACCACAGCAATTCCCAAGCGTCTCGCGAGAGAGCACCTTCGCCAAACTCCCCGCCGAATACGCCGCCGACGCCCAAGACCAAATCTCCAACATCCTCACAACATCTCCAATCAACCGGCACACAAACCTGCCACGACATCTCCGTCCTAACAGTATGGGACATCCCAACCCTAGTAACCGAATTCCAGAACAATTCACCAGGCTTCTTCATCCTCACCAACTCGCGCGCCCTCCCACCTACAGACGCAAAAACCCTCATCCACACGATATGCACCAACGTCGCCGAAGCGGCCAAAGCCACTGATAACGAAGTGGACATCGTTCTCCGCGGTGATAGCACACTGCGCGGCCACTTCCCCCTCGAAACAGACGTGGCTCAGTCCGTCTTTGGGCCCGCTGATGCTCTCGTGCTCGCCCCCTTCTTCTTCCAGGGCGGCCGTTTCACCATCGGCGATGTACACTATGTCGCAGAAGCCGAGAAGCTCGTCCCTGCTGGCTCGACACAATTCGCACAGGATGCCACTTTCGGATACAAGAGCTCCAGTTTACGAGACTACGTACTCGAAAAAGCACCCGGTCGATTCAACCAAGATCAAATACATTCTGTGACTATCGAAGTGATTCGTCGTGGGGGTCCTGACACCGTTTGCGAAAAGTTAATGACTGCGCCGAAGGGTGGTGTGGTTATTGTAAATGCAGCCGCCGAGTCGGATATGCATGTTTTCGTTGCTGGCTTGTTACTCGGTATGCTCTCCCCCTACCTTGTGGGGACTATATTCTAACCTAACCTATTACAGCCGAGTCCAAGGGTAAACACTTCCTCTATCGCACTGGGGCAGCCTTCGTCTCGACTAGACTTGGTATCCGTTCCAAAGCTCCCATCTCCGCCGCGGAGCTTCATCTTCCTTCGCCGCGGCAAACAGGTGGACTCATCGTGGCGGGATCATACGTGCCCAAGACAACAGCGCAATTGAAAGTGCTAACGGACCGACTCGGGCAAAGCGGGAAGCTGGCGATTATCGAGATTCATGTAGATGAGCTCATCACGTCACCACAGACAGCGGCACATACTGTGCGGCGGGTGGTGAAGGAAACGGAAGAGTATCTGCAGGCTGGACAGGATACGCTGGTTATGACGAGTCGGAAACTGATTACGGGTGGTGATAAGCTTTCGTCGTTGAAGATTGGGTCGACAGTTGCTGAGGCGTTGGTTAGTGTTTTGCAGCAAATTGAGGTGCGGCCGAGGTATATCATTGCTAAGGTATGATTGCTTTGTGATGGGGCTGCATAGAGTGTTTGGATACTGACTCCTTAGGGGGGTATTACTTCTTCAGACGCTGCTACGAAGGGCTTGAGTGTTAAACGGGCTACTATTGTCGGTCAGGCTGCGCCGGGTGTACCGCTTTGGAGATGCGATGAGCCGACGTCTCGTTATCAGGGCGTGTCTTTCGTTGTTTTTCCCGGTAACGTGGGTGGAGAGGAGACGCTTTGTGAGTTGGTGGAGGCCTGGCACTAGATGTGTCGTGTATACTCGACAAGCCCTAAGTAGCTCTCCCAGTCGGTCTGAGGTCTATATATCTTTCTCTTATCTTTCTCTTATCTTTCTCTTATCTTTCTCTTATCTTTCTCTTATCTTTCTCTTATCTTTCTCTTATCTTTCTCTTATCTTTCTCTTATCTTTTGGCAAAGATACTTAAAGCAGAGGCCTCGTCACTTCACTTCTACTTAGCCCGACTGGTGCTTTATGCCGGGCAACATGTCAGACGGCGCTTTCGGCGGCTCTGGGTATCCGTCCCTTATCCTTGAGGTCGGATACTCGGAGTCCGCTAACCACCTACGGTCGGATACCAGGTGATGGCACGCCAACACCCAATATACTTGTCGCACGTCGACCCACACGACGTGCGACGAGTACTACTAATTTGTGGCACTTAGAAAAATTCCTATGAGTGGGGCTCGAAGGCCACGATAGTCACGTGGTACCCCACCGTTAGGTGTCAACCGGTTGTCCTAAATAGGTTTAGTCATTGACCGAGCATCGCCTACTTAGTTAACTACCTCATCCACTGACATCCATGCGACTTTGGATCACCACATCTCCCAAAGTCTTCCTAATTCCTCAAACATCAACCTCCAATTTTCTCTTTTCAACTATCCTACTCTGGTTTCAGAACTCTATTCGAAGTTTGCCTCTACGATTTCACAATGGCTAGTAAGGCAGGAGCCCCAGATAAAGAAGACTTCACCGTGCCTACAAGCGCCTATCGTTTAGTCGCCCCGTCTTTTAGGAAGCTACGACAGACCATCGAAACACTTCGAGACCACCAAGCACGCGCCAATCAACAAACGTCTTACCTCTACGTTTCGAACATCAACCAAGCCCTCTTCAAGAGGCTGGAAGACAACGCTGACCTTTTCCGCGGTGTCAAAGCACTCATCGATCATTCCCATCGTCAGGTTTTATATAAGATGCCAAGCAGCGCACATGCGCGAATAGCAGGCACTTTCCATAGCTTCGTTATCCTCAAACTTGCGGCCATGGGCCTATCAATGTTCAATAAAACGGTCATAAGCTGCGGGTCAGCACGGCAACTCGGCGTCGTATGTAGCAAGGAGCCGGACTGGAGCTTTAAGCCAGGGAACATGTCCGACGGCGCTTTGGGCGGCTCCGAGTATCCGTCCCTCATTCTTGAGGTCGGTTACTCGGAGTCCACCAACCACCTACGGTCGGAAGCTAGGTGGTGGCACGCTAACACCAACAAGGGTTCGGTCAGCACCAAGCTCGTGGTTCTCATCTGTTTGGAGCCAGCAGACCCCACCAACGTCAAGTTCGAGATCTGGACAGAGTTAGATAACTCATCGACCGCCCGGATTACCCGCAGCCGCCCAGCTACGACCCTGGCTTGTACCCAGCAAGCCTCGCTTGTTGGAGGTAGCGTGGTGGGTGCGCCCCTAACGCTCGATTTTGAATTGACGATGCGTCGGCCGCCGGGGAATAAGAAGGAGGGAGATATCATCATGCAGGAGAGAGACCTAAAGCTTATTTGTGGACAGGACTTTTGAGGCTGTTAACGTCGAATCATGACTATTACTCTTACCAAGCGACTATTACTCTTACCAAGCGACTAGCTATTACCAAGAGAGTCTTAGCTAGAATAATTCATCTTCAATTTTACCACCAAGCATCACATTTCGGTAGCATGTAGAGGGCAAGATGGACTGGGTGACGAATCATACACTAACCGGCTGTCTGTATCCGCCGCATACAGGAACGTCCCTCAAGCGGACGGCTCCCCCAAGCGAGTGCGTAGAGTCGTTGTCGACTTGCGTTCCCAAAACAAGATTTCAGTAAGGGACATATATATACCCTATCAGGAATCCATCAACTTCGGTCAATCGAGGATTTGTACAGGAAAATGAAAGGGGAAATGTGTTCTAAATATGGGAGTGGTTTTTATATCACATTGTTGGATTTTGTAGAGACCATCAAGTCATTATGCATAGACACACATGGCTCATAGATCAGCCCTCTTATCCCCACCAGAAGCTCACGCTGATACCAGCCCGCAGACCTCGCACGTAGTGCCACCAACCAACAGGGATGTACAAGCACTCACCCTCGTGCAAAATAGTCTCGACATACTCAGCTTCCATGAAGCCAGGCCACTTTTCCTCCCAGGTCTCGGCTTCGGCGGGGGACAGCTCGATGGCAGCCAGGTCCACCTCGGAAGTATTGGACATGTCGATGAGTTTTCCATTCTTCTCGGTCGCGCCCTCTGCTTGGTTATCGGAGGGAACCAGTTCCTTGCCTCGTGGGTGGATCTTTGATGCCGGGGTGTGCGGGGAGTAGAGTCTGATGTACTTGGTTCCTACCACCTGCACAAGGATGTTGTGATAAGGATCATGGTGGAGCGGAGAGATGGTCGATGTAGGGCCGATCCAAGTGTTGATAATTGGTTCGGCCGGGAGTTCCATCGGTGAGCCTGTGTCTGATGAACAGTTCCCATCCTCAACAGAATGCTGATTTGACGAGGAGGATCTCTCGGGTTCATTGGCCATGGCCTCTATGTGCTCTCGCTGCTTGGTCAGATACACCGGCGTACCAGGCTCCGGCCCCGGAGGAGTGATGTAGCAGAAATCCGGAACACTGATATCCTTTCGTAGGGCAGGAATCTGAGCAAGCAGGTCATGCTGTGCCATGTAACCTGTGCCTCTGTCCTCTTCGCTAGAACCATCTTCATCATTGTCCAAGTTCGTCTCGCCCAGCCAGAGGTAGCGGTCAACGAATTCCTTAAAGGTCATAATTTGCTGGCCCCATCCCTCGTCGGTGTAGGACCTACCCACCTCGACGGGGACAAGTCTGCGGCCGCCAAAGGTGCGATTCCACCAGTAATCTCGCGACGCCCAGGGCCGCGTCGACATGGCTTCCCAATGGCCCGTATTATTTTCAATGACGAGCGGTGTGCGAATTTCCCGAATATGTTTCTCCATGAATTCGAAGGTCGGCGATGACGTGCGGGACACTGGGTGTTGGATGCGGGGTTCAGGGAGGGCGTTCGGGGGGAAGAGAGGCGCCGAGCACCTCCTACGCTTCGAGGGAGGCTGGTCGCATAGATCGGCGTCCTCATAGAGCTCACTGTCCAAATTAGAGGCCTCCTGCAGCGCCGACAGCAGGGGCTGGACGAGGTGTTCGCGCATCGGCGCACCGGTCATGATCAACGCGTTGTCCAGAATGTGGATGACCTCTGTCAACCAGGCGGCACGCACATCAATCCGGACATCCTTGTCCTTGATCTCTTTGACCAGTCGGGACACCTCAAGAGGCCCATTGGGAGGCAGCTGGCTCAGGTCGCACTCGCGGATGATGATAAAGCATGCCTTGACGAGGGAGGCATCGGTGTAGAGGCGACGCCAGCAGACGTCAACATCTTTAAAGGGAAAGACGCGTAGCTTGGAGTCTGAAAGCTGAAGAGCTTTGTCGGGTGTGTTGAAGAGTAAGGCGTGGAGTGTTTCACCGCTCTCGAATTTGCAGTTCAAAATGGGGTCGTTGGAGTCTGGATTCGCGATGACGGCGAGCGTCGCGCCAACTTGGCCTGCGACATTCATTGGCTGCAGAACCATGGTGTGGCAGGAAGAAGAAGAAGTGTGAGTTATGGCGACGCACTCAAGTGAGCGGGAAGGATAAATGAAAAGGGAGAAAAATACGTGACGAGCAGCTCCAGTGCTGAGCTGTTCGTGATGGTGGAATGGAATAATGACAATGTCAACATCTTTGTCATGCTGGGCTTTGTCGATATAATCCTCTTGCTCTCCTCTCGGAACACAAATCTTGTTTCATCTCTTCTATATCTAGGCTACGTATAACGTAGCTATTCTTACCCTAATAGTGGGGAATCCACGGGAATTAGTGCGCAAGGTTGGTGAATTTGCAAAATTGCTAAATCTGGAGTTGTAATCTGCGTGGGGACTTCGATCCTTGTAAGCAACTTTTCTTATTAGAGCTTGAATATACTCGAATATACCGGTATCCCCCAGACCTCCCAATATTTACTTGAAATAAGCTCATCAGGTCATCAGATCACGAAAATCACGTTGACCTGATGAGCTACATACTCAATTCTAGAGATCCTTGTCGGGTTTCTTTGTATAGAGCGGACTCATGCCTCGGACAACACTCTAAAGACGAGACATCATTCTTACCATAGGAGAAGGGTAGAGGAAGTGTCTACTTCAAGTAGGGGCAACCGAACCTTTATATCCAAGCAGTGCTAAATTGTGACTCAAAGTTGCTAGAAAGCGCTCTCCCTAGTCTCGTTCAAAACTGTCCAACCACTCTTCTGGCCTCGTTGCGGACAACCTGCATGCTTCAGAGCTACGAAACTCGCTGGGTACTGGTAACTCCTAGGAAGATGATATTCCATAAATCAGCAACGTAGCTGCTGGGGCTTTGCGGGCTCGGCAATCAAATGGTGACTAGCTTGAAAGGGGCCACTATTGACTGCTTCATCCCGGCAGTAGGATAGACACTAATCCGTGTATCACCGGACATATAAACACAAACTGATTGGTGTCACTGATTCCTTTCTGTTTCAGTTCCAATATCTACATTCTCCATATAACAATACATGAGTGTAGATACAGAAGAGGGACGAATTGTGATACCAGAGCATTTGGATAACCCCCACGCAAGGGCCCTCGTCTTATGCTGAAGTATACTCTTTATTAGAAGTTGTTTGGTTCATTTCTATAAAGTCCATTTCAAGCATATCCCTTGACTTGAGGTGAATCCACTATATGCGCTGAGAGGAAGCAATAAACCTTTCAAATACATTGTAGGAATAGACCAAGTAAAAAATTAAAGGCGCTATATAATCAAATAATGACCCCCGGTTGGATAGAATCTAAAAAGTGTTCAAAGAAACCAATATCCTCTAGATCGCCTTTGAAAGCAACATGCTGATCAGGCCTCAAAAGCACAAGACAGCCATGAGGCGAAATCCCATACTCATCGTATGCGTTGCCCCCACCGACATGATAAGACTCGTTGTCAACAAACACCTTGCCATAATCAAACCCGGTATCATCATCAGGTAAACGAAAGATCTCTGGTAGGTCTCCAATGTCGACTTCTGTGTGTAGCGCTGAATGCACCAAATAAATCGAGAGAGATCCAATCGTGCTGTGGTGACTCAGATTTCCCCGGGATCTCATTCTTTGAACGACGGACTCTGGAGAGGACAACGATGTAGCGACGCTTTCGACTCGCTGCCGTTGCTCTTCTTCGAGTATGTTTCCACCAAATATGACAAGGTTCCACTCTCCAGTGCTTTGAAATATCCTTTGGAGTTCATGAGGCTGGGAATCTGCGTGACTGAGCACCAATGCACTAGGCATCCGGGCTCCCAGTCTGATGGCTTTTAGCCGATCAGGCTGCATTGGCAATGGAGAATGACCATTGACGCGAGGATTCAGTTTCTCTCCACCATTCGTCTGGCGCACAATTGGCTTGGCTATTACCATATTGGGCTCGTAAGTGACGGCGAGACCCGACATAGAAGTGTTTTCTTCCACGAGTGCTCTTCTGTGATCTTCATCAAAAGTGTTCTCAGCTTCTAACATGCCACGACAGATACGCTTATCGAAGTCTATCAAGCGTTTGGCAACAGGCAGCCTCTCTTCATGGTAGGTTCGGAGCAGGCTCGGGGGTGCCACTCCATGGATTACGGACGCTAGCTTCCAGCCCAAGTTGTATGAGTCTTGCATGCTAACATTCATTCCTTGGCCAGCTTTGGGTGAATGGGTGTGAACAGCATCACCAGCAAGAAAGATTCGGTCATATCGAGACAATTCTCTGCAGTATCTGTGACCAACCTGCGATCCGTTAGCTTTCCGGGGATTCTTTATCAGGGCTCTTTACTGACAGAATATATTGTGGACCATTCAAGTCGAGATGCATCAAACCGATATGGCTGCATGACCCTTCGCACGGCTTGCATAATCACTTCTGGGTCCCCATCACTCGCTCTGTATATCTCAGCCAGACCAGACGATACCTGGACATACGTTCGAACGAGTTTGCGCTCACGTGGGATGATCATCAAGTTTCCAAACTCGGATTTAATGATACTCCTTCGACGAATATCCGCTGGTTCCTCGAGTGTCAGCAAAGCCAAAAGGTGAGGGGACTCGGAAAGGGGAAAGATCACTCACGGAAATCAGTAACTGGGAATGCATCCAGGACTCCCCAACTCACGTCTCGAGAGGCACCCTCGAGTTTCAAACCAAGTTGCTTGCGGACCCAGCTATGCGCACCATCACAACCAAGCACGTATTTAGCCTTGATAATTTCTTGAGATTTCTCCACCGATGCGTCACTAGTCTTAGATGCCTCAGCACCTGTAAGGGGCATCAATGCAACCCGAATGGGATACGAATTTGGTTCATGACTCTGTATAGAGCTCAAGTCGATATCAAGCGAGGTCGGCACTGTGTTTCTTCGGACTTCGACATGACCAGATACCAGCAACTGCTCAAGCAAGATGGTCTCAATCCGAGATTGGCCCAACGTAGACTCCTGAAATCGCGACCACCCCGGCTTTGAATTGGCAGAAATACTCTGTCTCTGTAGGGACCCGTCGGGAGATTGGCTCTAACATAGAATATTTAATGAGGAAGAGTATAGTAAATATAGCCAAGGGGCTCATTACCCATAGACAGATATCAATGGTATGGTTTGACTCATTCCAAACTTTCTGACCCAGGCCAAAACTGTCCAAGATTTCGATTGTTCTGCTTTCGAGTCCGTCTGCATGCCCGGCTTCAGTTGGGCCTGAATTTCGATCGACCACTAGAGTCCGAATACCAGTACGTGCCATCCAAAGGGCTGCCATCAGTCTGCGCATCCATTTTAGAGTGCTCCGAGGTGATATCGAATTTGAAGGCATAGAAGAACTTACCCTGCAGGCCCAGCGCCCACGATAAGAACCTCAAATTGCATGGTATGGCAGTATGAGGGAGGTGCTGCTGCTCTGAGAATTTGGGACACACGGCTAGAGATATTTGAGACTGGGAAATTCCACTATATGCTCTTCTACTTTGCGTATTAACTAGCTTGGAAGCTACGTATGTAGATATGCAGCAAAACTCCCATTACATAAGTAGTGGACACGAACAGTATTATTCTTACCCCTATCGGCGCAATTAGAGGGGCGCAATTATCCATTCCTACCCAGAAAATCCACACTACGCGGTAATGGCAGGATCAGAATTTCGGTGAGATGTGCTCCATAACCTTGGAAGTAGAGCATTAAATTTCATAGGAAGTGCCAACGCAACCTTGGAATACTGTACTTGGATACACACCGCTATTGATAATCAATCGACAGATTCCTGTGCCAATATCTCGCGTGCTAACTTAGAATGTTGCTAAGAGGTCGATCGCTATCAATGATGATAGTCGGCATCTCCACGTAGAGTCTTCACAGTGGAAGGAAAGCAACATGGAGCTGCCCTCATTCCTCGTCTCAACGCAGGGAAATATAACCCATAATTGTCTACAATTTAGCAGCCCAGAGCCTTGTCCTCGGCAATTTTGCCAAGGCGCGATCTATTTGAGCATGTTTAGCAAGGGCCCTGCTGTGTAACTTGGAGACGATTGTGATCGGATCACGATTGGCGGGATCCACATAGATACGCAGCATGCAGTGTGACTGCACACACGCGGGTTTCAGCTGGTCCGTCCCGCTCAATGGAACCTGCATATTTGTCATTCATCGTAGCGAAGCACCCGTCAATACCAAGTAAGAGTGAATCCATGCAAACCAAGAATGCGGCATCGTGCGAGCCAGCCATCTATGCAAGAATAGCTCCAAATAACAATGACAATGACCTCATTCTCGGGCACTTGGCTGGCTGAAACCCATATTTACAAGGATACTTACATCATTTTACAGGCGAGAAGGTAGGTCATGGAGTTCATCTATCTTCTTTATTCTTTTCTGAGCTGTTGAATAATGCCCCGCAGCTACAACACAACATCAAGCCCAAGGTACGGTCTCCATGAAATACTGATATAAGAGGCTCAAGGCACAAGAGCTTATCACGCCTGAAATCGATTATCTAGGGTGATAAAACTCTAGTCACTTGTTCCTCTGCACCAAGAAACCTCCACTCCATCCTGTAAGACGTAAGATTAGAATCGCACTCTTGAAAGAATAGCCACTCACTTACATCAGTGCCACAGGGGTCAAGGCCATGGAACATAGAAGTCTCGTAAATAAGCGCAGGATTTCCCAAAGACGCATCTTCTTCACCCCAATTGGCTTTCTCTCGCTCATATCTCTGCTTTTTCAACGCGGGAGGGTCCCTCACGTATGCCGAGTACTTGGCATTGCCTTGTCGAACCATGTCATCTGCCATGACTGTGGTGCCCGGCTTCACGAAGCCTAACTCCTCGCATAGTTTCAGCTCGTCGAGGTAAAGGACTTTGGCATGGTCGATGAAAATTACATCAAATGCTCCTGCGCCCTGCTGTTGAAGTTTCCTCAGGGACTCTCGGCAAGGACCCTCGATTATTTCGACTATCTCATTTAGCCCAGCCAGCGCAATCAATTCGCGGGCCACGGACGCAAATGTAGGGTTCAGCTCCAGGCTCAGATATTTGTGACCACCGACCTTGCGAAGCTCATTGCCAAAGAGAATGGCAGAAAATCCTACATATCCGCCAATCTCTAGCAAAGTTTTTGGTTTCTCCTTGGCTATGATGTTGGTCACGACACCACCTTTCTCTCGACCCACGTTCATGAGGAAATCCTTTGTACAGCCGAATTCGTCGATCGCAGCGACAACTGCTTCCGGGGAGCCTTTCATCTGTGAATATCTGGGGTGGCTTCGAATAAACTTGAGAAGTTCTTGTTCTCTTCCATCGTTACACTTTGGCGATAATTAGTTTGGGAAATTCCGAGCACAAGGCACAAATAAACTAGGTTTTGCCCACATAAGTTTCCTCTTCAGGCTTGTAGAGCATATTTGCGGCGAGAAAGTATGTTCGGGATTGATGTAAGGTAGCAGGCGCAGACAGGCCACCGACGATGAAACTATGAGCTATGGGGGTATGAGGGAAGTCTCTCGTGCCTATATAATGGGAGAGAGACCACTCTTTCTTCCAGGAAGTATCTTGTGGAGTTAACATTCATACATCCACTGATATGCCGATCCTTCCGTTCACCATCTAGTGTCGAGTTTCTGAATAGGAATGGATACATTGTACTCCACTAATCGAATCTAAATATCGAGGTTCGTTTCAATCGATACAGTTCGGTGAACTACGACCTGGCTGAATTCAACCGAGTCTAGTGTGTAGATCCCCTAGCTGCAGCAATATGAGGTCATCTAGCCCACAGATTTGGGCCAATTACATAACTAGTGTGATGCGTAGTTGCAAGCACGGCAAGTCAGCTTTTAGTGAATACATAGAGATCATCCCTTTCCCACTTCTTCTGCAGGAAACCTGAAGGATTCCCTAGAGCGGTGACGTCGGTGTTAGCTGACTGTGGATAAGAGAAACTGGGTCCGAGAGCATATACTCTGTACATGCGGTCTATACATTGTTACGGATGAATACCGCTCAGGCATGCCGCTGTGCAATGGCTCTGCAGATCGGAAGCTGAAAAAGAAGGTGCAGTCAATGTGACAATTTTCAATCTCATGAATCGGCTCTAAATACTTTGACAGATACGCGAGCTCCAGATCACAGACTAGGCATCAGCCTTGGTCCCCCCAACTTCCTGATCCCGTTCCTCATTCGTTGCATTCCAAGATAGTGGATATGGGCAGTGTTCACCATCCACCTCATCACCAGCAAGTCTGCTGGTCGGCAGTTCTCGACAAAAAGAAACCAGTGCCGGTTTTAACTGCTACAGACGTAGACAAAAGGCGAGATGAAGTGACTTATCAAAAAGTTGATCAGTCCACACCGCAGCCAGGGATCGACCCCAACGAGCAAGATATTTCAGCGTATCCAATGTTGAGCGATAGAGACTTTTTGATACAGCTGCGGGAGTTCCATGGAGCCTTAATCAAAGCCACTATCAATATTGTGGAGCGATGGTGGGACGACAGCGCTTCCGATTTCCCCTCTAGAATGCCCCTCGAGCCTCGGGTGGAAGATATTCTGAAGGTCAGTTGCCCCCTCTTACTCTAAATGGGGTAAAGATAAATCGAATTACTTTGATCCGCAGAATACTAAATTTGAACACAGTGGATCGATGAACAAAGCAAGAACAATTCTATGCCTGCTTTCGCAGACTGTCTGGGTAACTGGAGACCGGACTTCCTTTTGACCCATAACGATATTTCAGCCCCAGGGCCAGGGTTCCAGATCTGTGAAATAAACAGTCGGGCGCCCTACAATGCCGTTATCCATACTGCATACAAGCATGGCATTATGAAGGAACTGCTCGGATCAAACTCTATCATTGAGCCAGCGGGCGATTCCAAGACTATGGTGGACGGCCTGTTCGACCACTTCAACCTTGACTTGCCGATACACCTTGTCAGGGGAAGAGATAACCTCGAACGACAAGAGTTCGCCCTGCTAGCTGAACTGAAGACTGGATCACGACCTAGACTAGTGGACGTGTCGGACCTACAATTGGAGCCAGACTCCTCTTCTTCCACTGGCCTTGCTCTTCACTGCAAGCTGCGAGGAACTACAGATGAAAAAGAGCCAGTTCATCAGGTAGCTCTGGCGCTATTTCCTGAGGAGTACAATCTTCTTGCACCAGACATGCTTCGTCATCTGGCGAAGATATCGGTCAATGATCTCCGTACTAGCCTATTCGTGAATGACCAGAGATTCCTGGGCATCATTTTGCAGGAAGTGAACGATCTTGTTGAGAAACATAAAGTTCTCACTCCTGACCAAGCTACAATTCTCAAGGAAGGAATTGTGCCTACGATATTGCCTGGATCTCCGGAACTGAAGAAGATCCTCCTCAGCAAAAGCGATCAGGGGGATACGATGAAAGATAACTTCATGCTGAAGGCAACTCGTGCTAGCCGAGGTAATGGTCATCTAATTGGAGATGAGCTTTCCGCAGAAGAGTGGGAAGCAGCCTTGCTTGGAATGCAAGATCCAAAGATCCGGGAAGACACAACATCATATGTACTTCAGACATACGTGCGACAGCCGAAGTTTGATATTGTGGCAGACAAGGACAGAACAGTGGGCAACAGTCAGATGGTTGGCACTTATTACACTGTTAACGGTCGCTTTGTCGGGTTGGGACCTTGGCGCACGGGGAACGGAAAGATCTGCAATGTTTTCAGCGGTGGATGTGTCCTCGTAACCTCAATTACAACTATAAACGTATAGATGACAATGAATCTATGGATCAGTCGATCAGTTGCCTTCCAAAATCAAAAAGCAAGCAATGCTCCAAGGCCAACAACTCAGCAAACCAAATCCTGGGAAGACCACTACAATTTCAAGGCTAGGATTGGATCTCCAGCGAGAGAGACCTACATGAGCTCTGTCCACACATCGACACATATGCAATACTGTTTATGGGTACGTGCGTGGCAGGTCACGACTGCATCGACTATCCATGGTTCATTCGAGTGGGACACATGCAAATGACACCTATAGGTATATGAGGGACATTAGCATGGAGCCAAATTACCGCTAGGCACATTGTATGCAAAGCTCATGTGCATTCTTCAATAGCGAGCTGAGCCGAGCACCCGCGCACGTTCCCTTTCTGCCATTTTGTTCTAAACCCCTCTTTACTGTATATGACATAGACGGGCATACCCCAAGCCGCAATCTCTAACTCCTTATGGCTCGATTTGAAAGGCCCGAGTATAGATCTCTTCCACACCCACGCCTATCCTACACCTCGATCACAAGACTTCATTATATCCGCCATGAACGGCTCTAGTGTGTCCCCCCGGCCGCTCCAGGTATGCCTAAGCGCCTCGAAAAAAGAGGGAACGCTGGTGTCGGCAGTCGACGCATCGTATGAAGATCGAAAATGCGCAGAGGAGGCCTACTATCATGTTATTTTCCAGTATACGGGAGGTGTCGCCAATCTACCATATGAACTGCGCTACATGACCCCCAATCCCATCTTGATCTCTGATCGGTTCTTGGCTGATTTGAGGATGTTCCATGATGCGCTTGCAATTGCATTGAATAATATTGTGCAACGATGGTTTACGGACAAGGAGGCTGCATTTCCTACGCGGATGCCACTTGAGCCGCATGAATAAGACTTGCTACAGGTATTATATCACCCATTGAAAGATCGTTTCGAGTAGTTTGCTAACAGCGAATTGTTGGACTAGTGGCTATCTAATCATTGTGCGACGTATCCGAAACATGCATACGAAGGACATCAGGGCACTTGGAGACCAGACCTACTCGTCCCTGCTGGTGAAAAAGATGGATTCAAAATGTGCGAAATTAACGCCAGGTTCTTTTCCCTTGGCATTGATCTAGCATCTTGGATCCACAGGGCTTTAGCCAGTGAAGAAACCAAGCCCTCCTTCGCCGATGTACCTGCAAACAGCGACCACATGATCGAAGCTTACTTTAAAATGTTTAACCCCGACATGCCGATCCACTTGCTCCAGTCAGAGCACTTTCTTGCGGCCCGAGGTCGATCGAGCATAATGGAAGCATTTGTCAACTGGATCGAAAAAAGGACCGGAATGAGGCCGCGCTCGGTGAGACCCGAAGATCTGCGTCTAGTGCCCGACGCCAATTCAGAGACTGGCTATGCCCTTTTTTGTATCCGACCTGCCAGTGAATCGGCCCCTTCTGCTTCCCAGGAAGAAGAAAGACTAGAAAGAATCCACCAAGTGGGTCTTCAGATGACAGTGGACGAATACTCGGCCCTGGGGCCCGAAATATACCGATATTTGGCACTTTACGGAGCCAATGACGCCCGGAGCAGACTTATCGTTCATGACAAGCGTATTCTGGGAATTATCCACCAGGAGCTGGATGACCTGGTTAAGAAACATCGTGTCTTAACAGAGGCGCAAGCTATCCTGCTTCGAACTCGAATTGTGCCTACCATCATTCCGGGATCGCAGGAATCAAAGCAGCTACTTGACTTGTACCGTCAAGGGCAAATCTCCAAGGATGACTTAATCATCAAGCCGGTGCGCGGGGGCCGTGGCCAAGGAATAAAGTTTGGCGATGAGCTGGAGACTTCTGAGTGGGAGAAAGTTCTGGACGATTTACAGCAGCCGGAGCTGAGTTCAGATAGAACGACATACGTTGTCCAGCGGGTTGTCAAGCAAGCAGAGGAAGACTTGTTCTTGGATGAGGAGATTGGCGTGCAAAGTTGCCAACGAGTGGGGACCTACTACTCTGTGGGCGGCGAGTTTTTGGGATTGGGAGCATGGAGGGCCATTTTGGCAAGGGAAAGAGTTTGCAATATGGCATTTGGAAAGGCCTGGAAGATGGGAAGTGTGCTCATGTCACACGAATGATCCCGGACCCCCCGGTGCAGGCTAAACCACATCGGGACTAGCACGACAGTCAGGATCAAGCACGTGACTTTAACTAGACCCAATCGGGACTAGCCCTCTTATACGCGGCGCCGGGAGCCATTAGTCGCGCTTATCTCGAATAGGTTTGGCGCTGACATGCGAAGGGCGCGAGTTCTGATTGGGTCGCTACATACTCCGTAGATTGCTCCACTTTGAATTGATTATTCACCCCTCTAACTACCCCGGACCATACCTCAGACCGGCTCTTTCTTCCAACCTTCCGTTCTTATTTATTTCTTTGGAAAGAGTGGTACTTCTGTGTATTAGTCCTCTTTGAACTTGACGGCTGTACAGGCCATTATGGAGTATTTCGACTTTGAAGGCGCCTCGTCCACTCACGAATCCAATCACCAAAGTGACGATGTCGCATCGGTTGATATTGAACTCGACGAAGCCGAGGAACGGGCGGCCAATTTTAACTCGCTGCTCCAGGATCAGCCGTTAGAATTTCCCAATGACCCCTCGGCTCCGGAGGCGACCGAACCGTACGTCGCAGGGACTTCCGTCGGCCCTGATCAAGACACCGGGCCTTATCCCATGTTCCGTGCACAGGAACCCTGTGATTTCTGTCGGCACATGGGTCTGGATTGCTTCGTTGCAAAGCGTGGCGTGATGAATAATGGATGTACCTGTTGCATCTCGCTCTATCGTGAATGCAGTTTCACCCATGCCAAAGTCCCGGGCAGATACCTTCAGACATTACACCCTGTCTCTGAGAACGCCTTAATCCATACGGGTGGTCTGACTGGGAAGCGTGCCTTAAAGTCAGTCTCCTACGGCACCTTTGGGGACGATAAAGATGGGCGCTCTCGTAAGAGCAACGCTCGCTTCTCACGCAATGCCATCAACATTCTCAAGGGCTGGCTCCGCGATCATAACGATAACCCATATCCCAACGAGACAGAGAAGGACCAGTTGAAGCATAGCACCGGCTTGAACAGGACGCAAATTTCCAACTGGCTCGCCAACGCTCGACGACGCGGCAAAGTTCGTCCTGCTAGCAGCACTGAGTCGCCTATGTCGGAAGCGGTTGAGATTCCCGGACAGCAACCTAAAGACCTGTCTCTCATGACTCCCATTGAACGTTGGAAGTACTCTCCCCCCGAGAACGAACCCGCGGCCATCAGCGATATTAAGCGCTCGCTGGCCAATCCTCCGTTTGATCCCTCGCGTCAACGGCTGACCCAGTCGGGTCACGTGCGCCGTCGGCCGGGGTCCAGCACCAATGAGTCAAGTCACGCAAGCTCAGAACATAAAAGATATGATGCCTCGGCCAGTAGTGTGGGTACTAGTCGGTCATCTTGCTCTGACCTTTCTTTTGCTTCTGCCTTTTCTCATCGATCCTCCCTAGGGTCTTTTGGGTCAATGGATCGCAAAGAACGTCGTCGCCGCCGTAAGGCTTCGTTACCTACCAACACTTTCGATCAACAGAAGTCTCGGGCTGCTCGTCCCTTCCAATGTACCTTCTGTACTGACTCCTTTGCTGCAAAGTACGATTGGCAACGCCATGAAAAGTCCATGCACCTCATCCTCGACAAGTGGACTTGTTCTCCTCATGGCGGCGTAACGGAGGAGAATGGTATACTTCGTTGCGTCTTCTGCTCGGCAGCCAATCCAAGCAAAGATCACCTGGAGACGCACAACTATATTACCTGCCAGGAGAAGTCCATCCGGGAAAGAACCTTCTATCGGAAGGACCACCTCAACCAGCATCTCCGTCTGATGCACAATGCCAAGTTCCAGCGTTGCATGGATAAATGGCAAAGCAGTATCACAGAGATTAACTCTCGCTGTGGGTTCTGTCTCTCTCTATTGCACACTTGGAAGGACCGCGTGGAGCATCTCGCTGGCCACTTCAAGAACGGGGCCACCATGTCTCAATGGCAAGGAGACTGGGGCTTTGACTCCCATATCCAAGAGAGGGTCGAAAATGCCATCCCGCCATTCATGATCGACTACGAGTTGAGGTCTCCCGATCCTTGGACCACCGTGCACGCCCAAGGGGATGACAACACCGCGACGCTTCCTGTCCCTAGCGATGGCAATTGTTATCTTCGCCTTTCTCGTGAGCTTACTTCTTATATCCACAACCAGACCGGGCAGGGGATCATCCCGACAGACCAGATGATACAAGCAGAGGGCCGTCGAGTCATCTATGGCTGCGATGACGCCTGGAACCAGACCTGTGCTGATAACCCCATCTGGCTGAGTATCTTGAAGCGAGATGCCGGGCTAGCGACTACCGCTCAAACCGACAGCATCCAGCTTGCGGGCCTTGGACTGCAACCCCCGTTCGCTGACGGTGCATTGCGTGCCCCTCCACGTGAAACCGACGTATTGGCGAGGGCCATGTGTCCAGGTGCCGTTCCCAGTCCCGCAGTATCCAGCCCTGGAATACGAAGCCCGGCCATTCCTGGGACAGGTTTCTCCTCTGCTGGGGCCAGTGGACACGCCAGTCTATCAGGTAGTTATGTTGGAAGTACAGGGATGATGTCAGCTGGGGTGCCGGCATTTGCCTCTGATTGGGGCAGCAGCTTCACCGGCAACGCTTCATCCTCTTCCGCTCTTGCAGAGGAGGCAGGCGATCCGCTGGTGCAGATGGGATTTGACCCAGCGTTCCTGCAACGACTAAACGACAGCTACAGTGAGCTCACGCCACCAGATATGGAGGCCGTGCCGTTGTGTGCACCTGCCGAGTTTGGGGATACTGGGAAGCAGCCGTGGTTGGATCCGTCACAGAATCAGCCGGTGCTGGATGTGCCTGGCTCGGATCCAATTGCGGTGAACTATTATTCGCAACGGGGCCACGCTCCTGCGTCAGATGCTATTAAAGGTGGTATGCCTGCATTTCAAGACAGCCCTGGCAACTACTGATTTCTGTGAGAATGGCTTGTTTGATGCATGTCCGTTTTCATATGAACGGTAAAAGTTTTCTTTCTTACCATTCATTGCATATTGAGGAAGAATAGCACGATAACCAGCATTTTGATTTCGATGATGACATTAGAAATTTAGAAATTAATTTGTCTTTTCTTTTTTTCATTCTTGGTCTGCTGCATCTCGTCCTCGTGGAGGGCGGTTGGATTTGGAATTGAACTTCCACCTCTCACCCTTGGACGTTTTAGTATTACCTTCTAATCCGTCCTATACATTGCGTACCTTATTCATTAATGACATGTATGAGGAGTTTACTACTCAAGAAATGGGGAAATGGCGAAATGGCGAAATGGCGACTCGGACCGAATTTCTCTCCGTGGTTGCTGGTTGACTCACGCTGATCGAGACGGTCATTTTCTTTTGTCCCAACCCAGTAACTCGGTTAGCAATTGTCTGACACGCAGCTGAGACGTCCTGTCTTAGGTGTTTTCCATGGCTCAGGTACCTCTTTGTTATTCAAGTCTAGATGCTGCTCTGGTAGGGCTAGTAGGGATTCACTTCCCCGACAGCCCCCATCACCTCGCAGGATCTGTCACCGTCACCCATCGGCCTCACTATCCCCCGAGATCTGAGCCCAGGCCTTTCGTCATAGATCATTCTTTATCCAGATTGAGATCTCCACGAGTAGATGCGAGGTCCCGTGCTGACGCCACGGCAGCGGGATTTGATCTGATTGGTTTTTACAGATCAAGATCCAAGATCCCGGAAAGACACATCGAAGTTTACTTTTTGTCGGATGAATTGGTTATGCCCTCCGATCTGAGTTCTGCGAGAACCCATGGTCCCCGGCAGCTTGGGAAGCAGTTTCTTTATTCCTGGTGTTGGGCAATCTTACCAGCAGAGCGGCAGCTATATGCCAACTCTACTAAGCCGAGAAATTAGGGTGCAGATGAGGTATCTAGGCGAGGTCTGGATCCGTGCACAGGTCAGTTTGAGTCGGCCTGTATATAACGGATAGAAGACTCCATGGCGAAGTCGTGCAACACAGCATTCTAATTATATTTATTTCTGGCTTGGCAATTCTACGATGAAGCTTTCTCCAGGGATCTGGCCACTACTGGTCTTTTGCCTCGCTCAGTGCGTGCTCGCTGCCACTGTTCAAGTCACTGCCGTCTTGACCTGGGCCAACAGAACTGTCGCAGGAGTCTCTAGACCGGTTATTCTCACAAATGGCCTGTACCCTGGTCCTACATTGTGGTTAAACCAAGGAGATGATGTTCAATTCCGAGTAATAAACCGCTGTCCGTTTAGTGTTACAGTCCACTTTCATGGTGAGTTCTCTATACAAACCGGGAGAGATACCGTGCTAAGATAGGGCCTACTAGGAATCGAGCAAGTTGGGACCCCATGGTCCGATGGAGTTCCCGGCGTGTCGCAAGTGCCAATTGAACAGGGCCGTTCATTTTTATACCGATGGACGGCTGACCAGTACGGCTCATACTTCTATCACGCTCACCACCGCGGACAGCTTGAAGATGGGCTTTACGGTCCTATCTATATTGCTTCATCAAGCTCTGAAGCAAAGCCATTCAACTTCATTACGAACAATACGGCTCAGCTCCAGGCCATTCGTACTGCAGAACGAAATACATCACCAGTCATGCTCTCGGATTGGCGCCTTTTGACCTCGGAGCAAGTCTGGGCTGCTGAGGAAGCCTCGGGTGTTGATTCTTACTGTGCCAATGCGCTTTTAATTAATGGAAAGGGATCAGTGACTTGCTTCTCGCGGGCACAGATCGACAACTTGACAACGGCTAGGCAACAGGCTGCCCTGGGAAATGAAACTTTCACTGATATTGCGTGAGTATCGAACCTTCCTGGCTGGTGAATAACATTACTAACTGGATGATAGATGCTTCCCGCCAAATCTCACTGCAGCTCAAGGCAACTTCTCCCATAACTATAGCGCCATACCACCGACCATGTTCTCCGGTTGCACCCCTTCTCGCGGACCCCAGGAGCGCTTCATAGTTAACCCATCTGCGCAATACGTGAGCTGGGATCTAATCAGCGCCGCCGGCCTTTTACACCTGACATTTTCAGTCGACGAGCATGACATGTGGGTATATGCCATTGACGGCCGCTACGTACAACCCGTGCGAGTCAACGCCATCAACATCCCCAATGCAAACCGCTACTCAGTTCTCATCCCCCTCAACAAACCAGCTGGAGATTACACAATCCGCATAGTCAGCGGCAGTCCACAACAAATCCTTAACACAACCGCAATCCTCCGCTACAACGCCCCTCCCCAGCTCAACCGCGCATCAAACCCATGGATCACACTAACCGGCACCAACGCCACCGCCAACACGGTATTTCTCAACGACACAACTGTCAGCCCCTTCCCCGTCGTAACGCCAGCCCCAAATGCCGACGCCACCTACTTCCTAACAATTGGCCACTACAACGCCTCCTACCGCTGGACACTAGGAAACGACAGCTTCGGTCTAGAACTCGAAGAATCAACACCGCTTTTATTCAACCAGAACGCTATACCTAGTGATCTCGTTATTCGCACACTGAATAACACTTGGGTTGATCTCGTCTTACAAGTTAATGCACCAGTGCAACCGGCCCATCCGATCCACAAACACTCCAACAAGCATTTCCTTATTGGGCAGGGGAGTGGTGTATTCAATTGGTCTTCTGTTGCAGAGGCGAGGCAGGCTATACCGGGCTCTTTCAATTTGGTTAATCCGCCGTACAGAGATACGACCTCGACGCCTGCGGCTGTAACAGGGCCGATGTGGTCGGTCATTCGGTATCATGTTGTGAATCCGGGGGCGTTTTTGATGCATTGTCATATCCAGGTGCATCAGAGTGGAGGGATGGCGTTGGCTCTTTTGGATGGCGTTGATGTTTGGCCTACTATTCCTGCTAATTATCAGGGGAACAGGTCCGGGTTTTGAGGGGGTTTTCAGTGATTGTTTGGGAAAATTGGATACATAGGTATGGAGGAGGTGGAATAGTAAATAGTATTGTCTGACAGCGTTATATGAGGGAATGGGAAGGTCGAAGAGTTGTTTGAATCCTTGGACATCTGGGCGGTGGTAATGCTTGATGATTTTGCGATGAACGCTCCTTATATATTGACGGGTTTTCTCCTTGGAAATGTATAGCGATTCGAGAGCGCAAAGAATACGAAGATCTAATTTATACCCTTCTAGAAGAATGACGAGTAAGGGTCTTCCCTAATGTGCAGAAATTGTTAGTGCTACGTCGTGGAAAACTACAATAATATCATATACAGCATAATATACTCGACGAGCATAAATAATCATCCATTGACATCAAACAAGACTAGCTGGCTAAATAACATCGACAACACGCCCAGAGGGTAGATATATGGCAAAAAGAGAGAAAAAAGACAAAATGAATAACAGCATTTCAAACATTTCGGCTCGTGTCGTTCTAATCGTAAAAAGTAAAGGTGGAGGAGTGTGCGTTTATCCACTCGGATATTCAGATGCTCATAGCTCGTCTTTGACAGGCTCATGCAATGGCTCCGCTTTAGCTTGCTTAGTTCCACCTTCGTCCGTGACTTGAGATACGTCGGGGTCAAGTTCCTCATCTGTCGGGTCGAGCGCCGCCTCTGGCTCGGGTGTAGATAGGGTTGTCGCTTCTGGGTCCATAGGTTGTGCCTCAGACTCTGCAGACTCAGGAGACTTCAAAGGCTCAGAAGGTTCAGCAGGCTCAACTGTCCGTGTCTTAGGCTCGGCGAGAATGGACGTTGAAGATCCCCCAGTCAAACTTGAGATAATTGCCTCAGATACCGCAGCCGAAGAGACAACAATGGGAGGTTCCATGCTCTCGGTTATCACCGTGCTCGGGCTAATGGAGGGAGTAGGCGCATTAATGGTTGTCTGAATCACAGGAGATTCGAAAGGCTCAAAAGATTTAGCAGACTCGATTGGCTGTGTCTCAGGATCGGTAAAATCAGGAGACTCGAAAGTCTTGAAAGGATCAGAAGATTCAGCTGGCTCGGGAAGGATGGACGGTGAAGAAAGTTCCTCAGTCGAATTTGAGATAAGCGACTCAGATACCGGAGTCGGAGAGACAGCAATGGGAGGTTCAACGCTCTCGGTCATCATCGTGCTCGAAGAGATAATAGACGGAGAGGGTGCGATAATGGTTGTCTGGATCACAGGAGACCCGGCAAACGAGTGCACAGAGGACTGGACTGGTAGCTCCTGAGGATGAGACCCAATAGCGAGAAAAACGACTAATATACTCATAAGTACTAGCGCCACATTGCGCCTGTCACCAGCCAGTACCCGAATGTAGTTGATGAGAAGAGTTTGCAGGGCGACTTCGTGCTTTTTCTTCTCGCCCCTTGTTTGTGAGAAGTCCACTTCGGAGTTTTCTAACGGAGGCATCAAAGCTGGTGCACTAGCTCGAAAGGATGCCACATCGCTGACGGTCCTTGCGTGTGTCTGGACGGATAACTGGCGTGGATCCATAACAAACTGCGCAGCCCGGTCAATGGGTGGCGAGGTATGTAGTTCCGTGCTAAAATTGACTGCATGTTGTTCTGTAAGCCTTTTCTCCAGAGCGCGCCGTATATCGGATGGCAGCCAAAGCCCAACTTCAACATCAACCTTCTCCATCTCCTTCCAAGCAGCAGCCCAAGCGCCGGCACGCATCAGCCCGTTCGCGGCAAATACCTTGATTTCCCACTTACGGTTACTGTCACCGTGACGGACACGCCCGCCACAATCGGGGCATTCTTCATCTTGCTCGCCATCCGTCTCGCTCTCGCCTTGGTCCGAGACTTCACCCTCAGAGCCCGACCCGCTTTCTTCGTGACTGACGAAGTGGCCCTGGTGCAGTCGTGGCCGTCGCAATTCAAGACTCTCCAATAATCGCTCTTCCAGCATGTCGTAAAGATCTTCCGGGTGGGGGATCAGTACGCCTCGATCGCGTAATACACCAGATCCAACCTTGTCTTGGAGTCGTCTCCATCGCCTCCAAAACTCAGGTGGTAGTATTTCCTCGACTATCTTCTGGTTCTGCGGCAGCGTGGCGCCGGAAACTGGAATAGAAGGTGCAAGCAAATTGCAGTGCAAAAGAACTAGCGGGTACTCCTTTTGAACCTTGGCCTTGGGTTTGTTTGAGGAGGCGTTGGGCGAATAGTAGGGCGATCGTTTCAGCGGGGATGAGCCTGGCGACCGTATGCCTCGGCGTCTCGGCGGTGTCAGGTATTCATCCTCATCTGCCTCATCCTCTGTGTGCATCTGCATAGCACGCACAGAGCTCGGTTTTCGGAATGCTGCCTCCCGCTGACGGAGGGTTCGTATCGAATTCAGTGGTCCATCGAATCTCCCGAAACCCGCCTCATCCTCTTCCATGCTATACGCGGCCATACTATTGTGTGCGCTTATGTCTGTCATTTGCTTTGGGTGTATGAGCACGGAAGCCGGCATGGAAGACAGAGACGAGCGACTCGAGGCCCGAGATTTCATCTGCTCCAGCTCGTCGTCCATCTCTCGGCCCAGTATATCACTCGTCGAGTGCCGAGCTGAAGATGGGGAGGAACTATATTCATACTCTTGAGTAGGTATCTGCCCATCATTGATTGTCAATCCGTTGTCGCTTGGCAGGTGGGATGTCTCGAAAGAAGCGAGCAGATGCTCCTTGCTGGAAGGGGCACGAGGCTGAGGGCTTAGGATATGGTCGGAGTCATGAATTGCTGAGTCTGGCTGACTCGCCTCATTCAATCTCGCCATGAAGCTCAGAATAGGCCTCAGGAGGAGCGGAATGCGGGCTTTTGTATCTGGTGATGCACAATGCGGTGTGCTGTCTATCGCGTGTTGACAGGCGCTGACCGCCCCCGTTGCCGGGCAACGCGCCGTTAGCGATCCACTGATCCACGTCAAGAAGTATACTAGAATAACTACTTTTGAACTTTGTGAATCGCGGCCAGACTGATATGGCCTTTCCTTCTCAAGGAATTAAAAAGCCACAAAGGCAAACCCCACCCAGATGAAGCTCTATAATTGCTCAAGGAAAACCCAACTCTTGAACGCCGGTAGTATTCCCAACCCTATAATCAGACCCAAAATGGGGCACAAAACATTTGTCAAAACACACAAATGCAAAAACCCGCCGAAGAATACGTATATACGTGAGCTAAAATCAGAGATTATCGAGGCGGCTGTGGCGTGGTATTGTCAGGGCTCATGAGCGGATAATTTTGGTGCTCACCAAAGAAGGTGAGAACATCCTGAGGTAGATATTCCAACCACGGAAGGATCTCGCCGTTGGAGAAGGGGAAGAAATCTTGTTGATGGAGAGAGTTCATGTCGACATCGTGGCTCTCAATCATCATGCCGTTGTTGTCTGTATTCATGCTGGAATGCAGTTCGCCTTGAGAGACCATCCCTCCACCTGCATGTTGCTCTGGCGCTGACACAGAGTAATGATACGCGGAAGGGTGGTTGTTCATCTTCGCTGATGAAAGATTCTGGTTATAAGGCTGGGTGGCGGGAGCGCGTGAGCTCGATTCAGGATATGGAGAGCTCATCCCTAGAAAATAAGGAGAATCGGCACTGATTGCTTGAGGGGGCACAGCAGGGTATTCAGTGGCGAGAGACGATGGCCTGCTCTTATCGTGCGGCTGAGCAAAGGCAGAACTCGAGCTTTGTACGGAATTGGCTTGGACGGGTAACGTTGGGTAGCTATGGCTGTACTGAGAAGAGTAGGTCGGCTTGTCAGGAGGGGTCTCGGTCTGTGTAGTGGTGGGCATTTGATAGAGTAAACTCAAGTTAGGTTGGGATGAGTTTGTAGCTCCAGTGAGTGCCCATCCAATGGCTACGAAAATATAGGTTAGTTCAGTTGGCTCGGACGCGAAGAAAACAGATACACTTACCGTGGCTCGGATCAATTTTGGGTGACAACTTTCCATCTGATGGAATATCCGCCACATCTGGTGGCCGTTGAGAACCCTGGGCGGGATCCCCGGGTGCTTGGGACCTGGGCCACCCAGCAGGAACAAATTGCTGTACCGAGGCGAGGTCCATGGAGTTTTCCATATCCTCCTCCGTGTAAAGGAGTGGATCGACGATGCCCTTGGCCTTCTGATCGAGCACGGTCAAGATGTACCTAGTACCCTCCCAGTACGCGTCCAGCGCCTTCAAAGCTTTGTAGCAACGTTGATAGTTCTCCTTGGCAGCAGAGGCTAGGAGGATGTGTTTGGCATTGGACTTTCGTTCTGAGCCATGAGACGACTCCATGTTAGGCATCACAAACCCACTGGACTGACTTGACAAGAGTGGTTGGGGCGGAGGAGAGGATCCCCTTGATGCTGGTGATGAGTAGTACGTGCTTTCCATCAAAAAGGCGCACGCTGCAATGTACATGGGTTGGCTGGTAAAAGGATTGCCAATGAAGCTCTTCCCATCAACCAGCTCCGAAAAGGAGAGGATGTCGGCGATAGTCTTGGCCGAGGACATCGACAATTCGCGACTGTTGGGATAGAGATGCTGTATTGATCCACCGAAAGAGTGTAGCAAAGTCGGCTGGTGAAGGAGCACAATGAGAGTATGAAACCAAAAGTGCAGAAGAATAAAGTTGGTTCCTTCTTTGGCCTTGACGTATGCTTGGAAGTTTGCTGCGTTGAAATGAAGCCTCGGTGACAACCGCTGGTAGATGCCGGTGAGATCGCTTTCCATACCCGCAAGCCTCTTAAGCGTGTCTGGTGTGACGTGGTTGACATCTTGAATGCCATTTATCAGATCCGTGACTCGCCCGTAAAGATGGATGATTCGAATGAGGGGTGGAAATGGCGCAGGCCATCCGTTTGGTAGCTGTGATTCAGATTGAAGAGGAAAACATAGCTCGATATCTTCGTCGCGCAACGTAACGGGGCGTCCTGTACCAGAAGAAATAACTCGATCAAGGAAGAAGATGCTCCAGAATGTATCCACTCGCTCTCGTTCCCTTGCCCGTTCGGTGTCAAGAGTAGGCGGGATAGTTTTGGGGCTTTGGTACACATCAAAGTCATCATACTGGTCGTCTCTCCACTTTCCAGCCTGGCCAGTCATCACTTCACTGGGTGTTACACCCTTTTGGCCATAGTTGTGCTTTAAGCCTTGATATTTTTGTAAACCGAGATCCTGAGCCATTCGAATGGAGATACCGAGATACATCCAAAGGCCACTATCGTGATTAGACCCAAACTGCTCATAGGCTAGTAGAAGACATGCCTGAACACCTGACAGTGTTGGGAACGTCAGAGAATCAACTAGCGCACTCGTTGCTCGGTGAGCAAAGGGTAGACCTCGATCCCAAAGCCTGGAGTCCGGCGGCAACTGCGAGTGATCGATGGGCGGCGCTTGAGCGGGTCCCAGCGAAGGATGAGGCGAAAATCTGGCAGCCAAGGCACAGACCGCATCTACCAACATGGTATCGACCTTTTTCTCCTCTAGATCCTTCAAAAACCGCTCGCGTTGTAAAAAAGGAAAGCTGCAACCAAGATGCGCAAAGAAGAGTTCACTCAAGTGAGAAATTAAATTTGGAACTGGGAGAGTGTCGTCACGGTCATAGAACGGAATCGAGTTAGAATCGCGAGTATCGCGACCGTCAGGACTGTCACGAAGTTCCGCCATTGCCGGTGGACCAGAAGGGGCATCAGACGGTTTCGGACTTCGGAGTGGCGAGCGCGATTCTAATAGATATGAACGGAATTAGTAGATGATTCAAAATAAAACGTAAACCATAGTGGAAACCAACCAGAAGAAATAGAAGGGTTGCTTTTCCGTGATCCTCGAACTTGGACAACCTTGAACTCTGTCAGTAAATGCAGGTAGTGCTAGTCTCAGCCCGGGTAACCAGACCATCTGCTTGAACCCAGGCACGATGGCTGTGGGCCCGAAATATCTGAAATACGGTACATGGGTGCGGTTGCTGGAGCTCAAAGAGGTACGATCTAAGTAGGATAGTCGAGGTCAATATCTCGACATGGAAGTTCGGCAAGCTGGGTAGCCACTCTGTCGGAGCCTTACTGCTTTCAGGAGTATCGACGGCAGCCTGGGAATCCGTTTCCTTATTTGTGCCCGCCGACGTATCTCTTAACAAAGAGACATCCTTGCTCTCAAACTGTTTCGGCACTTGCGGCGACTTGTCCGGCTTTAATCCGTGGAGAGATCTCGGTTGCAGTTCAGGGGACGAGCTCTCCACCGCCCGTGAATTATGCTGGCTATTGGGATCACGTTGGCCGGCCAGAGGAGCGGGCGCTCGCGAGGTGGAATCGGATTGCGATCGCAGATTGGCTGTGGATTCGCTATAACCGAGGCACACATGCTTGTAGTCAGAGCAAGTTTTGCACACTGCGGATAGACCGTCAGTCGAGAACTATAGCGTTGCGAAGAACTGCGCGGGGTCCTCCTACCTGGTTGTTCTCCCGAGCACCGAATCTTACGCCGGCGACAAGTTAGGCAGCTAGATGTAAAAGATAATCCGTTAACCTCCAATATTCGGAATCAAAGGGAGAGCGCGCTCCACATACGCGGCGTTGACCCGGCGGCGCTTGGTCTGCGGCTGGCCGTCGGTGGCGACGAAGCGAATCTGCCGTTGCCCAGAACCGTTGCCGCCGTTCTTCTTCTTGGGAGAAGGGGGGCTCATTACGAGCACCGGAGTTATCCGTGGTTGTGACCCATTGGGCAAGCGGTGCTTTCGCTTGAATTCGAGTCGAGTATCAAGGTGCGGAGCTTATTGGAGAACGTTACCAGGTATAGGGCAGACGAAGCGGTAAGGGAGATCGTGGGAGAGGATCATAGAATCCGGACAGAACTTCATGAGGCTCGAATTGGTTGGGTTAATACGAAAGGGTGGCTTTCAGAGAAGGGATGAAGCTCGAGAACGGAAAGGGGGGACGGGGAGGGGGGTTTGAAAGGAGGGGAGGTGACGATAAGCCCGACTCGGGCTCGCTTGCAGGGAAGCTTAGGTACAGGGCCTTAGTCGTGGTAGTAAATTAATCGGTAGAGGATACGGAGTACACCGTACATAGATACACAAAGTAAAAGACTAGTTACGTGGGCGACCGCTTGATCGCTTATCACTTCCATGTTGTTAGGATTTCGCCGGAAACAGTGCCCCGCAAGTCGACACTTGGCCCCTTCAGGTACAATGATTTCAAGATCTGATGGTCATGGGATCGTTGCCCTAGTGGGGCAGAACCCATGTCGAGATCCTTTGACTTTGGGGCTTAGCGGATATGCGGACTTTGAGACCCCGGTGATCTTCATTTGTATAGTACCGAGTTGTGTGATTGAACCCGGGGAGCGAGCTAGGAAGTTCCGCAGGGCACTATGTGTTCCTAGTCCCGAGCAACAAACTTAACCTTGGAAGGAGGTGCACAGGTCAGGATTTGCTGATGTCCAGAAAACCTAGGGCTCCGTTATGGCTCCATCTGGAGAAGCAGCCAAATATGGGGCCTGTCGCACAGCTCGGACCAGTCGTGTCCTACTGTACCCCAAAGATCTTTTAAAGGGAAACTCTTCGATTTACTCCGTGCCCCTCAACACGAATTTGCCTTCTATTTATCCGTTTTGTTATAAAAAGAAGTAAGCTTGGCTCCAGTGCCCATTTTTGCCCTTGTTTATAACACCATAGTGCTTCCGAACGAGAAGTTCGGTGGTCTCCTGCTCACTAAAGAACAATTCTAGAAGAGTACCTAAAGGGCTCCAGTTGTCAGATTAGGGCTATTGATCAGCAAACCTACGGGCCATGTAACTACCGAATTCTAATGTGATTACCCGCCTGCCTCGAGCTGTCGGGCCGAACACTCGGCATGTCGATATAGTGCCACGCACAAGACCACCCGAACCGCAGCGTAGAGAGTGGCAATAGCGTGTATGGCTTCAAGCTCCCGTGGCATTAAACAGCCAGTGCGAGCGGTTTCCGGGACCTTCTGAGGTACAGCAGAGAGCTTCAACAACCACCTCCATGCACTTCCTCACAGCTCTCCGACCAACTCGAACGCTCTCTGTACAACCACTGTGAGTATCTCAACGTCGCTGTGGCAAGGCCGAGGCATGTTATGTTGACATGCGTCGGAGTTCTGCGGGGACCGACAGCTAAGTTGACCATAACTAATCATTACAAATCTAGTCGCGCTGCATTTTATCCCACACCTCGTTTCCTTCCTTACCAGCCCTCCCGGTCCTTAACTCGCACATCCACAATGTCCAGAAATAACGCCGATTTCGATAAAGTCCAGGCCTCGCGGCCGGAATTCCGCCGCGACGCCGAAGTCACCGTCACCCAGCCCCCCAACCGCGAGTGGAAGACTGGCGATGGCGCCAATGACGGCGGCGAGAGTCTGAAAAAAGATCATGTCGAGATCGATCCTTATGCCGAGGGACGTCCGTCCATGTACAACTATAAGCTCCTGATTTCCGGCATGGTGCCTCGGCCGATCGCCCTCATTAGCACCAAGTCGCTGGATGAGAAGACTACGAACCTCGCGCCTTTCAGTTACGCCCAACTCGTCAACCACGATCCCCCGACCTTCGTTGTCGGCTTTGTCGGCTCGCTGGAGAAGGCCAAGGACACATTGAAGAACCTGCACGAGACGAAAGAATGCGTGATCAACATCATTTCAGAGCACTTCGTTGAAGCTGCCAATGCGACATCCGTCAATGCGCCCTACGGACACTCCGAGTGGGAGACATCTGGCCTAACCCAGGCTCCTACCTCTGTGGTTAAACCCGCGCGTGTCAAAGAATCGATATTGGCCATTGAGGGCAAGCTGATGGAAACGAGGGAGTTTGAGAGCCGATCTACTCCTGGCAAGAAGAGCAGCGTTTTGGCTATCATTGAGGGTGTCCGTTTCTGGGTGCGAGAGGATGCCATCGATAAAGAGCAAAGTGTCATCGACCTGAAGGTTCTCAAGCCTATTAGCCGATTGGGTGGCATTTCGTATGGCCGCACCACTGAGGCTATGGAGCTTCTCCGTCCGGAATTTTAAAGTACATAAACATGATTTGGATGATCCATGGTAAATACGAACGGGTTGGAGGATTCTTAGATCAAGACGAAATGTACAGCACTAGATTGAATGCCCATTTTGGGTAAACTATTCGCTTGGTGTTCTTCCAAAAATACTTGAATAAGTTTGGCAATGAGCTTTGGTTGGCTCGCGCACATCTTTATTGGCGATATTCAATCCCAGATACTTGTTTAGGCAGTGCCGGGTTCCTTATCATGAAGCTCAATATAGCCGCCACATGCAACTGGATGTTCACTTAGCTAAGTTAGCTCCTAAATCAAAAGCAACCCATCCGATGGCTTTCATATATCACTTGGTATCGCATGATAACAAGACCAAAAGTGGAAAATGACAAGTGATAAATCCACATGGGAATATGTTCTCAGAGTTACTCCGATTCCAAGCGGACGTCGTGCGGAGAGCGTGTCGAGCGGGGTTCTTATCATCAGCCCGTGGGCTATAAATCGGAGGTGCCCAGGACTGTCGGATGACGCCAAACTTGGATTATTTTACTATTCCCGACAAGTTTTATCCGCCGGAAAACGGAAAAAATGACACAGGAAGACTACGAGATCTTCAAGCTTGGGGACTGGGAGTTGCAGACCAGAGAGAAGATCACCGATGCGCATATCGCATATAAGACGTTTGGCGACCCAAAATCGCCAGCTATCGTCTATCCATCGTGGTTCTCGGGCTGTATGTCTATCATGATCTAATCCCCTACTGGAGGACGCTAAGCAACTTCGTTTGACAAATATAGCTATCGCGGACAACTTTTGGCTTATTGGAGAAGACAAGACCCTCAACCCAAAAGAATTCTTTATTATCATTCCTGCCCTGTTTGGTAACGGACAGTCTTCTTCTCCTTCGAATCAGCCTACCCCGGGAGTATTTCCCAAGGTCTCGTTCTACGACAATGTGCGTGCTCAGTATGAGCTCGTCACGAAACATTTTGGCATCACCCATCTGCGCGCTGTTATCGGGTGGTCGATGGGAGGTGCTCAGACGTTTCAATGGGCGACACAATATCCTGATTTTATTGATCTGGCTATCCCATTCTGTGGAGCTTCCAAGACATCACTGCATAACAAGGTCTTCCTCGAGGGTGTCAAAAGTGCGCTGCTCGCAGTCAAGAACACCCGTTCAGCCGGCTCCGGAGAAATTGGGGTGAGCAAGACGGGGGAAGAGGTTCGGACATGGACTGCAAGCGAAAAAGAGGTCGCTTTAAAGGCCATGGGCAGGGTATATGCAGGCTGGTGAGACACCTCTGCTGCCATACCTTTCCACGTTTTGTCTAACAAGCAAAAAACAGGGGTTTCAGTCAAGCCTTTTACCGGCAGAAGCTGTATGAGACCGCACTCGGATATCGAGGACTCGAGGATTTTATGCAGAATTTCTGGGAGAAATGGGCATGCTCAAAAGGTACTGTACTCTCACTGTCAAATTGGATCTTCTTTCTTCTCCACCATGTTTCATCAAGCCTAACACATAAGTTAGATCCTGAGAACCTGCTGGTAATGATACAGACCTGGCAGAATGGTGATGTTTCCATGCAGGAGCCATACAATGGCGACTTTGAGAAAGCGATGGCCTCTATCAAGGCCAAGACCTTGGTTCTGCCTTCAAAGACTGATCTCTATTTCCCGTAGGCTGCTTCAATCCCGCAAAAGATCATTGAAAGCTAATTATGCAATTATCTCAGACCTGAAGACTCCGAGTATGAAGTTGCCTGCATGAGGCCAGGGGTCGGAAAACTAGATGTTTTCCCTTCAGCTTGGGGGCGTAAGTATATATATGCCTTTCCTCGACCAAGGATAATCCTAACACAATCATAGACTGGGCAGGAGGCCCTGGTGACAACAAGGAAGATGTTGCATGGCTAGACAAGCAATTGTCTACTTTCTTCGCGGAGAACAGGGCGGACGGGGTCACTGCTATGTCCGAAAAGCTAGAATGGGTGCTGTGATTGACATAGTACTGCATTATTCTTGCGTTGTGTCCAACAATTTTCATCACGACCTAAAAATTACACGTCAAAACGAACATACTTATTTAACTTAGTAAAAAACGGCATTAAGTAACTAGTTATACTACGGCAACGAAACGGCATTGTTGCGACGAAATCATGTGATGGTCCATGAGTAAGCGCCCTTGGCCCATGGAAGCGCCGACTAACCTTTCCTCTCACTTTCCAAACCGCTTTCTCGACCTGCCGCTCTTTTCCGTTGTTTTCGCTTCGTTCCCTGTTTCCTTTGTCTAATTGATCGAAGCCGTTCTCGTATTCTTCTCGTCATTGTGTGCTTGTGTGGTCCACCTGAGCGACATTTTTGCCGTTATCTGACCCCATCTTCGTCGCGACGCTACACAGTCTGCGCTCCTGCACTATCTTCAACACAAAGACACAATGGCTGCGCCCCCTACTCGACAGTGGGGCGTGACTCCTCCGATTTCAACGGTCCTTCCTACACAGGATGAGTTGAGTGCCAACGATGATCTCATCGCGGAGCTCAAAGCTCAGAACAACTTTGAGCTGCCTTCGGAGACGGAGCGGAGGTGCGTTGATTATGATCCTGGACGATTGGGGGCTGTGGGATCATAAAGCTGACGATAATCGGTAGAAAGCAAATGCTTCAGCTCCTTCAGCGCGTCACAGTGGAATTTGTCAAGGTCGTTAGTCGTAAGAAGGGGCTATCACCTGCGGCTGTCGATGCTTCCGGCGGAAAGATCTTTCCCTATGGCAGTTACCGACTTGGTGTTTATGGCCCAGGTAAGTCCCGCTATGGAAACATCGAGTTATGAGACGTGCGCTGATAACTTTTCCTCTCTGACAGGATCCGATATCGATACCCTTGTCGTAGCGCCGAAGCATGTTGCTATTGAGGATTTCTTCGCCGATTACCCTCCAGTCTTGGAACAAATGTCTCCCGAAGGGACCATCGAGAAGATGACTCCTGTTCCAGATGCCTTCGTCCCCATCATCAAGCTCGAGATGGCTGGGATCAGCATTGATCTGATCTTCGGTCGCCTAATGATCCCTTCAGTGCCAATGAACCTTGATCTGAAGAACAAGGAATACCTGCGAGGGCTGGATGAAAAGGAAGTGCGATCACTGAATGGAACTCGTGTTACGGATGAGATTCTTGAACTCGTTCCCCAGCAAAAGACTTTCCGTCTGGCTTTGCGCGCAATCAAACTCTGGGCCCAACGCCGAGCTATATATGCAAATATCGTCGGCTTTCCTGGAGGTGTGGCGTGGGCGATGTTGGTTGCTCGGGTTTGTCAGTTATACCCGCAAGCGACTGGTTCAGTTATTGTGGGCAAATTCTTCAGGATCATGAACAAGTGGGCATGGCCGCAGCCTGTTTTGCTTAAGCCAATCGAGGATGGACCTCTTCAGATAAAAGTTTGGAATCCGAAGGTATATACTGCCCGCGGTTCCCTCGGTGCGACATGTGCTGATTCAATGTCTAGATCTACGCTGGCGACCGTTGGCATCTTATGCCCATCATCACCCCTGCCTATCCTTCCATGTGTGCGACTCACAACATCTCCATATCAACGAAGACTGTTCTGCTTCGGGAGCTTCAACGCGGAGGCGACATAGTGGACAAGATTTTCATGAAGCAGCTCACTTGGAAAGATCTATTCGCCCGCCACTCGTTCTTCACCAACGACTACAAATACTATCTCAGCATCACTGCCTCGAGCAAAACAAAGGAGGCTGAAGGAGTTTGGTCTGGTCTTGTCGAATCCAAATTGCGGCATCTGGTCATTGCTCTCGACCGGAAAAACGTAATCGCCGTGGCACATCCTTTCCCAAAGGGATTCGAAAGAGTTCATTCTGTTCCTAATGAGCAGGCGATGGAAGCAGTCAAGAATGGATCGATTGATTACGTAGCCAAGGGAACCTCAACAGAAATGACCGATGAGACTAATGATGCTGCCCATCAAGCCGCAGCCCAGACTGGAGTGGAGAATGCCGAGGTTCCAGATATCCCCGAGCAAAAGGCCGACATTGATAGCCGGACCGTCTATACCACTACTTACTACATCGGTTTGGAGTTGAAGCCTTTGGAGCCTGGTAAGAGTGCCAACCCCTCTGGTCCGATCCTCCTAACTCTCCCAGGTGCTTCCCGGTCGCTGGATATTTCTCTCGACTCCCAACATTTCAAGTCCATGTGCACATCCTGGCCTGGGTACCAACCAGAAGTTATGGATCTCGCCGTGACTCACGTTCGCAAGTAAGCTATGCGTATGAAAGTATTTGATATGGGAGTATTGACATTTTCTAGCTTCGACTTGCCCGAGGATGTATTCCAACCCGGCGAGACCCGTCCTCTGCGGCCAAAGAAGAAGGTGGTCAAGAAGACCGACGCAGCCGGTCAGGGTCAGAAGCGAAGAATCGATGAAGTGGACGTAAGTGTGCAGAAGAGACGAGTCAAACCTGACTTGGCCAGACCTCGGTACTCGAATCCGTTTCCCTCCGCCTTACACAACGAGCACACAGTGTACCGGACAGCCGTTAATGACTAATGCCCTCTTCTCCTCCCAGGATTCGACTCAAGGAAACGCGAAGCGCCAAGTCACCCCGAACACCGTTACTAGCACCGCAAGGCCTGCTTGATTCCCCCACCACCAATATCAACATCAGAACCTCTCACAAAGCAGTCGATGGGTATCTGATTCCGTAATATGCCATTTCTCTTCTATGAACCTGATCTGACCATACGCCGCACCGGCGGCCCATTCTACAGTGAACCTCCCACCGCTCGCTGAGCATTCACTTACCCTTTCCCTTCTTGCAGGTTTGGCGACTAGAGTAGAGGCTTGATCTTCGGTCAAAGCCGAGCGCAGTCATTCCCACATACCCCCATATCTGCGAGAGCGGGCACCTCTCTTTGCGTTTCATCATCCCCACCGAGATAGATTAGCTTCTCGGTGCTGAAGAGAGATTTCCCTAAGCTGCATTGGATTTACCTTATATGGCGCGTCGCAGATAGGCCAGCTAGGTAGCTCAATCAAATTTCCAATCAATGCCTTTTTCTACCGTAGGGAGTTGTCTAGGGGTCCAGTTTTTCCTACTGGTTGCTATTTACGCCTGCGTCCTCCATGCTCCTGACTGGCATGCTGGTAGAGGAGGATCTGGCTGTCGAAGACCTCCTGGTATTTCCGCAGATCAATCCTTGTAATGTTTCATCCGTTGTGACGGTCTGAGAGAAGAAAAAGAAGATTGGGACAACTAAGTCGCCTCCGCGTTGGTTCTGTGGATCGTTCCGGCGATCAATCCGGCAATCTCCAGCGGCGGCCCTGTGCGTACTGGTTCGTTCACGGCGATTCTGGATCTTGGCTTCGTGTTACCACGGGTATCCTGCCGAGGACGGCTGCGATTGAGGTTCCCACGCGGGACGGGACAATCCTCCAGTTGTACATATCCGAGGTGCTGAAGGAAAAGCATGTATTTAGGTACATACGAGTATAGCGCATCGCAAACCTTGAGCAATTCCAGGATCAAAGAAGGTCAAAAAAGAAAAGCAAAAAAGAAGAAAGAAGAGAACCGTCGGAGTCCAACCTCTCGTTGGTTCTAGCACCAGCTTTTTCAGCCAGATGCTAGAGTTGCCAACAGGGTTCGAACCCGCGACAGTGGGAATTCCTTG
>JGI24509J20081_1000118_pt1 | contig 75130 bp, 54 predicted proteins | sample LinPmetageLP29_FD_20081 | JGI IMG/M metagenome (IMG submission 20081) | reverse complement strand
GGGGGGGGGGGGGGGCACAACAATTAACTCGGGTGTCATGCAGTGGAGCGGAGACTCTCCACTCGTGGAACATAAACTTTGTCCAATCACTTAATAGTCCACTCGGGGAAACGCGATGTGGGTCTAACAGGGGCCGTTTTGAAGCTAAAGACCAAACTGCACGCTGGGACGCAGTAGGAAATCCTAGGAAATCCTCCAACTCCTGAAAGTTGGGGGCCGAGGAATATGCTGATCCTCATTGTCTTCACCATCCTGACCGTCTTCACGGATGTAGATTGTTCATCTAATTTGGAATGTGGAACACCAACTAGTCTCCTTCGATCCTTGGTCTTACCACCTTGCTACCCGATTGGGGAGTAAAAGTAATGCATACGGAGTACTCCAAAAGCAATCAGCAGCTATTGATCCACGAGGTGGATACTTACTTCATGTGCCTCATAAAAGTGTTATGAAAAGTCCCTCATGTTCATATGAAACCCCAAAAGTACCTACTATTTAACAAGCTCAACGGTCAATAGTTCAGGCTTGGTCTTCATCCCCCTCTGATCCCTGCCTTTGCCACCACGTCGGATCTACTACAAGATTTGCATCGTTGTACAATGGCCCAGACCACTTTCGACACCCCGTTTGACCAGCTTCCGAACCCTAAGCAGGTTTGGATGGGGAAGCCGGGAAGCTATGAAGAGGGCCTCGGCAAGCTAGCCATCCTTACCCCTGAAGTGGTTGCAAAAGCAGCCGCTAGCGAGATCAAATGTGGTCGACGCGTGACGATGGGATGGGAACTGACGAAACTGGACTATCCCAATCTCAATCGCCAACCATGCCACCATCAGATTGTGCCTCTTTTGGGCGGTGTGGCATTCGACGACATCTATTCTATGAACCCGCGTACGTTTAAAGAGATCCAACTCCGAATTTGCCCGAACAGTATGAAGTATTGACCGCGATACGGGAGTAAAGAGCAGAGTAGTCAATGGGATGGACTTCGCCACTTCTCCCAGACCGTCCCCGGCCAGTCTGAACGGGTCTTCTACGGTGGAACGGCCGCTGACGAAATCAAGGATCGCCAGAATGATCGTATTGGTCTGCAGCACTGGGCACGCGAAGGCATTGCCGGTAGGTTCCCCTGTCCCGGATCACATCATTTGCAATCCATCCTAAAGACCGATTTGACAGGACGTGGAGTCTTGATCGACTATGCGACATGGGCCGAGAAAAGGGGGATCAAGTATAGCACGTTCTCAACCCATCAAGTGCGTCTGACGGACATTTTGGAGATTGCCAAGGAGTGCAACATCACTTTCCAAAAGGGTGACATTCTGTTCGTCCGCGTCGGGGTTACCAAAGAGTGGGACACTGTTATGACGGACGCCCAAAAACAAGCCTACTCGGACAACTCCAACCCGGAACACGCGGGGGTCGAGGCCACCGAAGATGTTCTCCGCTGGTTGTGGGACAATGGATTTGCGGCCATTGCCAGTGATGCCATTAGTTGGGAGGTACGATGACCCAAAAATCCGGAAACCCTGTGCCATCCCCCATATCTGTGACAGATGACAAGTCGATCATGGAAAATCCCACTCACATCTGTGGTTACAGGTTTACCCACCCCAATCCCCTGACATCTTCCTCCACGAGTACGTACTTGCAGGATGGGGTATGCCGATCGGTAAGTTACACGGAACGTGATATCCACTTCGCACGGAATTTGACCGCTTAAATTGCCTTCAGGGGAACTCTTCGATCTAGAAGCCCTAGCACGATCCTGCGAGGAGCTTCAACGGTGGTCCTTCTTCGTCACCTCCGTGCCATTGAACATGCCTGGCGGAGTCTCTTCGCCTCCTAACGTAATGGCCATTTTCTAAGCTACAGTATTCACGGTGAGATTCTGCGTCGGAAGGATTTTGAATCGGGGTCGTAAACTAAATAAACTAGAGGTTGAAATAAGAAGCTATCTCTATGTTGCAGCGGTCTACTAGCCCACCACAATCAATAACCAGTTTGGTACTCGCGGGCACGGGTGCCACCACGTCCACAATGAGGATTCCCGACAATTAGACAAGCCCACCCGACCTAAGGCACGGAGAGAGACTAAGGGTCGGAGAATCGGAATGGATACCGGGGAGCTGGGAAATGGGTGAATCTATCCCATAGCAGGAAAGGAGCGACAAGTTGACGGAGAGAAGGATTCTTCTTTGGGGAGGCCAAGGCGCCCAGAACAATAACTTCAATTCCGTTTGGATCATACTTGCAGTGTCAAAGCCCGAAGCGTGGAGATGTCTCGAATTTAAGTTCACCCACTGCTCGTCCTCATTTGCAGAATGATGGTCCACTTTGGGGGTAGGACAGATCCTTCGATCCACTATACTGCCGTATCAACTCTATGTGACTAGTCCAAACCAATGGTCCGAGCCAATTGAGTAGCGTCTACGGGGCCGTTGGGCCCACTTCCCGCGCTTCGGGCCTAAGTCTCCACTTGAACCCTTTTTGAACAGTCGTTGTGGGTCATTTTCGGTGTGGGATTTCATACGTGGGTGAGGGAAACAGGATGGCGAGCGGGACGGTATATTCGTACATCAACTTCGCTTGGGGACATTGAGCGGTGCAAGTAAATCGAGATCATAGCGTAACCTGAGCACGTTCAGTTTAGGTCTGAGGACAGATCCTTGCCGAGTGGCAAAAGTAGAATACAGTACACTACTCCGTACAGTGCATACTGCAGGATCTGACAGGAAACTATCATTTCCGTTATAGGATGAGAAAGTGCCGAGACTAAAGGGTGAGAAACGCATCGGCAAACTATAATCCCAGATGTCATCGACACATGACGGAATAATTTCCCAGAACCCACTCCATTGCTGTGAATGGTGCCTCCTAGGCCTGACATGACAGGAGAAATCTGCTCCATCGTCCTTAAAAAGGAGAAGCCCTGAAACAGCCCGAGCCCTACGGTCGATTCCGGCCTGTTCTCTCGTTTCATCAATCCTGGGTCTTGTCCACAATGACTTTGATGTCGTCGCTGATGGGACGCAGTCCTGGAGATCCAGACATTGATCATGCCGTGCAGACTTGGGACTATGTCACCCAGTCATTATGCATTATTATGATGACTCTTTTCTTTGGTCTCCGACTGTATACTCGTGTCTTCGTTCTCAATGGGTTCAACAAAGAGGATTGTGAGTGACCGTCAAGAGAACAAAAACACCCAAAACTCAAGCTAACTTGTCTGAAAGGGATGTGTGTGGGGGCTTGGGTACTAGGAACTGGCTACTCAATTATTGCTTTGCTCAGTAGGTTAAGCAACTCTGGAGGCACATACAATATTTGGCTAACACAAAACCAGTGGGTCACTATGGAGGAGGTCTTCATATCGATGATGTCCCACCTGAAAATCTCATTCCTTATGGAAAGGTAAGTCTAGTATCCAATTGCAGCTACAGCAACCGCGTTTCTAACAATTTAGACCGTGTATGTGACAATGGTCATGTACGGTCCAACAGCCTACCTCACGAAGTTCTGCCTTCTATGGATCATGACCCGTGTATTCAGTCCTTTCCGCAAAGCCATCATCTTTATCTACGCCTTTATGGGCGTCATGCTTGCCTACTACATCCCCGCGGTCATTGTCAAGATCCGAATCTGCAACCCAATCGGCAGCTTCTGGGACTCAGATATTAAAGGCACATGTCTCGATGAGACATCCATTATCTTGGCCGATGCCGTCGTTAGTATGGTCAGCGACCTGATCATTCTCCTCCTCCCACTTCCATTAACAATGAGCTTGCAAATGGCCCAGAGAAAGAAGTTGCGAGTGATGGGTCTCTTGGGAGCCGGTGGTCTGGCTGTGACGGCCAGTGTGATCCGTCTAGCACTCATCGTTACCACTGGACAGTCCAAGGACACCACCTATGCTTTTATGAGAATCAACATGCTTGGGTGCGTCTACTTCAGAGCTTTCCCAGACATAATAAGCTAACCAAGTCTCGTCTCTTTTAGAAATGCCGAAATCGCCATGGGTGTGATCTGTACTTGTCTCCCCGCCCTTTCAGCTCTCCTTATCCGCGTCTACCACGATTACTCCAGCAACAAAGGAACCAATACATCTCAGTATAAGCTCAGCACAATGCAAGATCAGTCCAAGACTCAGCGAAGCAAGAAACAATTGAGTGTGTTGGAGGCTGAATCTGATGAGGATGTCCTCATGTACAACGCCCAGGGCAACCCACGGATCGAGACCACTATTCGAGGTGATACTGAGCGGCAGGCAAGCTCAGGAGGAGGAGGCTCTCCATTCGAGGGCGGCCTCGGCGGCATCGGTATCACAAGGACGGTCGACGTTTCCACCTCCGTGGAGTCTCGATAAATGAAAGCAATGAGGGGAAAAACTGCCCATTAACTGGATACTGATTTCTTTTTTACAATGTACATAATGTCGGTCCCTTTTTTTCTTTGGTGCTGGTCTCTTCTCAGCTAGCGAGCTTAATTTTTTTTCTTCTTATTTTTATCTCTCTCTTTTGGAACATCTATTCGAGCTTAAAATTAAAATTATTTCAGTATCCTCAAGTAGCCAGTTTCTCCGGTCGATTGTAGCTTGAATCTAGCCCGATTTTCTGGCACGTGTTCACTGCATCCCGCCTACATGCGATAGACCCGGTCTAAAGGTATTATGCTTTATCAAAAGCACGGGGCATCGGAAGTGGGACGGGTCGTGTCGTAGAGGGCCCATTGACAGGGGATAGGGCCGAGTTTGGTCCGACGTGATCCCTTTTCGGCGATACTCGGTTGTTGATCTGATCGCGCTGATGTTGTAGGTTTTTTGATGATTATGAGCTCCTGACATACTTAATATACATCGAGCGTAATACATACGGTTGAACTATTCTATTCGACATCAAGTGTGTCGGTGATTTGGCGGGCGAGCTGTGGAACTGAGTAGGGTAGAGATCTACAGAACAGAAAGGGCTAGATCAGACGTAAGTTTGCGTAAAGCCTTGTCACGTCTGCATTATATGTCACTCATTTCAGAATTAAATCCCAGAAAAGATTTCTAGCATTCAGGGATTCCGAGAGATAACTAGTTAAGATATTGTTGCTCCACTGTGGACAGAATTACTTCAATCAACTTACACGTGCCCCTGCCAAAATCCACTTCTTCACTTGAGATCAGTGAAATATTGTTCGTGGTCTCCAACAGTACGGAGTATGTAATGGTTGCCCAAGAAAGCGACTTGTTTCTATTGTGGAATCGTCTAGTGTGGCTACATCGAAGTCATTCGTGCTTCACAAGGGCTGCCAGACAGGCTGCTTTGATGGTCTCTGTGCTGAAGAATTGCAGCGGCAATTTAAGATGGGAGAAGATGTTCCTTTTCCCTCTAATCATATCTGTCCCTATTTTCCAACATAGTTACTTTCAAGGATTCGTAACCCATTTTTGTACCCCACAACCAAATTTTGGCAAGCGGGCCGACAGCCGTGCCGCACCCACACGGCGAAGGCGTTTCCCCCGTGTGGATGCGACGGCACGGAGTAGATGAACCCAGGTCCCGTTCAACTTTTAGCTCGTCCCGCTCAGCTGAAGTCAATTTCAAATCCGTGTCTCAGCATGGATTTACTATGTTTCAGCTACCTTGTGGGCTCGAGCATTGGTTCAATAGCTAGGCAGTCAGTAGTATAAATCCGTCGATTCCTTGATCTTCAAATTTCGCCGCAAATCGGACCGCCCAAACTACGGAGTACTTAGTCGACAAGAAGCCATGACGACGAAAACAGTATCATTTACGGAATTTATGGCGCTGGGCAACTTGTTGTTTTTCTTACACGGGACGCCATATTCGTCCTTGCGCAATCTCATTCCGCATCTCAAAGTTCTGGCTTAAGGTTCGTGTCTACGGCCTACTCGGATACGGACTACCAGAACTCCATAGAAACCCAGAAATTGACACCTCGATTCCTGAACGAGTCCTCATTCGGGAGGGACCACTTGCTCACTGGGCCCTTGATAGATTTCACGGAAATAATGGGATTGAGGTGCATCAATCCCATTATTGTGCATCAATCCCATTATTCCCAGCTTTCATAGCTGGGCAAAGTTCACGATATTGGAGGCGGAATCACTCAACGATTCACTGCCTTCTTTCCTCATAGGCTACGCTCCTTGTCATTGATCGATGTGTGAGCTTCGGTAGCTATCCCTCCAAGAGAATAGAAGAGCAGATGAACAACGGACTGGCGATGAGCATCGGTCACGCTTCAGTAATTAAGTGCTTTCTGTGGTAGGTACATGATAAACAAAGGTTCACGCACAGAAGCCTTGACACTTTCTGGAGTATATATCCCGAGTCTGTGGGCCAGAGTAACTTGTTCCAGCACCGGGTGCGACACCACGACCCGAAACATATGATGAAAATGGCAGATCGAGTTCATAAGCTCAGTAAGTTTCAGCGCAGATTATCTGGGGCGCAGGTAATGCAGGCAACCTTGGGAGTGATGGACTGGGGGAGTAAGCCCCACAAGGCAATTCCTAGCTCTGAGCTGGAAGTGATTGAGCATTGTAGGCACGTTTCACCGGAGGACCAGCCGGATAAAATTGCAGAGATGTATTTCTGGATGCAGTCAAAGTAAGCAGACCTAGGTAGACTTGAAATATATAGCTCAGAAATTTGTATGATTTGGGATGTGCTCTGGTGCTTTGCAGGTAAATTCATGGTTAGCGCTTGAGTCCTGACGTGAGAGAAGATGTATGTTGATACATACAGGGTATAGGTAGTTGTTTATATAGGTAATCGCTTTGGCGAAGATAATATCAGTGAGAAGCAGGTCTCTCTCATCTAATTGAGATTAAAACCCCGAATACATGTACAAGGCCACATATCATCAAACAAAAGCAAATAGAGTCGGGTCTCTGAATGTCTTCTTTAGTCTTATTAGGGCTGTCTTTGAGGGCTCGGGTGGTCCGTGCAGCTCCGATCTTTTCCTGCTTTCCGCGTCCAACTTATTCGGCAGCTCCTCAATGTTTTTGTCCACAGCTCCATTTGCCACGTTGCGCAGGCCCGCAACAGGCGCAACGCGCAATCTACTGAGGAATCGACGGGGTCTATTGACTCTTGCGATTGAGACATCTTGGTAAGCCAGGCTCAACCTCCGGGTGCCTATGCAGGTCACTCGCTAATCCTTTTTACTAGTGACGATACATCGGTGTCTATTGTCGAGAAAACGCGCGAGCAATCTGGAGGTAGCAAAGCGAAAATTCATTTCCTTGAAAATATCACCGCGGATTCCCGAGCGCATCGCGGCATCCACCCGATCCTTGCCCTCGAGTCGCATCAAGAGAACCTAGCAAGCCTCGTCGACAAGGCTCTGAAAAGTCTACCGACGTCACAGAATGCTGGAAATACCATAAGCCTCGCAGATGGGTCGACGCGCCTACGCCCGGATTTCATCTCGGCCACTAGGGGCCCAGGCATGCGCTCCAACCTGTCAGTCGGACTGGATACCGGGAAAGCTCTCTCGGTTGCTTGGCAGATCCCTATGGTGGGCGTTCACCACATGCAAGCACACTTGCTGACCCCAAGACTAGTATCATGTCTGGGGGAAGGCGATGGCGCGCGTGTTGTGTCCCCTCCGTTCCCATTCTTATCCATTCTAGTATCAGGAGGCCATTCGATTCTGGTTCACTCCAAGTCCTTGACGGATCATAAAATCATGGCGTCAAGCGAAGACATTGCGATCGGGGAAACACTTGACAAGGCTGCCCGGGAAATTCTGCCTCCGTCTTTACTGCAGGGAGCAAAGACCACAATGTATGGCAAGACCTTGGAAAAATTCGTCTTCCCGAACGGCAAGGCCGATTTTGCTGATTATCGGCCTCCGATGAACCGGGGAGAGGAAGTGGTCAAACGGCAGAACCAGTGGGGTTGGAGACTGACTACTCCGTTCGCCAATACGCGAGCGCTGCAGCTTAGCTTCTCGTCTGTGTCCAGCATGGTCAACAAGATCGTCAAGGACAAGAATGGGTCTTTATCCGAGGAGGAGCGAGTTGATCTGGGCCGAGAAACAATGCGCGTCTCGTTTGAGCATCTTGCATCTAGGACTATTATCGCCCTCGAAACTCTCCGCTTACGATCCACTGGCGAAGACGAGATCAGGACTCTTGTTGTCAGTGGCGGTGTTGCTGCCAACAAATTCCTCATGGCGGTGCTCCGGTCCTTCTTGGACGTTCGTGGGTTTGAACACATTCAAATCGTTGCGCCACCAATTTATCTGTGCACCGATAATGCGGCCATGATTGGATGGGCAGGAATTGAGATGTTTGAGGCCGGCTGGCAGAGCGATCTGAGCTGTCGCGCTCTTCGCAAATGGACTCTTGACCCCCAAGCCGATGATGGCGGAATACTGGGGCCCAGTGGCTGGATTTCCAACAGCGCAGCTATCTAATTTTGTGTACAATATCCTCCTATATGTATATCTAGCGATACCCCAATTGGTATACCAACAGCAAGCCATGTCTACTCTCAGTTATCGAATTCGGACACACAATCCGGGTCAATCTCTAATTCCATTTCCTTTTTTCAAAGAAAGAACTACTTTGCATAAACATGCAGAAGAGACAAACCCGGTCAAATGAACATAGACGCCAATGCAATGTAACAGCCAGATGGCCTCGATCCCGGTCCTCCCACCACATGAAGCCTCGCAGTAGGGTATCGATGGTGCGCCGCTCTAATCCATGCAAATGAACCAAACCCACCGGCACACTGTGCAATAGAGGTATTTGAAACAAAGGAATAAATCGAAGGTACGTTTGGCTTGATCAGCCACCGACGGGAGGGCCGGTTCGTTGCAACGAGGCGACCTGTTTCCGAAGCTCGAGGAAGAAGTCCTTCCCATTCGCCATAGTGTTCACTACTTTCGTCAGTGACTGAACCCAGCTAATTGAGCCGGATGGGGCAGGTGAAGACGTACACTTTGAGCCCCAAGGGGCCCCCGATCGTTGGTTGTTGTCCTTTCCAGCTGGCTTGTAGGGGGTTGCTTTCGGTTCTGCAGCGATAGATGTATTAGCTAGGTCGCGCGCGCATACTGAAGATTCTACTTACCTCCAGGTCCTATGGCAGCAGCAGATGATCTCCTGGTTAGCTTCATTCTCTCAGCAGTGGAGGCCAGTCCTACCTTTCTTCAAAAGGTTCTTGACCTCTGCAGCATTGAAGCCTCGGACGGGAATATGCTGCTCTTGTGCTGGGCCCAAGGTACCAGAGGATGCGTTTTCATTCCGAGGACCTCCCTGTCCTCCTCCCCGGTTGCCATTGTTGGAGTGGCGTTGCGACGATTGGCGACTGGGCCCGCCGCGCCATCTGCAGTAAAAAGCCAGGGTTAGCGGGGTTTCGAGCGCGAATCATAGGAAATTGAGGCAAAAAGACCTGTACCTGTTTTCGCCAGGACCGCTCATAGTTGTAGTAGACGGAAATGACCTGGACGAATTGCGCACGTCGGAGGTGATTGCGGGGAAGCTGTGCTTGTCCAGCTCAATTGAGACTTGCGGCTCGATACCTGAGGCTCCAACGCAGATGTCTCCGCCTTGAATAACAAGAACACCCGTTGCCTTCAGAAATGCCTAAGCCTTCGCTGGACTGGGCGCCTTTTCTTTCTTTTTTTTTGCTGCACAGTCTCGATTGTACTACACGCTTCCTACTGAGTATCCTTACAATACCTGCGATCAAGTAGCGCCTCGCCCCCTGAACGCGACCTGACGAGTCTTGATTGGCAATCCCTAAACTGGACGTCAATCAAGCCACGCAGCTCCCCAAGCTCGATATGAATGATGGCGCCGATGTCCCGACACTCTTTTTCTGGCAGATCATCTAGAACTCAATCCAAGTCGACTTTGAAAGCATCGCGCCACGCCGTCAATTCGCCGGAGAGTCCTGCTTTTAAGAAGCGCAGGTACGTCCCCGGTGGCCCTGGGGGAGGTGGACGCTTCATAGACGTCGAGGCCTCCCAAGAGACAACACCAAAAAAGAAAAACAACGCTCCAAGACGCCACTCCGCAAGCGCGCGCAGTCGCCCCATTCGCGAAATCGAACAACCAATGCAGGCTCCTCCACCACCACCGCCCCCTGTACCAACGACGCCGCCCTCTATGACGCGTCCTCGACGAGATAAGAGCCAGAATCGGGGTCGCTTTACTTCTTCCACCGCTGCTGCACTCGCGTTACAACAGGGAGATGGGTACAAACCGCGGGAGGAGCGAGGATGGGAAGAATTCCATCCTGACTTGGACATAGACGGCAAGCTCGCAGTGTTCACTGCTGAGGAGGTTGACGCGCCTCCGCCTGTTCCCCCAGGCCTGGAGAATCTGAACGGCACCGGCACAGATAGTAATACGGGAACCCCAGTCGCATACCCCTTGGAACTGCCATCGCCTGCTCCCTTCAAGCGTAGGCCTGGACGCCCTCCACGCCGCCCTGAGGCTATTCTCAACGCTCTATTTCAGCAACACCACAAGGTCATACCCCCACCGGGGCCGAACCCTCGGGAGAGATTGACACTTCCAAAGCCGTCTTTCCAGCTGAAGGACCCGTTCACGTTCTATGAGAACAGGAGCGTTGGCCACCAGAATTATGTCGATCGAACGATGGCCAGTGTTGGCTATCAGGAAAGTGACTTGTTCCTTCGACATGACCGGCACTTTATTCGGATGACCGAGGGCGCGCAAGAAGACGACATGGATGTGATTCAGCCTGCCGTCGCTGAAGGTGATGTCAATGCGACGATCGGACGGGTGGAGTATGACATGGATGAACAGGATGAGAAATGGCTGGAGGACTACAACGTCAAACGTCGGCAGGATCAGCTCGAACCGATCAAACCAGCCATATTCGAGATCACGATGACGAAGATCGAAAAAGAATGGCATGCGCTCGAGAAACGAATCCCCAAGCCGAACCCCAAGCCACCACAGACCCACCGACCGCGGTCCAGCTCTGCAGCCGCAGTTAACGGTGAAACTGCTGGGGCTGGGGAAGAGCAGGACAGCAAGTGTGCTATCTGTGATGACGGGGATTGCGAGAACGCGAACGCTATTGTTTTCTGCGATGGCTGTGACCTGGCGGTTCACCAAGAGTGCTACGGCGTTCCGTTTATCCCCGAAGGCCAGTGGCTATGCCGCAAGTGTCAGTTGCTGGGAAGGGGGACCACGAACTGTATCTTTTGTCCCAACACAGAAGGTGCATTCAAGCAGACTACCTCTTCCAAGTGGGCGCATCTCCTCTGTTCTATCTGGATTCCCGAGGTCTCTATTGGTAACCCATCACTCATGGAACCGGTCACCGATGTCGAGAAGGTGCCGCGCAGCCGCTGGAAGCTGCTCTGCTATATTTGCAAGCAAAGAATGGGTGCTTCGATCCAATGCAGCAACAAGAATTGCTTCGTGGCATTCCACCCGTCGTGCGCACGTAGGGCTCAATTGTATCTGAAGATGAAGATTGGCCATGGGCTCATGGATTCCCATCTGCTCAAAGCATTTTGTGACAAGCATGTGCCTCCAGAATGGCGATTGGAGCATGGGACCGACCAAGCAACGGCCGATGCTATTGAGTACTATCGAGATACCATGCAAGGCCGACGTTGGGGTGATAGTCAGGCAGCGGCGCTCCAGTTGGGTCCGTCACATGGTGAAACTGGAGAAGAAGAAAGGACTCATACCCCGCGCATCACTTTGACAGTGGGTGGAAACAAACGGAAGCGTGTCCCCAAAACAGTCTGGAAGCTGCCTTCTGGAGCCCCAGTTATCCCTCAAGTCGTTTTGAACTCCGTTGTTGCGGCCCTTCAGCGGTTCACCGTTCGTCACCGCAAGCAGTACGCCGAAGACGCGTGCAAGTACTGGACACTCAAACGAGAGGCACGACGAGGTGCTGCACTACTGAAGAGACTTCAGCTGCAGTTGGAAACATTCTCCTCCATGGAGATGACACGAAGAGATTATGTGGCAATGGGCGTTACCGGTCACAAGCGCTTGCATCGTCGCATTGAGTTCGGAGAGCGACTTTACAGAGATCTTGATCGACTGAGAATGCTTTGCGATGAGGTGAAAAAACGCGAAAGGGAGAAACTAAAGGATGCCGAGATGCTCCGTAGCATCGTTGACACTGTCTACTTCCCTACGTTCCCTATGCTCTGGCCAATCTTTGAAAAAGCGCAACTGTGAGTTTTATTTCCTAGTATTTGCTGATCCTCCACGCTAACTCATCTGCAGATTGGATGGAAAGGGTACATTTGCTCCAGGCTTGCTGTGCATACGGAAGCGACTAGAGGAACGTTTCTACCCATCTGTCGCCTCATTCTCAGCCGACCTGGCCAGTCTCTTCACATCCGAGATTGGCGTTGAGTCGGCGGGCGACACGGCTGAGCTTCAGGAGCAGATCGCCGGCCGCGCCTCGGGTCTGAGCATCGAGCAGCGTGAGAAAAGGAAACTTGCGAAACGGATCATAAAGGCCATTCAGCCCGCCTTGGAAGCTGCAATCCGAAATGAGAGCGAGTTGAACCGAAAGCCGTTTGAGAAGGAGTTGAAGGAGCTGGACGTGATTCTAGACCACAGCGTGATGTATCGTCGCGATTCTATCGATATGGAAGGCGACTCCAAAATGGATATGGTGGATGTGGATATGGCTCCGCCTGATGCTATGGAGGGCGTTGAGGAGACTGGTGATGCGCCCGAAGCCCCCACTGAGCCCCAACCCGCGGACACCATTGCTCCTGGCCAGGAAGCCGTGCCCAAGGGAGGCAATGGGGAAGAGCCCATCGCTGAAGAGGGCATCAAGGTCAATATCAACACAACCTACAATCGACACCCTACTCCGGAGTTGACCGAAGAAGACCAGCAGCTGCCTCTGGCTCGTGGCGGCATTCAATGGTACATGCAACCCTTTGACCCTGTCGGCACAACGATCCACGAGGAACGCTGGACCGGGCGAGATGTGATGCGCGGCATGAGCGAGGAGCTTAGTGAACTGGATGAGGACGAATTGCAAGACCTGGTGGATGATGAACTGGATGCAGATCCTACGAAGACGGCCAAGGCAAGCAAGTCAAATGGGAACGTTCGCCGAACCCGCCGGCGCAGGTAACGATTACGAGGCATTAGGCGCAGGAAGGTGTTATGGTTAATTTAATTTAATTTTGTCGGGGTTACCTTACTAGATAATCCATGGATGAGTTGTCTGCAGCGAGTTATAAGTAGATGTCGGTACAGAGTATATGTAGTGGCAGCGTTGGCGCCTTGCGTTGCCGTCTTTACCCCTTGGCCCTTTTCTCGTTGTTTCCACGTCCTGGATTTCCTTTTTCTTTTTTATTCGCTCAGTGAGATTCTCGGCTCATTTTTTCCTTTTTTAATCTTATTTGTCAATTTTCTTTGTTTACGCATAGGCGAGTTTGCAAACTTCGCAGCTTTCGGGAGTGTTGTTCCTTTCCGGATCCTAGTTAGCGCCCGCTCTTATCACTGATTTCTTTTCTTCCTCCCCTTCCTTCCTCATCCACCATCTTTGCCTTTAACCATCATGGCTGATTACGACAACGATAACGGCCGCTACGCTGGTAAGCGCTTTCATCGATTCAGCCCGTTCTCTATCTAACCAGCTCCTGCAGACGAGCCCCGGTACGACCGCGACCGCAGCGCCTCGCCTCGCGATGAGCCTCGCGACCGCGCTCGCAGCCGCTCCCCCAACGGCCGCCCCGATGACCGTGATGACCGGTATGTCTATCATCAATTCACTTCCCTTGAAAGTGACACCATCTAAGCTAATCATAGCCCTGGCCCCCTGCGCAAGGCTCACCTGCAGGAGGATGAGGACGAGGAAGGTGCCACTAATACCGGCTCCAATCTGTTTGTCACTGGTATCCATCCGCGCCTGACCGAATCCGACATTTCGCGTCTGTTTGAGAAGTACGGTGATGTCGAGAACTGCTCGATCATGCTGGACCCTCACACCAAGGAGTCTCGTGGCTTCGGCTTCGTCAACATGGTCACTGGCGAGCAGGCCGACGCGGCCAAGGAGGGCTTGCAGGGCGAGGTCATTGAGGGCCGCACCCTGAGCATTGAGAAGGCGCGTCGCAGCCGTCCCCGTACCCCGACCCCGGGCAAATATTTCGGACCCCCCAAGCGCGGTAAGCTCTTTGTTTTTCACGTCTTCCTATGGAGAAAACCATTGCTGATATCTTCATTATTAGATGGTCCTGGTGCCCGTGGCCCGCCTCGCCGTGGAGACCGCTACGACGACCGCCGTGGCCCTGGTGGAGGCAATTGGCGTCGCCGCGATGACGACTATTCCCGCTATGGCCGGTACGACTCCTACAACGACCGCCGTGACTACGGTCGCGAATATGGCCGTGGCGACTACCGCAGCCGCGATTATGGTGGCCGTGACTACCGCCGCGAGTCCCGTGACGAGTACGGCGGCGGCGGCGGCGGCTACCGTGGTGGTGGCAGCAGCGGCGGTGGCCCTGACCGCTATGCTGACCGTTACAGCCGTGATGACCGCCGCGGTGGTGACGACCGTCGTGGCGGCGGTGACGAGTCTCGTGGCTACTACGATCGTGATGCCAATCCTCCCAGCTACGAAGCGGCCCCTCCTCGTGAGCCTCGTGAGCCTCGTGAGCCCTACACTGGCGGCGGCGGCAGCGCTAGCGGTGGTCGTTCCTACGAGGGCCGGGGTGGTGAAGATCGGTACGCTAGCAGGTAATGTATTCCTTGACGAAACAGAAGTATTCGCTTGATGTCTTCATAACTGAATGTTCGTTTCCCATTGCCCAAATCCCTTGCTTCTCCTTTCGGTTTCCCTCTTCCCTTGCCCTGTTCACATTCTGAAATTGTTTTAATGCGGGATTTGTGCGACGGACCACGGGCGTCGTTTCCTTTTGTGTGTTGTTTCTTTTTGTTTTCGCGTCACGTCTCAAAACGATAATTCGGAGCGTCATCGGCCGACTGCGACCGACTCGGCAACTTTCGGTCATTCATGTCCTCATCTCTCGATCGCTAGATGATGTGTCTCTACTTTATTTGTTCGCGACGCAGCTCGGGAATCTCTAGCGGCAAGGAAGGAAACAATTATCGATGTAACTCGGTTGTCTCTTGGGTCAGCACTCTCTCGGTCAAGCTGTTCGCCTTATGCACACCACTACAACTCTCCAACTTCAACTCTTCAGTAACGGCTCGGTTGTATTCGACCTATTAAAGTGTCGTCCTATCCCATCATTTCTCACATCTTTCGCCCTTCTCGCCAAGGCCATGTTCCTCGCGCTTGTAGTATCGCCGAAATAATGCTACAGGCAACTTTCATGTCCGATCTAACCTCTGACATGCTAACGAGCCTCGCAAGGTAAGATGTTTTGGGAGATAACTTGCAGATATACTTCTCCTTGTTGGACTTACTTGGCAAGTAGCCAACGCAGGGTCTACTTACTTTCTTTCTAGGGAAGGCACGATGTTCCTCGACACCGTCAGTATCTTCAACGTACCTTTAGCTATTGGAGGTTTCCTGGGAGAAGGTGGGTCGTGTTTGAAATGTTAACTGCAACCGGCTCATTTCTGTAAATCCCGGGAAAATGTGCAACATGCCTATCTGGGCGGGCCTCTCCAACCTCTCGTGAACCCCGAGTACATAGTTAGCTGCCAAAGATATTGTTAATAACTATACCTGATTACCTACGTAGTTTCTAGCTAACCCTGGAACTTCGACACCTTGAAAGTGCTCTTGTGCTAGGCAACATGCTAGATATGGAGTACGTAAGTAGTTTTGGTCTACGGACCTGGGCCATCTATGATAGGTAAGTCTCGACTATGAATTGGGGTATCACACGACTCCGTGTCCCTAAAGATACAAATAAAGATCCGGAAGCTCATCGCCACCTTTGAGAGATGCAATGCTCAGACCATTTGTCCCTCCCGCAAAAGAATAGAAATATTTCCAGCACCCGCAAACGCCTAAGCAACAAGCAAACTTCTCCTCGATAGCAGGTTCAATGATTCCCGTTCGTCTCACTTTCCAGTTCATCACCCTTTTGAATCAGGAATTCTCCAAGCACGCGTAGCGGATTGGCAGGCCTAGGATGAAGAAAGTCAGTCACGGTCCAGGACCTAAAGGTGATCTTGACGGCACACTCACTGGTCCCTTGCAACAGACTTCAGCCCTTCAAGTAGGTGTGGGACAATTCTCTGGTTTAGGTAGATACGCGCCGGAGCACCACCGGGGCGCACTTGAGATGGAGCGGCACCGGAAAGGTCTGGCATTGGGGCCGAGCCCGTGCCGTTGGTTTCGGCCATTGTGGAATGTGGTGTCCGAGGCGCGTCGGAAGATGGGATCGAAGGTGCGATGGTATTGGGTGGTGCAGTTGAAAGCTTTGTGAATGAGGTTAGGATCAAGTGATATTTCTCAAGTAAAGAGTGGGAAAGTAAAGAGTGGGAATTCTGGGAGTTAAGAGTGGGTTTGGGTTTCTCGGAAGTTCCCGATAAATGGGCCAGGATCATACCTGCGCATCGGCCATGGATGGGCTACTGCTTTCAAGGCAAATGAGTAGATCACCTCAGCACTTCCCTTTGGTTTGCTTCTGATTCGCAATTGCGTCTTCACGTTTGGTGCAAACTGGTCAAACTGAACCAAATAGCGCACGTGACTTCGTGTCTTGCGGGACACGCGCTGTCGATGGCCGAGTTACAAAGTTATTCCGCTGATTCTGCGTGATTTTGTTCATGGAGTCCATGCAGCATGTCCTTGCTGCATTTCTGGGAGACACAGCGCTCTGTGAAGCGTAGAAAGACCTCCGACCAGCCCTCCGACGAAGAGGTCGTCCACGCGAAGCGGCCGCCGAGTCCAAGCCCCTCCACAGGAGTTACAGAACCCATTTCTCCTGATGAGGCCGAGCCTGATGCGAACATTCCAAGCAGCCAGACTGATCTGGAGACCTCCCTTCCCGAGATAAAGACTGAGGATACCGCCATTGAAGAATACGAGGCATTGAAAAGCGAAGATGATGAGAATAAACCAAAATTACATGTGAGGTTGCGGGATGGTGTCTGGCGGAAAGGCAAAAGCTCCATCTATGTGGATGCATTCAATCTAGCGCTGGAGACTGTCTTGGAAGATGAATCGCATCTTTTCCACGAAACTGAGATGGAGGTTTTTAAGCAGTGGAAGGAACTGTCTTATGAGTCGCAATACCTGTATGATTCTTACCTCCAACCCTGACTGTTTGATTCAAGATTGGCAATTAACGTGTTATTCATACCAGATACGTGCGATTATTCCTCCGCAAAACCTCTGCTTGGCACCGTATCAATCGACTGGGCTACTATTCTGACATATCAGACTTGTCTTCAGTGGCAATTGATCTGCAGCGAGATCGGAATCTTCCCCATAATGTAAGCCAGGAAGATGATAAGACCGAGCTTGGATCTACCTTTCGGTTCGCCGATGGAACACAAGAGATTAGTACGCTGGAAGAAGCATCTTCGCTGCTATTGCTTGACGAATTAAAGGGATTTGCCAAGGATGTCAAGACACAAGGCAAGAATAAGAAAGATCTGGTGGCGGCTTTGTGTGAGACGAGTCAAAGCCAGACCGGTCTGGGATTCCAGAACCAGACACACACCAACCAGCGCGGTACCAGGGATGATTATTTCGTACAAAAGATCCTGGATTACACGGGCGAATGCATTCGTCTTTCACAAGGCCCTCGTGCCCTTTTCGAACGAGTACATCTCGTCTTTTATAGATCTACAGAGTGGACGGAGAAGTCATTAACGACCATCATCCTCGCCAAAATCTCAAAGAGGAATTTTCCAGAATACATCGTCTGTCGATCAAACTCTATCTTTCCATCCAGGACTGCACTGCTCGAGTTTGAGTCTGCATTACGCACGCAATTCGACATCGACAACATTTTGGAGTTTAACGGTCCTCCAAGTACAGAGTCCTTACAAAAGATCATAGACCTTGCAGATAACTTCTATCCACGATGGCAATCCATGGTCAAAGAAGAGCAGCAGAAAGAAGACTCGATCTATGAGAGCGGCGAGGGCGCATACCTGCGTCGTTTCTCTCCAGCCTGGGTGTATTCGAGAATCATCCATAAGAGTCTCCTTCCACTCGGCCGGTTCAAGGAACATAAACGAGAACACGAGGTGATCTCTGACCTCCTGGCGCAGCGACTTTTCCACGCAGCTCGTCGCGGCGCCTGGTACCAGCGGAAAGCTCTCCTAGAAGAACACTACATGTGGGCACTTGTGCCCTCCGAAGGCCGCAACGAAGAGAAGCAGCGTAAATTCTGGAAACAGATTGCGTTGCGGACATGCGAGGAAGGCCTGGAAGACCCGCTGTGTCATCTGATATATCACTTCGATCTTCAGAAACGGATTATGAAACTGGAGAAGGCCCTCAAGGTGGTGAAGAGGGAGCAGCATGATTTCGGACACGTCATGCTGAGCAAACCCATCGAGCGGACTATTGAAGGTATCCGCATAGATCGCGACATTGGCTCGAAAAAGGGCAAGGCGACAATTTGGATTGACGAACGCGAAGACGGCGAGTGTAGAGTGGAAAGCATGTGTCTGAGCTGGTATCGCGAACACGGCTGGAAGGGATATCATTCCGAAGGTGGCATTGTCCGGACATTATTTGGATATCTTTTTTACGATATTTTGTTCACTTATGTACCGAACGTCTTCCAAACTCCGTTCCAGACATGTCCGCTCGATCTCCACACTGATGTCTTCTATCCGTCTCGTGCGTCGGAGATCAATCACCGACTGGTTGAGATTACCAATGGTGAGGCCGAGCGAATCGTTCGCGAGATTTATGATCGGGAATCCGCTGCTCAGCCTTGTGCTATTGGGATTGACTGGTCGTTTAAGCTGGATGACTTGGTTGAGATTGTGCAATGCTTTCGCGGCGAGGCACTGGCGACTATATGTAAAGTCATGGCTCAGGAATATCAGCAGCGCGGTGGAGGGATCCCGGATCTCTTTTTGTGGAAACCTGAGGAGCGGACTGTTAGATTTGCAGAGGTCAAGTCGGAGAATGATCGGCTAAGTGATACACAGCGGCTCTGGATTCACATTCTCATGGCGGCTGGTGTCCAGGTCGAGTTGTGCAATGCGATCGCGAGGGAGGTCAGAACGGAGTGAACCATCTATACATGGATGACGACACAAACGAACAATATACCCCATCTACTAGGAAATGCATACATGATCGAAGAGTTCTACACTATGAGTTTTCGCTTCGAGGCAAATGAAGAAAGGATGATCGGCATGAAAGGGTATAACTCGTAATAGTTCTTTTTTTTATCGGGCATATCTAGCACATCTGAATGACAACCGCAGACAATTGATGTCCACCCAAGTCATTCAAACCCCATCTCCATTATCCACAGACAACCACGCCTTCGCTTATGCGACAAGGGTGGAAGCGGTGGCGCTCTCGTAGCGCCAGGTGGGGGGCAGGACACCGACGGTCTTGTAGTAACGGGACAGACGGTGGATACGGGACTCGATCAGAATCAGGCGGAACTTGGAGTCCTTGTCCTTGCGGTTGCGCTCGAGGTGCTTGCGGACAGCGACGGCCTGGTGGTAACGTTAGTTAGGTCGGCCCCAGGAAGGGCGACGGATGTCATGCACATACCTTCTTGATCAGGAAGTAAAGGTCCTCGGGAAGCTCGGGAGCGAGGCCTGTATTCCAAAATCTCTCTGTCAGTCTTGTTCATGACCAAGCAGAGGCTTAGCTGCTGGTGCATTTCTGCAACCAGAGTTTGTGTGTGGATGTCGAGTTGTTGCAGGGAAATCCCGAGCCAAAGAAAATTGACGCGAAATATTCCCATGCAAGTATGCTCGTTTCTCATCCGATTGATGCGATAGGGGAGAGGGCTGCGTGAGTCGTACCGCTGGACTTCAAGATACGGAGGATCTTGTTACCTATTCACGCACATCAAAATTAGCATTTTCCCCTTCCATTCGCGAAACACAGCAGTCTCGGCTGCGAGAATTCCATACCAGTGACAATCTTGACCTGGGCAACACCGTGGGAGTCACGGAGGACAACACCGATCTGGGAAGGGGTGGCACCCTTCTTGGCCAGCTTGCAGATGTGGTCGACAACCTGCTCGGGGGTGGTCTTCAACCACGCGGGAGCAGTGCGGGAGTAGGGAATAGCAGAGGACGAAATGCCCTTGCCCTTGGAGTGAAGACGACCCATTTTTGCTGAAGTGTCCGGCGAGGAAAGCTGGTCGGCGGTTGTCGAGTTGAATGGGAAAAATTCAACGGTGGAGTTGGAGGTTTGGGCGGGAAGAGAATTGTGTGGGTCACGTGGTTATTGTCTTCGCTTATTTTTTCGCAGGCTTTTTCTTTGGCGCGACTCGTTTCTCTTCCCCCATAAACATTGACTTGCTTCTCATCACGACTTCTGTCTGGATTGATGTGTTCTGGACGGTCGCTTGGCTGGGAAAGTCTCCTAGAATTATATTTACGCCATTCTGTACGCCATGCGATACTCACTACCACCAGGTCAGTTCTGCTCTACTATTACACTGCCATCGACTGCCCCTTTTATGATGAAACAACACTTTTTACTATTATTTCTGGTACCTCTTATGTCAGAAGCGTGTCTTCGGATGCGTCTTCGATGATCTAAATGGACTTCTGATCTTTGCCCATGACCTATACATTCGTGTCATTTACATTGCGAGATTGTCATACTGACTTTGCAATAGGCTCTACAGATATTCTCAGATATTCTCCGCGACAATAGATATTCACATAGCATTCAATGGACACCTCTTGCCATGACATTTGCCATTCACATACTTGATACTCGTCAAGCTATGTCCATCGCTTTAGTATACAATAGTCGTACATGTTTCGAGCCTCGACAAGAACCCTCACTTGCGCAGCCTCTTGGAAGTGCGCCTCGTTTCTGTAGTCGAGGAAGCATGGATAACGCCGTCTGTCGACCCCTTCCGCTTCTTTTCGCGAGATGCTTTCACAGGTTTGGCCTTCGGACTTTCCAGTTTGACGTCGACTTGCTCCTTCGGTGCAACCAAAGCAACAGCCGTCGTGACTTCTGTTTCAATCTTCACCTCCGAATCTTCTTCTTTCACTGTCACATCCACCTTCTTCGTGGCCGCAAGCCGATCGGCGAATGACCGTAAGTCGGCAGTAAAGAGTACACTATGAGCCCATCCTGCTTCCTGGCCCCAGAGTTTGCGGAAATGGTTGCCAACGGCATCGTAGGTTGCCTTGGTCAGGGATTTATGAGAGCCCTTGCCGAAGCGGTAATCACGCTGGGCAATTTGCCAGACTGCGAAATGGTTAGACTAGGACGAACCGGGCTGGTATTCGAGACTCACCATGTGTGTCAACCGGTACAGACTCCCCCCATCCCAAGCCAAACAGGCACACACAGTCTGCCACTTTAGGTCCAACGCCCTGTAGTTCCAGCAGCTTTTCGTGGGCCTCACGGTACCCTCCTCGACCCTCTGGTTTCATTGCAGCGCCCGCCTTGGCCTCCACGCCAAAAGCAGGTGACTCGGGGTTGCAGAGACCATTCAGCCACCCCTTTTCTCGCTCCTGAGATACCATGATGGCAGTCTGATGGATGTACTTCGCCCGATATCCAAAACCTAGACTGCGGAGATTGCTCTCCACGTCTTTGCCGGCCAAAGCCTCGGGAGTAGGGAAATCATGGTATGCGCGCCCATCGATTTTACCAACAAATGGACCGTAATTGAGGCACAGCTTTTCCACCATTTGCGAGATCCGAGAAATATTATTGTTGCTGCTACAAATGAATGACACCAGAGCCTCCCATGGATCCTGGCGTAAGATGCGAATCCCGCTAAATTGAGCTGCCTTTTTCTTGAAATTGTGATCCGAAGATGACCATTGTGCGTAGAGCTCTGTCAAATTTGATGAAAGATTCAGGTAATGTTTCAAAATGTGCACAATATGGCCGTCTTGCGAGTCGAGTGAAGGTGTTTTGCTGTCTTCGACTTGTGTATTCGATTGTGCACCGGAGGGGACAGAGGAAGGTGATCTTGGCAAGGTGCGAGGCTGAAATTGATAGGCGCGGTAGTAAAGGTAGCTAGAATCCTGTTTCAGAGAGAGAAGGTGACCATGGAGGACACATCGCCATTCCTGGCTCTCAGGGATGTTGTGCCATCTAAAAAGGGTAAGGGTCAGTGTCTTCGTAGGGGTTCAGATGGATGGGTCTGACCTAAAGGATTGACCACAGCGAAGTGTTGTATTTATACAAAGCTCACTAAGACTGACTGGCAACCTGCGCCATTCTGAGAAAACACCAGCCATTCTTTCTGGCAGATGGAACGATTGCGACAAACGTGGGAGATTTCAAAAAGATAGTCGATAAGCATTCTGCCGTGTCACCCGAAAGTAGGAGGCGGTCTAGCTATCACCGCCCCCGGAGCTTTCACTTTTATCGTCCTGGCGCAGCTGCCCCTTCGCCGGGGCAGCAAGAGCTTCATCACACTTCCTCAGTATGAACGCAGACACCTATTCCTCCAGAGGTAAGTAGCCCTTGTCGCCGCAATTGATTGAGTCTAACTTTGTCAGGTTCTGGGCGTTCGCGCGATTACTATGTAAGTGCCAGTTTTGCAGTTACCTGACTGCGACTAACCTTTCCTAGCGCGACGAGCGACGTGATCGCGATAGAGGTGATCGAGGCGAGAGACCAGAGAGACCAGAGAGACCAGAGCGAGCGGATAGACCAGAACGGGGAGAGCGGCGACGATCTCGGTCGCCTCACTACGGGTCTCGTGGGGCGCGTCGTGAGCAAGAGGCCAACTCCTACTCTTCGAGTCGCGACTACCGCGCCCGGGAGCGCGAGGACCGTTACTCCTCCGGCCGACGGGATGATCGGGAATGGGATCGCGGTGATCGCCGACGCCGTGACTTTGATGACAGACCTCGACGTGGTGACTTGTTCGACGAGCGACCCCGACGTGGAGGTCGCGAGGATAGACCTGACCGCGGTGATCGTGGAGACAGGAAAGAGCGGAAAAGGAGTGCTACGCCCCCGCGGCGCAAGGAGCCTACGCCAGACCTGACGGATGTTCCTTCAATTTTGGAACGCAAGCGCCGCCTGACGCAATGGGATATCAAGCCCATGGGCTACGAGAATGTCACTGCTGAACAGGCCAAACTCTCCGGCATGTTCCCTCTTCCGGGGGCTCCTCGCCAGCAGCCGATGGACCCCAGCCGTCTGCAAGCCTTTATGAATCAGCCCGGCGAATCGGCTGAAACCACAGCACTCAAGCCGTCCAACTCTCGTCAATCCAAACGTCTCTTTGTGTACAACATTCCTGCTGCCGTGACCGGAGACAGCCTCATGTCTTTCTTCAACCTGCAGCTGAACGGCCTAAACGTCATTCACACTGTCGACCCGTGCATCTCTGCGCAAATTGCCGATGACAGGTCATTTGCGCTTTTGGAATTCAAGTCACCTAATGATGCGACTGTTGCGCTTGCTTTTGACGGTATCACGATGGCCGAGAGTGGGGACAAGGGTCTCGAAGTCCGACGCCCCAAGGACTATATCGTGCCGGGAAGCGCAGAACAAGAATACCAAGAAGGTGTGCTCTTGAACGAGGTGCCAGATTCACCGAACAAGATTTGCGTCTCGAATATCCCTGTTTACATCCCCGAGGAGCCAGTCACGATGCTGCTCAAGTCGTTTGGTGAACTCAAATCGTTCGTCCTGGTCAAGGACGCTTCTACCGAGGAGTCACGAGTGAGCATACTCTTTCTAGTCTCTTTACCATTCAGCACTAACGAATTATAGGGCATCGCTTTCTGCGAGTACGTCGACCCAGCGGCCACTCCCATTGCCGTGGAGGGCCTCAACGGTATGGAATTGGGTGACCGCCACCTCAAGGTCTCCCGCGCTAGTATTGGTACCACCCAAGCAGCCGGTTTGGACATGGGCGTCAACGCCATGTCAATGTTCGCCAAGACCACTTCCCAGGATATGGAGACCGGCCGTGTGTTGCAGCTCCTGAACATGGTCACCGTGGACGAACTCCTCGACAGCGAAGACTACGAGGAAATCAAAGAGGACATCTATGAGGAATGCTCAAAGTTCGGAAAGATATTGAGCCTGAAAATCCCCCGTCCAAGCAGCGGAAGCCGCCAGCAACCGGGCGTTGGCAAGATTTACATCAAGTTCGACACCGAGCAATCCGCTACCAATGCTCTCAAGGCCCTGGCTGGCCGTAAGTTCTCTGACCGCACCGTCGTGGTGTCATACTTCACCGAGGAGAACTTTGACGTAGATGCGTGGTAAAGTGGACGGCTGTTGACTTGATTAGTACTTTCCCATGTTCTTTTTCTTTGCTCCAACTGTATCATAGCATCTAAGCCCACATGCACTCGGTTATGATGGCTTGATTTTGAATTTCTTCCAAAATGTAATGCCCAGGTCGCTCTTTCCATTTCAATACTGTATGGCGCTTCGCAAACTTCCAAATTCCCAGGATTGTAGTTGTCTAAGATGTCGGTTGTGGTGACTGCCTACTTTCACGGAATTTCCGTAGTTGGTTCCGAAGCTTGGTCCATCGCCCCAACTGTATGAAGCTCCACCTCGATGCATGGTAATCGTACAGATCAACCGCGATATTTGCCAAGAAACCCCTGTGCCATCTGGCATTGACGAATCAGGTGTCGTCCTAGGGTACGTTGTTTGTCATATACTTTGACGACCAATATCTGAAAGAGCGTAAGTGTCGAAGCTCGCTTTCAGACCAAGATTGTCTGGAGATGCTTTCGCTAGGGATCCGTCGATGGAATGACGTGAAACTGTTCTGTCAATGTGATCGCTAAAACCGGACTTAGTTGCTTTCCACAGTTGCCCAGAAAAACTTCAGAGGTTGTTTGTCGAATACGGACTGCAGCAGATAGCAGATGGTGTTGTCTTTGAAGGTTGAAATCGAGGACAGTTACATCTTTTGCAAGAGGGAATAGTGAATAGAGAGGCGATTCCTCGATAGGAAATGCCCATGATTTCAAGCGCCATGCTTTGTCTGGACTGAAAAGTCTCGGTGATATTCATAGATGCCTCCGATGTTTGCGTATTGTTTCCGTTATGGAAAGATTCTGACGCGGTCAGTGGGACAGCAGCATCTGATGGTGATGATTCCAATGTCAACACCATGAAGATCGTCTAGTCTACTATATTAACATATTATACCGGTCATGAAAGAGCAAGACGTGTTGATATTAGTTGCGGTGTTGACCCTCGGAGTCTGAGTAGGGAATGTACATGATTCGGTTAACAGGCTTTTTGGCCAGCTCTCCAAACTGCGACCGGGAAATCATAGAAGTGATCTCGCTTATATCTCGAGAGACAATTTCATACACATCGTCCCCGATCCGCTCCCAAAGATAGAACTTATCGCCAGACTGGAAAATTGTTGTCCACGCTTCCTTATCCTCCATCACCGGCTGTCCTGGTTAGAGACCATAGCATCGAGGAGTTCTTTGACCTTCTGAGTCGATACTCGGGGCTTGAAGGATTCGAAGTCCAGCCAGGGGGAACGGTAAACTGGAAATTCTCAGTAATCCAACCCAAAAGAAGAGAGAGTTGGCCTGCACTCACTGATGGTAGAACGGAGCTTTTTGCAGGTGACTTGACAGGCGAGTCAGCCACAGAGGGTGGAGTGGAGGTTCTGGAGGAAGTCATTATCGCAGCAGTGCGCAGAGTTCCAGAAAAGCGCGCGTCAGGAATGTTAGTTGGTGAAGAGATAGACCAAGGGCAGGTCTGAAGTAATTGTTGGTAAATGTCTAGAGTACTTGTTGGCCCCGGGCAATGTTGATGTCAGCTCGCCACTCGTTTGGCTTACTCTAGTCTGAGATTTCAAGGTGTATACAAGGGTAAAGAGACGGAAGTTTCATGAAGATTGATGTGCACCAAAAATGTTTACCTTAGGTTCACAAAGGATGTTGACTCACTACGCTAACTAGTGGCGAAACAGAGGGTAATCCTTGGATTCTCACCCGCTCTTAAACTAAGGGCATTTGGATTTCGTAACATCGAATATTAGACATACTCCACATATAGCTTTCTTGAACGAAGAAAGGCTAGCAAAAGGAAGAAGAGCAAGGAACACACTAAACCAAACCCGCTGTTACTTCTTCCTCTACGCTATCGAGATCGAACTAGTCCGAGTGCATAAGCTAGTTATAAGCTAGGATTCCGACTAGCTAGTTCTATGAATAATCGAAGTGGACACCGACATGGCCGTTAGTCGGCGGTTCGCAGAAACACCCCAGCCTCGCAGTCCAAAATCTCGACTACCGCTTTCTCCACGCCATCAAGATCGAACTCGTCTGAGTGCACAAGCCAGTTATAAGCCAAGACTCAGATTAACCAGCTCGGTGCATCATTGAAGTAGACACTCACATGGCCGTTAGCCGGAGGTTCGCAAAGACACCGCAGTTTATCGCCTTCAACAAATCTGTTCGCCACGGGCAGCACGATATCATCTCGATGACCCTTCAGCGCTTAGTGAGCAATTTCCGAGTCTACCACGTCTGTGATAAATCCCGCCTTGGCCAGATGTTCGAGCAGCTGACCAGCCCGTTGCATCTGGGCTTCCTGCCAGACAATGGTTGCTATCAACTGGTCCTTGAGATCTACAGGACCAGGGCCTTCCAGGGCGATCTGACACGCGGTAGTAAGTGTGCAGTGACTCAGCGAACTCCGTAATAGCCCAAGGTCTGCTAGGTAACTCTCTATGACCATGGCTTCTAAGTCAGTGTTGGTGCTCGCCGCGCTGTCTTCCGCGAACACCTGTGCAGGTTCTCGCTCCGAACTTCCTAAGCCACGAAGCTTTCCCCGAAAAGTCCGTGCGGAGGTCTGCGAGCGTAGGAGAGTCGATGCTGAGTAGACGCCACGTTCATGATGGCGATCGCAATCTTTGGCGTCGGGACGAAGTGTGATATATAGGAAAGAAGAGTGTAGCTACAGTGGCGTTCGTTTAGTTTGAAACACCCTCTTTGACCGCCTTAATTCCCGCCCGTATACCGCCCATCATATTGGCTGACCACTCCTAAATGCGGTCTAGCACGCTAAGTATGTAGCGTGGAATTCATGGAACGATTGAGAAATAGGGAGAAGCACAATTTGCAATATCGGGGATAGCGTCTGTGAGATCGCACTTGTGGGCCGTATTGCATAGCGTAAAAGAAAGCGAGATCACGACCTTTAGCACTCTGGTGCTTCCTTAAGGTGATAGACATTCCTGCTCCTTCGACTCGAAATCAGTGCCCTTTCGAGTAGTAACTTGACGATTATCTCGTGCCCGTTCTGTGCAGCTCAGGACAGTGCCGTCTGGCCATTCCTGTCCTTGGAGTCGAAATCAGCGCCCCATACGAGTAGTAACTTGACGATCATCTTGTGCCCGTTCTGTGCAGCCAGAAACAGTGCCGTCCGGCCATCATTGTCCTTCCACTCGAAATCAGCGCCCCTTTCGAGCAGTACCGTGACTACCGCCTCGAGCCCAAAATATGACGATATCATGAGACTGGTAAAGTCTTTAGAAGTGCCAAAGTATGTGCCGTATCCTGTGGTGTTCTGATAAATTGGAAACCATGCCGACCAACTCCTTGGATCCGGGCTACATATCCTTAGAGTGGAAGGTACTATATCAGCACCAGCGCTGACGCAGGCCTTGAGGTAATGGGTACCCCAATTTTCGGCTGAATAAACTAAGAAAGCATTCATGTCGAGACCTTGATGTTTTCTTTTTCCCGTGTCCGTAGAAGTCATATCGTTATTGAGTAAGTCAAGATAAGCCACGCAGACCTCTGCAAGGACACTGTGGGCGCCCTGGCCGCTGATGGAGTGTCGCCAGCGTAAATTTGAAGGCTCAGTCGCAGCTGACGTTATATGTGCAAGCAGAAATTCTCGAGCGGTTTGATGAAGGAAATAGACCTTTTCTTGATGGATTGAAACGAATAATCCACACCATGTTCTTAAGCGTGACTTGAAGTCGTCGTCTTCCTCTAGATCGAGGTCCTGAATGCACTTCGATGTGCTATGAACATTTAAAGCAATGTTCATTTCAGAGATTGTCAATGGCCGACTCGCCACCAAGATCATGCTTAAGGCCCTTCGAACCATTAGGTCACCCTTTGACCTACTAAAGATCCGCTCATATGCCTCGTAGACATCTGTTGGCAGTGATGCAATAGTGGAATCGACCCCATCAGGCGTCTTTTTGAAGTGTTCTGTCGTCAAGTAGTCAAACACAAGATATACCCAGAGGTAGGTACGGTGCGGAATTTCGAGCAATTTCTCTGCTAGGTGACTTTTGACCAAGTCCGAAAGCCGTTTCTTCTTCGCTAGCTGCTCGATTCGGTATCGAATGACATGGTTAACTTCTCGACTAATACTTTCCGACTCTTCCTCTCCCGGTATGCGGACATATGGGAATGATTCCAGCAGATGAGTAAAGGTGCCCATGATCTGTTCGTATGGACGACTTGTCAGAAGGTACTTGAACTTGCTATGGCCCGAGTGGTTGCTGAGACATTGAGTTTCTATGCCCCGTACTAGGTCCACAAACTCCGAGGAGGCACATTCATCTAGGGCATCTAGGACGATGATCACAGGTCCGGCCTGGGAGTCTTGCAGGGCGTTCCCTAAAATTCTCCAGAGTGAATATGCCGATTTGATCATTTCTCGTCCATTTCGCTTGTACTCCTCCATAGCGTGTTCGATCAGGGACGGCTTCTGCGTGACGAGTTGATGGATAATAGCACAAAGTGCTTGGCAGACTGTGTTCTGGTCCTGATCTTTGAAGAAGAAATAGCAGATAGTTGATGAGCGTGGCAGCTTATCATCAATAAGATATTTCGCCAAGACCGATTTTCCACAGCCAGGGTCTGCCGAGACCAGTAATGGCCCAGAATCCTTTTTTAGCCATTTTTGGAAATGGTCATGGTTGAGGAACCATTCACACGTGCCCTCCACTCGAGCTTCCACATGATCTTTATACCACTCGTATGAGGCATCTTTGGTGCTAGAGGTGAGACGAAATGATTGAAGACACTCATCTTCTTTGTCGGATAACTTCTGCTTTGCTGCGTGTTCCTGTATTGCAAGCTGCTTTTCTGAAATTCTTGTAACCTCTTGAAGGCCTACTACATTTTCGCATATCAATATCAATATCCGTTTAGGGGGCGACTTGAAGAATCCGCTAGACTAACCAGATAGGATATCACCGATTTTCTTCTCGCTCTCGACCCTATTCGGGGGAATCCTGCTTAACAGGTCTTTGGCATATGCAGCAGCCACCATCGATGCATACCCTTGCCACTCTTTGTTCTTATGCGAGTCCGAGTAGTCACAGATACGCCTGATGACTAAACAGGGGAAATGGTTCATCAGTCCTGCGGCCTCCATTTCAAAACAGAGAACGTCCTTTTCCGCTGCAAGTCTATCCCGAATCAAGGCATCTTTCATCAACTGATTGGCAGAAGCAATCAGGCCGTAGTGAATAGCTGGATTGTCCTCGTCTTCGGTCCGTTCGTGTCGTGGTACTAGATTTGAAGACTCCTCCGCACAGAAAGCAGCACAGCCTCTCAAGTCGTGGACAATTTGGGCTTTAAAGAGACTGTCGGCGCCTGGTTGCGGTCGCTGATACTCCCGACGTAGTCTTGCGTTCTTATCAAGAATGCTATTGACGGCCTCTTTGAGCTGATGCCCCTTCCTCTTGTACTGCGCCTATATACCCGTCATTGCAGTACGCAGTGAGGTTGGGGGCTGATTCAAGAATCGCGTGTGCTGAAAGCCCTGGCCCTGTATCGACTTCCCGAAGTCATACTGGAGCACACCACCCTCACGCTCGCGAGGCGCACTGACCACAACATCACCTAGACGAATGTCATGCTTCTCGCTTGGGACACCGCCGCCGATGCCGACCATCAGACCTATTCTGACGTGGGGAAAGCTATTCTGCATGTTCGTTGCTACGTTGGCAGCGGAAGCTGTTCCATATTCACCGTCCGGCAAGACGGCGATAACGACGTTGTGTTCTCCAATTTTCCCCAACGTGTAGTCGTTCGTATCATTTGGCGACACAAGGAGCGGACCTCACTGCCTTTAAAATATGGCAAAATCAGCCTTCTAACTCCGGGTTAGACCGGTTCTGTGGGAAATAGAGGAAGCAAATTTGCACCCGAACTTAGCTCAGAAGACTAGGTGAAAATCTGTTGAGCCAGGCCGATACTAGATGGTTAAAAAGGGACTAGTTAGCCGTACCAACACAGGCAATACGCTCACTGTAAGTGTGCCGCCTTTGTTCCCCAACGTTCCAAGGTTTGTCTGTCTTCTGCTGTTATCCAGCTTACCTCTACAGTCATCCGTCGCTATCAACACCACTCCACAACAGATCCTCAACATAGAAGACGCTCTGGTATCCGATGATAATCCAGCGCGTAACGACGGCTCTCTCGACTATGAGCGCTGCGCGAGACTACACAATTACTTGGTCGCGTATGCCTGGATGGCCCGCTATGGAAGAGACGCGCCCGACCTCGATGCGTTAGCAAGCCGGTCGCACTGTTTTATGAATGAAGATACAGATGCAGTTCGCAAGCGTCTCGTCTCTTCGCTAAACTCGTTCCTGGATTTAATCTATGATCCTGAGCCGGGGTTGTTTTACTGGGTGAACGAACTCGCGATGGAGCTCTGCGACATTTCTTTTCCTCTTGGAGACAACGATCTAGAGGACAAAGAACGATTTGTTGTGATCTACAACACTGTGCCGGAACTGGGCTCACATTGTCTCGGTGTTGTCTATGACCAGCAGCTCCACCGGGCCGCGTTCCCAATGACCCTAGAACACTCAGAAAGCGTGGAACCCGTCGACGAACATGACGATATGTGGTTCCCGTTGGAGACTATTCTTACCCACTGGATTATCTGATTCGCTTAGGCAAAGTCGTTTCCGATTCACAGCTAGAAGGGGACGGGGTGCCCGACTCTGTGACGATGACTAGATCGCAAATTGGGCTATGGGCGTGGCTCCCCTACTGCTCAGCCCAGGTCGACAGCACTGTGGCTGCTATGGACCGTTACTCGGCCGTAGTTGAATCTCGAATGCCCCCTGAGTCCCTTTTACCTATCTATACCCCGCTCTTCACTGATGCAGACCTTAACGCGGCTTCTGTGCCGCAGAAGTGTTTTATTCGCTCAGTCTTGCTTAGAGTTAAGACTCTGCATTTCAAATTTATCGCGCCCGGTTTAGAGGTCCCACATGATAAGGTAGCATTTGCGAAGCGTCAGAAGTTTACCAACGTGCCCCGCGACGAGAGTAATATTCCCCCAGTCTTACTCTTGCAGCCACAGAAAGCCGGATGGTGAATTTCAATATAGAAATTTAAAGGTTATTTTTAGCAGGGGTTGACAATGTGACAATGAACGAGAGCGATCTTGTTCCTACGGGACTATACAGTGGATCTGTACGTCGATGCGATTACGATACCTGTTATCTATGCACCATCTGTATATCATCACGAATTAGATTACGCAACCTGCATGAAGGCATTATTTCGAGATTCGCTTGCATCCTTTATATGTTTGACCTTTTTGTGCTCACAACTTATAGTTATAATCAATCCCGCTACCTAGTAACGTAGCTACTGATTCTTCGTAGGCTACCATTGTACTCCTATATCTGTTCCTTTAATACGGCTTCTCGAAAGAAATAGTAGTTCTAGTTCGAACTTACAGTGCAATAAGACAAGTGCTTGTCAAGTCCTGCGCAATGTATCCGTATCATAGTAGGCATAAAGTTGAGAGTCAGCCACGACCAACGGCACCATCACGACGCAAATCGCGACAATTAGATCTAAATGCCACTACATAATTTCCTAGGTTTTTTCTAACTTGCTGTTTGAGGGGGAATGGGCTATAGAGAAGAAAGGGACTGAAAACTGACTTCCAAAAAGCTTCGCTGACCGAACGGAATTGTTACCTTGAGAAAGAGCCTTTTTCTATTAGGGATTTAGGCATGTAATGGCCTTCGCTTACCGAATACGTTAATTAACTATTAACTAGTTAGTTATCTTTTGACTATATAACTAGCTAATAGTCTTAGAATTTTCTCTAAACTAATTTGAATAATTTTTGAATATTTATTACTTTATATAACTTAGGAAGAAGCTAAATAAGAGTAAAGTAAGAGAAAAGTAAGAAATTGTATAACTACTTTTATGGCGATATCGCTTCCTTGATGGCCATTTCCTATAGTAGCTGTTATGGTCTGACTGGGGAGATGAAGATGATGCTATTGGGCTAGCTAAGACTGAGACTAAAACTATCCTGATGACTCAGCACTGTAACAGTAGCTTCAAGTTAAACTATATCGAAGCATAGTTTTACCAAAAGCCTATCATGGCAGCCAAGGAGATTCGAGATTCTCAATGGGTTTAATGAGATCCTTAACTTGAGAGAAGCATACGAATGGGATCGGCGGAAGGTAAGTGCATGGCTATACGAGGCCTCTTCCAACGGTACGTTCATTCCATGCCAGGTGCGGGGCCAAGACCCAGCGTACCATGGAAGGAATTCATTTCTGAGGATATTGCAGGAAGTGTGGCGTTCGATCTATGTGCGAAAGACAGGTTCAAGATGGGGTTGCTATCAGCTTGAAACGGCTAGCAGGCACATTTCACTAGGCTTTCCGAAGGTGTTTCGAATTGACGAGCTGCCACTTTCATATATCGCGCGGAGTCAGTATCCGCAGAGACTAGGTTCTTGGCCGCTCTAGCGATTTTGTTTGGGAGTTTAAGGCACAGTAAAGAGTGCAATTTCCTAACATGAACTCCAGGGAACTGATCATATGCTATCCGAGCCCCTAGTGCATCTCCGACAAGAGTCAAGCACAGTGAGTATGCAGCGTGGCGCAACACGTCTTTTTTAAACGGAAATCCCAGCTGTAGTCACGTACGACGTGCGTTGCGTCATATCATCGAATCAAAGTTTCTACAGATCGCAAGGGCGTGGATGCTAAAGGTGATGGAACGGGTCCGTTCACGAGTGCAACATTCAGTTTCGAATTCTAGAATAGGTACAGTAAAACTGACCATTTTCCGAAGAATGATTCGCGGACGACCCGCTAGGAGAAAAGAAGGCGTTAAAAAGGGAGACCAATCCGGGCGGTGAAGGAAACACAGTCGACGCCCAGATCGATGGTGCGACAGTTTGTGCCCCTTGACACTGATGGATCGTACCTTGCTTCGGTGGTTGGTTGGTTACCAGCCGCCGAGCCTGATGTGCTAAAGTTGATCGTCGTTCTACTGTCGTGATTGGCTGGGACCTACTTGACCTCTGGCACCACTCACATCCGCGATCTCTATACTTTTCCAGTGGAGGCAGAAGATGAAACATCCCATCTTCTTCTCGAATGCCTTCCCCACTCACCCTTTACTCGGTTCAGCAGGATGTGATCATCATCCATTTCTCGGGTTGGATGTGGAGGAGGATCAAACTTGAGAAGTATCCGATTGATTGCATTGTGTAATGATTGGCAGTGTCCATTTCCAGGGATCCGACACGTTGACACCCCAGACAACTCCAGCTGTAGATATAAGACCTCCTGGCGCCAATGCTACATGCTTTTTCCTTCTCTTGTGCACTTCAGTCCGTTCTCTTTCCCATCTCGGTTCGACTCAACAGGCCAGTCCTGTATTCCTTTCTCTTGATTTTACTTGGTAGACTTTGCCTGTGGCAAACTCCGACATTCCTTAGCTTCTCGCCTTTTACAGCTTCACCTTTCACAGTCCAATATCTCCGTTCCTCTCTGTGAGAGCCAAGACTCGGTCCGGGACACTTCAGAACAAACAGCAGAGCTTGTTTGGGAAAGAAGCATTTCCGGTTATTTCATACAAAGGTGTTGTTTCCTATTGTTTCTTATCTCATTGTCTGCCTTTGATCTACATCTGTCAATGAGGCTGGTGAATTACGTCGTTTGTTTCAGTCTACACAATGCCTTTTGAGGCTGCCTTCAGCCTGCGGATGAATATATACATCCCACGTTTCTGACCAGCCACCACCCCTGTCGTTTCTGAATATCAATGTCCTCTACTACAAACTCTACTAACTCTCCAGGCGTAGGAAGCCTCTCTTTTCGCACTCGCGACTACCAAGATCCAATCCTTTCTCGTTTGATCACTATTCGTCTGGTACGAATCGGATCTACGATTGCAACTCTCGGTCGAACCAAGAAGAAAAAGTCCTCTATTTCAAAATGTTTGCTAAGTCGATGCTGCTGGCCATGCTGGGCGCCTCTGCCGTCAATGCTCATATGATCATGAGCAACCCCGTGCCCTACAGCAAGGACTCCCTTACCAACGCCCCGCTGGCGGCGGATGGCAGTGACTTCCCCTGCAAGCTGCGCAGCAACACCTACGATGTCACCGAGGAGAACACGATCGCCATTGGCGAGTCCCACCCTCTCACCTTCGTGGGCAGTGCTACCCACGGCGGCGGCTCATGCCAGATCAGTTTGACCACCGATCGCGCTCCCTCCAAGAATACTGAGTGGAAAGTCATCAAGTCTTTCGAGGGTGGCTGCCCGGCCGATGTCGACGGTAACCTCTCCGGTGGCTCGACCATGGTGGATCCCTATACCTTCAACTTCACCATTCCCGAGGGCATCGAAGCCGGCAAGTACACCCTCGCCTGGACCTGGTTCAACCGCATTGGCAACCGTGAAATGTACATGAACTGTGCCCCCGTCACCGTCACCGGGGGCTCGTCCAAGCGTTCCACTGAGGAAGGAGCCCCTGTTGTCGAGAAGCGCACTGCCAACTTCCCTCCCATGTTCGTTGCCAACGTCAACGGCTGCACCACCAAGGAGGATATCGACATCCGCTTCCCCCAGCCCGGTGATGATGTTGAATTCCTGGGTCAGCCCGCCAACCTCGCCCCTGAGGGTTCCACTGCTTGCACTGGTACTCCCACGTTCGACGGCACCGGGGGCACCAGCTCTGGTTCTGGCTCCTCAGGCTCCGGTTCCAGTTCTTCGTCCGCCGCTGGCAGTGCTCCCACTGAAACTTCCTCTGCTGCTCCGGTCCCGACCTCCTCTTCGGCCCCGGCTGAAACCAGTACACCCACCGTGCCCGACCCCGTTCCCTCATCCACCCAGCCCGCCCCCGTTCCTTCTTCTTCATCCTCGAGCAGCTCTGGATCCAGCTCCAGCTCCGGTACTCTTACCGGCCCCTGCAGCAACGAGGGAGAGTGGAACTGCATCGCCGGTGCTTCCTTCCAGCGCTGCGCCAGTGGCGCGTGGTCGGCCGCCATTCAGATGGCCGCCGGTACCACCTGCGGCACCGGTCGGGGCGCGGAGTTGTCCATTTCTGTCTCCAAGATGGCTCGCCAGGTTTCTGAGTTGCGCTTCCGTAAGCGCACCATCGGTGGCTACCACGCTTAAAGTGTGCTTCTGTCATATACCCGCGACATCTGCTGGTTTGGATGTTGTCTTCTTCTCGCTCTTTCATCTTTTTGTTTCTTTCGTTTCCGATCCTAGGTTTAAGACATCCCGGGATGGACCCTCTTTCCTTCGGTGCACCTTTCGCCATTTTTCCTGTATATTTTAGAGGTGGGACGTAGGAGTAGGACATGTCACGAGCTTTATGAAATCAAGCTTTCCTATTAACATCAGATTTTCGTTGCTGTAATCCTGTAGTGAGGTAACCCGGTAAGGATAGTTTCATTTCAAAGCCATGCGCGACATTCAATGGCAAAGTCCCACAAATTTGCATGTGGGCTTAAATGGTAGTAGGTATCAGAAGCTCCATGAGATCTAACTGTGAATGATGGTCAGACACAAGTCATTCAGGAGCGGCCGAGTCATCAGGTATGCAAGATGATGGTCGTGGCAGCTCCACCACGGTTGTGTACTTGGGATGTCAACAAAGATCGGTCAATTCGTTAAAGAGTGGGACCTGTATGCCTCAGGTGTCAATCCATAATTATGTCATCACAGGCTAGCGTCTCGGAGTGGATAAGCTAGTCCCGTTGTGGTAATCAGGGTTAGGGCTAGCGTGCCCACGACCCGCAACTCTCAGTAAGCGAAAAAGTCCACAGGTGAAGCTTGACAGCAAAGTTGGATCTTCAACCTCACCATCGCCAACCGACAACAATGGCCTCTCGCCCTACCGTCTCTATCGCCACGGCTGAGGGCAAGCCCTCCGGGGCTTCCCACCCCCTGCCCTCGGTCTTCGCCGCCCCTATCCGTTCGGACATTGTCCAGTACGTCGCAATCCGATCTCGAAAAAATGTGGTTATCAGAAATGGGAGATACTGACGCCTCATCTATAGGCAGGTGCACGCCGGTATGGCCAAGAACAAGCGTCAGCCCTACGCCGTGAGCGAGAAGGCCGGCGAGCAGACCTCTGCTGAGTCCTGGGGTACCGGTACGTGAAAGAATCAAATTTTCGACATTGGGTGGAGAAGAGCGAGAAAAACTCAATTCGAGTCCGCTGGGAAGGAATTTGTCACACCAGACGCTGACGAGATGATTGTTATTGAACAGGCCGTGCTGTCGCCCGTATTCCCCGTGTCTCTGGTGGTGGTACTCACCGTGCCGGTCAGGCTGCCTTCGGTAACCAGTGCCGTTCCGGTCGCATGTTCGCTCCCACCAAGGTCTGGCGCAAGTGGCACCAGAAGATCAACCTGAACCAGAAGCGCTTCGCTACCGCCTCTGCTCTGGCTGCTTCTTCCGTCCCCGCCCTCCTCTTCGCCCGTGGCCACCGCGTCGCCAAGGTCCCCGAGGTTCCCCTCGTTATCGAGTCCAAGGCCTTCGGCTCTACTTTCACCAAGACCAAGACCGCCATTGCCCTCCTCCAGGCCATTGGTGCCGGTGACGACCTCGTCAAGGTCCAGAAGTCCAAGAAGATGCGTGCCGGTAAGGGTAAGCTCCGTAACCGCCGCTTCCGCCAGCGCCGCGGTCCTCTGGTTGTCTACAACCCCGAGACCGATGGCAAGGAGCTTGTCAAGGCTTTCCGCAACGTTCCCGGTGTTGAGACCTCCTCCGTCTTCGCCCTGAACCTCCTTCAGCTCGCCCCCGGTGGTCACCTCGGCCGCTTCGTCGTCTGGACCTCCTCCGCCTTCGAGGCCCTCGACCAGGTCTACGGCACCACCACCACCCCTTCGGCTCTCAAGAAGGACTTCCTCCTGCCCTCCAACTCCGTCTCCAACGCTGACCTGGCCCGTCTCATCAACTCTTCCGAAATCCAGTCCGTTGTCCGCGCTCCCAAGGGTGAGGCCCGCACCAAGCGCATCAACGTCCAGAAGAAGAACCCCCTGCGCAACAAGCAGGTTATGCTGCGTCTCAACCCCTACGCTGCTGCCTACTCCAAGCAGAAGCTTGGCCAGCAGAAGGTCGAGGATGGCAAGCCTGCTCGCGCCTCTGCTGCTTTCGAGCAGATCCTGAAGGAGGAGTAAACGTGTTTTCTTCTGTTCTTTGGATACGGTGAATGGTTGAAAAAACGGTAGTCTCAGAGCAAAAATGAATCAATGACTTTTTTGCAATACCCCTTGGGCTCATTTGGAGTAATAATATGATCATATTCTCGTTATGTCACCCTCGCTAGGTTCCCCTTTGATGTACAGATGGTAAGTTGTAGATGTAAAGGAATAATTGCCCAGGTGTCTGGTTGGTAGCAGTGAATGCGAGGTTCTGTCAAGATGCTGCGGCGTCGATGTGCTGCTGTCCAGCCAGAAGCTCCTTCAGCCTTTGATTCCAATCAATGGGATCTATTGAGATAGATCTCCAGGAGGCAAGAGCTCAACAGAGAGCATGAACGTTATTTTCAACTCGTGGTGAGGTGCATCAAGGAAGCGGATATATAATCCGAAGGAAGAACAACCTCTAAAGTAGGGGGCGGAGCTCGACATGTACTTGGAGGGAAATTGATGTATATGAATATTGACTGCATTTCCCAAGGCTTGGGCTAAGTTTATTAAAGACCCTGGCTTCAAAATTGATATAGAAGTGGCGTCAAATGGAACATTCCAATCGCAGTCGCAGATTAATCACCACGCATTGAGAACCCCATCCTTCGTAAACCTACGGTTATGGCAGAAGACAAGCTTCTGTAAATCCTTTGTTTGTTTGTAAGCGATGATCTCGGGAAAACGACATGATTGATGGGCCCAGGTCTAACATCTGTAAGAAAAGCGCAGCCAATGCTGCCTCCACGTTTCAGATTTGGAGGATGTGGCTAGATCACTCCAGTGGACACAGCCGAGTGGATCAACTCTAGCATCATACCCTGGCTCGTGGTATTGCCCATACCAGCACCATGCCTTTGGCGGTCGGATGGATAGGGCTAGCATAGCAAGTAATTTCCCTGAATCTTTCCAGCCCTCATGGTGTTGAGCCCTCATAAAATCGACCCATTGAGAAGAGACAAGGTATCAGAAGGAATCATAGCCAAATGCAAGGCTTCCAATAAAATGGGCTACCTTCCAGCTCATTTCTTCCCTTTCTTCTTGCCCTTCTCAGAAGCAGCCGGGTTCTCCTTTTTATCGAAACCACCCTTGACTAAAGCATCACGCCCGGCATCATTAATGAGCCGAAACCGCGCAGGGCCTAGATGAATCCCCCCGTACCAACGCGAGACGACAACCAAAACATTCCACACATCCATCAATTGCATCACATGCAGTAAGCGGCCCCCAGCAGCGGTCTCTCCGTCATCATCGTAATCTTGGACCACCGTCTCCGCTGCATCGGGGTCAGTGCTCGAGCTACCGTCTTTCTTTTGCTTAATGCGCCAAGCACTGATGTTGTGTGTTGCCACGGCCACTTTCTTATCCGTCGCTGTCAAGTGGTCTAGGAATGCCTGTGCCTGCGCTAAGCTCGTGACCTGCACCGCTCGAGCTAGGAACACGGATTTCTTTTCCGTGATGACATCCGAGAGAACCCAGTCAGGGGGGCTATCGAGCCCGAATGCGTCGTGTACTGATAGCGCAGCGAGTCTTTCCGCTGGTATCGTGGGTTCGTCGGCTGTGCTCGAAGATTGCCCTGCGTTTAAGTCGGTTGGTCCTTCATCGCTGTTCTTGTTTCCGCCGATATTTAACTCAGGGAATACCTCAGCAGCCTCACTGATCACATCGAAAAGGCAGACAGCACCGGGCTGCCACGTCCGTTGTACAATGTCTTCCAATACATCCACTGCAATCTTTCCTTCCCCGCGCGCTGCAATTGAGGCAGTTCCAAGCACCGTAGGCCGTGTCTCTGGGTATGTGGCGCCAAAACCAAGCCGAAAGGATAAATGCGAGTGACCGGGGATCTGGAGTGTCACTGTCGTTTGCGCATTGTCACTGGAGGTGCCGGAGGACCCTAAGTCGAGTGTGCTGTTGGAGTAGGTGGCGGCCGCTTGGCTCACCGTGACGGTTCCGGGCTCGTAGATGGCATTAATGGCTTCAATTTCTTCGGCGAGTTCTCGGTTCTCCAAATCCTCCAGCTGCGACATTGTTCGGGCAGGGCCCCGCGTGGTGAAGAATGCGAACTTCGCACGCCGCGGAGGACTTGATTTTCCCCACACAACTATATTCAGGCAACAAGGCATCAATATCGACGTTTTTGCACTCTTCAACGTGATATATTCAGGATGATCAGCGATAGGAGAATGTGGTCGATGATATTTACTCAGCAATGGCTACATGATTCAATACCCCGTCCCTGTTATGTTACTTCGAATTTGGATTCATCATGAGTGGCCGGGATAACTACTTTAAACCACCGGACTACCACCGGACCAGCAACCAACCGCAACTCTCAGCCTTCGCACTGCCTCTCAAGAGCTCATAGAGTAACAGCTAGATTATTGCTACCATGGTAATTCCAAGTGTCCTCAGAGACCGGCAAGACTTTCTGCGGCCCAACGTGACGGACCTACTTCCCGAGTTGGTACCCACCGGCCCACATTTTGTGATCTGAGCTTTTGCGATAATTGAGCTAATGCTCGACATATAGCTGTCTGTAGCATTCAGATATCCATCACGGCGTAAAGAGACACACAGGGACATTAAACAATATTGTTAATGATATCGACAAGGAGACATTTCGCGACGTAATTTACTGAACGGCTACCTAACCCTGGAAGAAAAATTGTGGCGCTATAGTAGTTCCTCTATCAGTTTAACCAATATTGGAAGACATCAAACATGTATTATCAAAAGTAGTACCATGTATCAATTCAAATATCTCAACAGCCAGATCCTAGTAAATTAGCACTGTGTCCCAATCTCAAATTTTGCATCGCCATAGCCGCATCCTCATCTTCCAACCCATCCAAATTCTTCCTCTGCCAAAACGCCCGGAGGCCTTCCACCAGCCTACGAGTAAAGGGTATCACGTCTTCAGCATCCATAGGAGCAAAGGCAATGCGAATATACTTGTGGGCCTGCGCAGCAGACTTCTCAGTCGTCGCAAACATACTTCCAGGCCCAACGAGGCACAAATACGGCTTCTTGGTCAGATGAATCCATAAAGCCTTGGAAAGCCTCTCAGCGCTATACTGGGATATCAGAGGATGGTTATCCAAGAGAATCTCAACCCAGGCGAACATGCCAGCTTTTGGCCAGACAAAGTCGAACATCTGAATCCTGTCCACGACTTCCCAGTCATTGACATGGTCGTTTGTAGTTTCCGAGTCATCGGATTGCTGGGAGAGCAGATACTTGTTCTCTTCGAGGATATCGCACATGTCGGTCATTCGTTTTTCATAGCCTCCGCGCAGGCCTTCTAGCCAGCGCACCCAGCCGTCCATGTGCCAACCTTGACCGTCTTCTTTTTTCACGCGGTTCCCCTTGGTACTCTTTTGTTTGCCCATCATCATTTCCGCAATCAGGGATTGGACAAAGCCCGAGGGTTGCTGGGTTGAGGTCTCGGTGATTCGGGTCAGACGCTCGATAACAGCTGGTTGCGCAGTCACCCAGCCAAGACGACTACCCGGTGCGATAGTCTTGGAAAAAGTATCCAGTCTCACTACCCGGCCCTCCGTATCTATGGACAGATAAGAGGGGACCAAGGAGTCCAGAAAGGCATAGCCCGAGGAATTGCCATTCTCATTGTAGTTTTGATCGCCAGAGCCGAATGCCCTAGTCGAACCACGATGACGGGCCTCCATCTCGTAGGCCGAGGGGAATTGCAAGTTCCAATATGGTTCATCCTCGACAATGATCACGTCGTACTGCTGACAGAGAGCATAAATTTCCTTCCTACGCTCAACCGACAGTGTTCCTCCGGTGGGATTCTGGCCAATTCTGTACACCAATCAGCATGGGAACATTTCAGAAACGAAACAGTGAAAGGTACTCACGTCACGGTATACATCAGATGTGGCCGGCGACCAAGGCGAAAGTCCCAGTTCTCTAGTACGTCGGCCAGACCACCTTTCCCAGAAGCACACATACCCTGTCCGTCCATTGCAACACTAACGACATTCAAGCCACGCGGGCGGACAGTCTCGATAGCGTTCATGTAGGCAAACTCCTCGCACAGGACACCTTCCCGCTGCTGAATCCAGTCCCGGCCGGGATTCCAGACGTTGGTGAAAAGATCCACTGCCTTGGAAAAGCCATCGGTGTTTCCACAGGTTAGGAGAATCTCCGGTCCTCCGGCGTATGGAACATTCGGTTGGAGATGATCGCGGGTGAATTGTCGCAGAAATGATAATAGAGGAGGATAGCCCTCGGCGGTACCATATTGAAGGGCGGTTGATAGATCGATGCGTAGCTGAGAGTCGGGGATGTCGCTTTGTTTGGGGACGATTACTCGCTCTGGAAGAGCGTCTTTATCACTGGCGGGTTGCAGTCGTTGTGGACGGGCGACGGTGGCTTCGAGGGTGTCATAGGGGAAGTATGAAGGGTGTGGTAAACCTAAAAGAGGTGTTAGTGACTTTCAAATAAAATTGGATACGAGGGTGTTACCGCCGGCGAAATTGGCAAGACCCGGTGTGGCGAAGTACTTGTAGAATTGCTTGACGCTGCTAGGGTTACGATTCCTTACGGTGGAACTGTAGAGATGCGATAAATCGACGGGTGGAGTAAGAGTAACGGCTGCCATAACGACGATCGCTGCACGGCTCAACGTGCTTGCAGGTGTACAGGTGTGTCGTAGGAAAACGTGAAAATGAGATCTCAATGAGATTTTAGGACAAGAACTAATGAAAATAAAGACCGGGGATTCTATTTCTAACCCATGTTTCCACCCCAGTTCTTGGGTTCCAAACAAACAGCGTGCTTGATAAGCACCGGGAGTGTGTGTCTCCGGTCTAGCCGGTTATAACTGGGCTAACTGGGAGGAGATAAGGTACGCTTGATAAACCGCGGTTGCACGAGTTAATAGAGCACTGAGAATCGCTCAGGTTGCAGGTTATCATGCTCACATTGGATTCCCTTCTAGGTGGCCTAACGTGTATCTTTGTAGACATCTTTACTAAGGAACAATGCTGTTTCGTACTGGCCCCTAGTTATTTACGCCTGTACTCATGCTTACTCCGCATATATACAAGTTAAAACAGCTTTCGATAGTAGGTATCGTTACGTAGTCTTTGCAGGGCATTGCCCAGGTGGATATCAGGAGGCCGGGGTAAAGGCGCTTTAAGGCGAGCCCTGACAGGCGTTGGGTTACAAAGTCAAGCTTCGTGCTGCTTGAAGTGTCTTGAAGCCAACAGGAAAGTTCATTTGTCAGGAATATATACCTCCTTTTTAGGTGTTGATTGTGTGCCCTAGGGGAGCATCGTTGGATGCCGACGGGTATGAATAGCGGCCACTACCTCTTGATTGCAGTTCGATATACATAGCTTTAACCACTTATAGCTAGGAGCCTCTTGTTATGAGAGGCCATAACGGGAACCGACCATGTTATTTTCTACATTCGTGCCTCTACTATGCCCGCTGATACTATCTTGTGGTAGAACGCACCCTACGCTCTTTATTTTTCCAAGCCTGTTACTAGATGTCATCTTGGACTTGTTTCTAGCCACTTTCTAAATATCCCTTAAACACATTTTAATATCTGTCAATGGCCAGCGGCTACTATTCTCAGGCGTACAGCCGGAGGGGTGAGAAACCCGAGGGAATAGACCGTGTCGCGCTGTCCTGCATGGATATGCACCTTTCAGGGGGTTGACCTTGAAGTATTCTGAGCACCTGGACCGCAAGGATGCAGTGAAGGGACTTGGAACTTGGGACTTGGACCAGTGTATAAAGAATTTAAAGAATGTCGCTGACAGAGCGCCACTCGTTGCAGGAAGCCCTGTGATTGGCTGCCTTGCTGCTTGGCTGTCTGAGTCCTTTTTGCCCCGGCTTTCCCTTCGCGAGGTCGTTTAACTCCTCATCCACTCCCTTATACTCATTTATATCAACCTACTCGTATTCCGATCACTTTGGGACCGGGTGGTCCCTGTTCCTGTTCCTGACCGGTGATCACCACGCTGGTGAACCCACTGGGGATTTTGGAAATCTCCACTCATCTAGCTTTGCCGACCACTCCGAGACCGACATCATACCCTGCCATTCGTTTCGAAGTCGTCCCACGATCTATCTCTCTTTCTATACCCCTCAGCCATGTTAGGAGAGGGCCGCGAGGAGGTCACTCGCCTTTATGTTCCGCCACTGCTCGAGGACGATGAGCGCCTCAGCAATCCCGACACTTCCGAAGATCTCCCGCCGCCCGATGTCGAAGCGGGTAGCGCTCTACCCGTCTGGCTGCAAGAGTCATCCAAGTCCTTTCGCTGGGGATGGGTACCACTGCCGCTGAGGAAGGCCGGTCGCGCGACCGCGCACTGGATCAAGGGCCCTGATCCCCCTCATATGCTCCTGTTGAAGCCCCTCTTCCCGCGCATCCAGGAACTGCCGGTCCAGTACCTGGACCGCTACTTCCCCAAACGCAAACAGAAAATCTCGCTTCTCATCCTGTTGTATGCGTCATGGTTCGTACCCTGGTTTTTGGTTCTCGTGCACTCGCGCACCTCCGGCTACATCGAAGGCTACGGCCAGCTGCAGACACTCTCCTGCGACACGAATTTTTGGTGCGTACAAGCACAGCGTGTACACTCTTTTCCTACCTGCTAATGATTTCGATGCAGGAAATTCGATAATGGATGTGGCCTCAATGGCAACGGGTGTCGCCCGTTTTCCTCTTCGACCGTCGCTTTCCGGTGCCCAGCGAATTGCCGCGATGAGAAGCTACTAGAGCCCCATGTTGTTGGAAACCAAACATTCAATTACCAGGGACTTGTTATCGGAGGCCCACAACCCCATTCGTCCGAACCGGCGATTTATCGTGCCGACAGTTTCGTTTGTCAGGCGGCAATTCATGCAGGCACCATCTCGAATGACGGTGGCTGCGGCGTCGTGAAGCTGGAAGGCGCAGCGCACTCGTTTCCTTCGGTCAAGCGGCACGGTATCAAGTCGGAAGCCTTCCAGTCGACTTTCCCCAAGGCTTTCAGCTTCCTCGAGTTGCAGCCCTCGCAAGCCAACTGTCCAGCTGATCCGCGGTGGTCCCTCTTGGGAGTCACGGCGACTGCTGTCGGGCTTCTTTGGCTGTTCTGCACCTCGCCGCCTGTGTTGTTCTTTAGCACCTTTTTCATGGTGTTTTGCCATACCGGACTGGTCGCGGATCCGCCGTCTTACCCTTTCCTGAGTGACCTTGTCTCCACCCTACTGTCTCGACTGCTGCCCGCATCGTTCGTTGTCTACGTTCTCTTCAAGTTCTGCGCGGCCCCGCTTCTTCAACCGCTCTCATCGCCAATATATCAGTTCTCCAAGATGTTCCTGTTCCTTCCGCCGCTTTTCATTGGAGCTTTGAACAATTATACTTTTGCGCGGTTGATCCCACTCCAGCGTTTGACGCCCATGGATATTCAGCAGCAGCCAGGCGCGAAATTAGCGCTCTCCTTGGTGATCCCCACGGTGCTCACGATTGTTCTTACCCAAGCTTGGCAGATTCGCCAGGGCGGATTGCTTCCCCGCTACCTCAAAATCTATTGCACCATGCTTCTGATCATCTTGATTCTCCTTCCCCTACCTGGTCTGCGCCTCCGCATCCATCATTACATTTTGGCGATTCTGCTTATGCCCGGCACCGCTTTCCCTACACGTCCATCATTGATCTACCAGGGGCTGCTACTTGGACTTTTTATCAACGGCGTTGCTCGCTGGGGTTTTGCTTCTATTATCGAGACTCCCGCCGCCTTGGGAGAATTGGCCCCAGGCCGCAGTGGGAGCAGTGGATGGTGGGGTGCCACGTACCCAAATGTCACTGATTCCTCCGTCGAGATATCACTTCCCGGGCCAGGGTCCAACGAGACTCATCATGGCAATGGCAATATCACTTTCGCGCTTTGGGAACGCGACCGCATGACTCATCTTGCCGTGGATGGTATCTCGGTCTTGCTCAACGATGTGGAACGCTGGCGTAGCTATCTCGATGAGGACGAACGTGGTGAATTCACTTGGCACCGCCATGGCCATGACGGGCTGGAGCTACAGCATGACGAGCCTCGCCTTGAACGCCGCGACTCCCTTCAGACTGGATTTGATTCTCAGTCCGTCCTGCTAGCTGATAGCGACCCATCGGATGAACCCGAGGATCTCTTCTTCCGTTTTGCATTCTTGCGGGGCTCCGAGGCTGGTCGTTACGGTCCTGCTGCTGTCTGGCGCAGTGATGGATCATGGAGCTCACCACCCCCTCCGAAATAGCTTGGCTTTGACCTTCCTTTGCGTTAGACCTCGTTTTGATTTACTTTCGCTCTCTTTCTGCTGGTTAGAATATGATACACTAGTGGGATGTGTGTGCTGGACGCGCTCTGCCCACATCAAGAGACACCGCGCGTGCTGGATAACCTCTTTGATGACGCGACTCGCCGAATGAAATATTCCACGAATGTCAATACGACTTTTGGCTTTCCCCGAAGCCATTCTTTTATCAGCTCTCTTCGTCTATGTAGTTCCGTACTTTCCAGACCACGTGATCTCCAACGCATTACCGATTCCGTCTTGTACCTGCACGGCCCTTTGTAACCATAGTTGTGCAACTTCTTTCAACCAGACCCCTACCCGGTTTGACCTGTCATGGAACCCGAGGGCTCCGACCGCGGCGAGGGCCCAAATACCTTGATCCGACGTGCAGTATGTACCCGACTTTTCCGAGAATTCAGTGATCACGACTTACAATGCATCTAGTGCGACCAGTGCCGCTCGCGAAAAGTAAGAAAGACTGTCCTGATTGGATGATGCTTTTTAATCAATGTTTTTCATAGATCCGTTGCGATAAGCGTACCCCATGTTCTAATTGTCGCAGCTCGAACATTGCCTGTCGCTCCATTGGCGAAGGCCCGAAGCCGCACGAACCAAGGCGTCGTGTATTGATTTCAAGCCAGTAGTATGTAAATATTACACTTTTCTGGCTTGCCTGGCAACGCCGACATGGCGGGAGTTGGTAATCATGCCGGGTTAACCCAAGTCTGCAGTGAGAAAAAGATTGACATGATCGAAGACCGTCTTGGGGGAATTGAACAGGCTCTCCGACAGCTAGTAGCCTCATCCCATTCCAATGGATCCACAGCTACCAAAGTGCAAACATCATCTCAGGCATCGCCTCGGAGGAATGTTCGGCAATCCCCAGCTACAGGGCAAGAGCATGAAGGCATCAAAGAGCCTGGGTATACGTCCAACGCGGCTATCGAGCAACATGACTCAAACTCGGGCTTTGAGGGTAATTCCTCTTTGGCTGCTCACTCGGCTTATGCAAGGGAGTTTCTTGAGTCCGCTGTCTCACATAGCACACCTGAGGTGCTCTCCAGTCCGAAGATTAGTGAGGCATTATCATCTCTTAAGCAGATTGTCGAGATGCAAAACAAGCGGCGGCAAAATGATACCCGAAGAGGGCAGTTCTCCAGTCAGAGTAAACAAAATGCGCGCTATGATATCCGGGATTTGGAGATGCCGCCTCTACCAGTTGTTTTAAATGTGCTGAGGAAGGTCAAAGAGAACCCCCCATCTTCACTTGGTGGCTATATACCATTCTTCACGGTCGATTATTTCATGGAGAAATGTCGAGAAGTGTATTTCTGTACTGATGACTACTCGGATGCAACATTCATTGTTGTCAATGCTGGGCTCTATAACGTCTTCATCGAGCTCGGATATCCTGAGACGGATCCTGCTGAAAAGGAAAAGTACCAACACTACATACGACTTTGCAAGTTTAATTTGGAGGCGGCATTGGCCAACTTGAACATCCTGATGCCTGCAACCTTTGATTCTATTGTGGCACTGACAGTCGGAGTAATCTTCTCTTTTTGTCTCATTTGGAGTCGCTTGGATACTGATGAGTATAGGCAATGCACGGTATCGAGATCGCGAAACCCTCGGTCAGCTGGACTCTAGCTTCCATGGCTATTCAAATGTGCCAGACGTTGGGATATCATCATCTATCATCCATGGAACAGGATCCCCCAGAAGTGCAAGAGAAAAAGCAAACTTTATTCTGGTCGGTATTTACCGTCCTTAACTTATTGTCCTTGCGCCTGGGTCGTGCCTCGGTAATCCAGGAGTATGACATCGGGTTGCCATCTCCATTTGATACCTTCATCGGCAAAGGCGTATGGAGCACCGTCTGTGCCCTATGGACAAAGCAAGCGATGATCGAGAATAAGATATACACCCTGCTCTACAGCCCCGCGGCATTGAGCCAGCCTGAGAATGAGCGGGTAGCCCATGCCCGCCGCCTAGCCGCCGAGCTGCAGACGAGTATCTTCGAGCCATTTGAGGTATGTCTTGATGATTCGACATCCTATCGTAGGTACTTATTAACTCGAACTACTTAGCGAATCATGGCCTCTGATTTGAACCTCAGCGATGTCGATCTCATCTATCTCCGATCAGACAAGGTCAGTCGCCTGGCGATCTTGACTTTGATCTACCGCGCTATCCCTGCATCGCCCGAGTCGGGCTCGTCTACCACGTTTATACCCGAATGTATAGAAACGGCACGAGCGTCCCTGGAACATCACCAGATGTGCGTGAGTGCTTTACAAGAGGCGAGCGAGATTATCAGATGCTCTTACATGCATTGGCAAGTACCATTTCACCCACCCCGGTATCACCCGGTTCTAATAGCAAAGGACAGGGCAATTTTCATCTCCCCCTTCGTCCCCTTCATTATAATCTTCTGCCACGTCATCGCAACCTCCAACAGCGAAGACCTAACCCGACTCGAAGACTTCATCGCCTCCCTGCGCCCTCTATGCGCATTCTCCCAATCAATTGATCGACTGCACAATCTCTGCTCTGTCCTTGGTACCGTGGCCCGCTTATACGTGGAAGCGAAAAGCCGAAGCCAAGCCGGCGAAGACCAGACGCTCGCTTCTGTCGGACAGGAATTCGATATCTATCTCAGTGCGCTGGGTCTGGCACCTGGCAACGCCGTGTCAAATGGCCAGGGGTACTACCAGACGGATGTTCAGTCTATGCAAACTAGCATCGCGAATCCCTCGCAGATTTTTGGCTTTTCTGCTCCTGTGTCTCATGCTCAGAATCAGGATATACCCACGGCGGAAATGTCTCAAGCTGCGGAGCTGGGGAATTGGTTCTCGGGGAATCAGTATATGATGGGTTTATTGGAGGAGGATTTGTTTCAGTTTAATTCGAATGGGTTGTAAGAAGATATCGGCCAATGACCAGATGTAGAATACCTCCCTCATTTCACGAAAGGACAAATCGGGACACTCAACAAGGACTGATTCAAGCCTCAGTAGGTTGCCATTGAAAGTTCAATTTACGTGTTTCCACGGATAACGCACCTTCGACGATCCAGACTAAAGCAAAGGACTCGCAAGTTTCACCTTTGTCGGCTGCCACGGAAAATCGCAGACCACGCTGACAGACAGCATCGGGGAACAGTCTCAGACGCCGTTTTCGGTTCCCACTTCACGGTACAAACCGACATCGTCATCTAGTTATGTACGCCATTGATTTAATGTAGTACTAATATATAGTATGTGATTTGAGGAGTGTGTTGGCCCTGTAGGCTTTTCAGGTGTTTATTTGTAATATTCTATTTGATAACTAAGCTTTTTTTTTTTAATCTAGGGGGACGCTTGAGAGAAAATTTCGAAACCACCTGAGAAGAATGAAAACCCTGCAGGTGGAGAAGGCCCCTTAGTGCATAGTATCTAATGCAGAACCCTTGGAATCTAGATGCCCCGCTGGGGTCCAAACGCCCCGGCATTTTTATAAGTTTGAGTCCATATTTTTCACCGCCCACTTCGCCCACCCGACTTGTAGAAGCGTGTTTCGTAGTTTATCATGCTATTCCTTGACAATTCATTATTTCCAAGTTACATTTAGGGCTGGAGATTAGTATGTGTAATATTCAAAGGGGTTTGCGTGTAAATAGCAGATGAATGAGGCCTACGGCAGGCTGTTGAGAGCAAAGGGTCACAACTACGTCACGCTTTTTTTTTTCCGGCAGAAAACTTTTCTCAGTACTAGGGGGTCCCAGAACTAGCCACGTGATGAGATTGATAATTTAGGGACTAGGCTAAAAGGGGTAATTTGACACCTTAGGCTATAAATTTTCTGCTAGAATGCAACATTTTGATCCTGCACAATAAAATCGGGCTATTTTAAGCCCCCATGCCCTCGCTACGAAAGGGATTTATTTGGTAATTATATGAGGGATACTTTAGGCGTATAATAATAATATATATTAATCTTATATTATTACCAATTTTACATGATTTACTAGTTGACAGACCTTCCTCTGGAGATGGGGACTTAGTCGTTTTGACATGACTTTCGAGGGTTTTCGCACATGTGACCGGGAACAATTATTATTCCGACAGGACTATCCAAATTCGGCTAGCCTTGATGCCTTAACATTCTGGTTTACATACTAAAAACCTACGTATTTTACTCGGTTTTTGGGTGTTTAAATTGGCAAAAGCATATATTCTGACTTGATTACATACAAAACAAAACTAACCTACTTACCTCTGACCTTCTTGCTCCTGGTTACCGGCGGCGACGCCTCCGTAGAGAGAGCACGTTTACGACGTCCCTGCCCTTTAGGCTAGGCCCCTTCAGGCTGGGCCCCTTCAGGCTGGGCCCCTTCAGGCTGAGCCATTGGGACCTCGAGAAGCGTTGAAGGGTCTGGTAGCGACCAATCAGTATCATCGTCATACATAGCGGGTAGCACCGGCTCGATAGGCTCAGCCTTGATAATAGGCTTGACCTCCCGTTTTACCTCGCCGTTTTACCTCCCGTTTTATCTTCCGTTTTCCCTCGCGCTTTACCTCGCGCTTTACCTCCGGCTGTATCTAGGGCTCGGGCTCGGGTTTAGATTCCTCCGACTCGTCGCGGACGATGATTACATAAGAGATAATAATTATCACCTTTTTGATAGAACCGCGATCGTAGTAAATCACCCGTATTCCATCGGCGATTATCGCTAGATAGTAGAAGCTTCGGCTGCTTCTGCCCTTAGACAATCCCTTTTGCTAGCTAAAATTGATCGTTGGGCTACGGTTTGTATAGCCCAACACTCGGCGGCAGCTTAGGGATAAGGTCGTTAGCGACAAAATCGCTTAGATTTTCGACTATCCGCGGAATAATTTCGATTACGACATATGCTATAGGATAGTTAGTTAACTATCTCTTAGGCTAGTTAATATAGATTCAAAGAACTTACTCATAAACTTAAGCGTACGAGTTTGGCCTAGTAAAACATACCAGTAATAGAAGTTTACCTCCGCTTGTAGTGGCTAGGTCGGTAGAGGCCGGCTTATAGCCTTTTTCTTCGGCTGCCGGGTAGCCTCTATCGCTCGCTAGCGGGCTTCGCGAGCCTCGTATTGGCGGACCTCCTATATAGTAGCCTATTGGCTGTCTAGGATTGGAGATGATGCCTAGGGAGGGCGCTTGAAGGAATCGCGCGGGATATGCTGCGCCCGGCGCGGCGGTATCCGCTGGGACGGTGTCGGCTACGACGACGGGGGTGGGGATGCTGGCGGGCTAGAGCTAATGAAAATAGGCGTTTCACGAGACATAGTAAGATGGTAAGATGGTAAGATGGTAAGATGGTAAGATAGTAAGATAATGCTTTTTCGTGGGAATAATAGTATTAAGAGGTAGTAAAAAACGATTATAGAACCTAGTCTTTCTATAGATGATAGCCTCGATTCTAGTATAGGCTACATAGGCATAGGCTATAGCAAACCCCCAATCTAGGCCGTATAGCAAAAGCTCCATTTTAATATAGGCTAGGTTTTCTACATAGGATAACCTCGATTTTAATAGGGACTATTAGTTAATAACTAGTATTAAACTAGATCGTTATGTATCTATCTCTCCTAGTGTGATCCTGGAACCTTGCGTACGCACCCTTACGGTCACGTTACCTAGTTTTCTGCCACGGCCACCGCCTCCCGGGTGCCCTTTAGATCCTTAGCCCCTACGTTTTATAATATATACTCTTTTGCCCTAGATCTTATCTAGTAGCATATCCTTATCTAGCCGATCTACTATAACCGGCCGGGAGGGTACGCTAACGAATAACGCGTCCCCTCCTATAAACGATCTCTTCGTTAACGAGATTACTCGCGGACGTAAACGATAAGGCGTTATACTCTCCCCTTCCTTCGTCTTTCTCCTAGTTGCTAGCTATAACGCTATTTGGGAACGTTTAGGGGTAGTAACGAGTAGATTTTTGAACGTCGTACCACGAACTACTCTAGTCGGAAAAGATCGGTTTAAAAGTAGAGTTTCGCCGGGTTACGCTCGCAAGAAGGGGTATTATATATCCTCCGGAAATCGCTTAGTCCGAAGCGGTCAATGAAGTAAAATTAGGATTCTCTGTCTTCTTCTTCTCTCTCTCTCCCTAGAGAAATCCCTACTTAGAAACCTAAGGCTTATTTTTTAATATTAGTTCGTCTACGAACGTAATCTTTTACCTAAATATCTAAATATTTCTCTTATAGAGACCCAATTTAGCGGTTATACTCGCCTAATACCTAGTGAGTCTTATAGATACTTCCCTAGGAAGTAGCTATAACCAATTTCGCTCTACTAGAGACACCTATAGACAAAAGGCTAGCTACCTAAGCCTAGGCTATTGAATATATAGCCTAAGTTTAGAATAAGCGTAACTAAAATAAATAGCTCCTCTAGAATACTACTACTAAGCTCTAGTAAATATAGACGTATATACCTACTACCTTAGCTATATATAAATAGTAGTAGATATATAAGCGAGAATAGGCCGATTAGCTCGAATAGATAGTATAGGACCTTGCTAATAACGTCCGATAGCTAAACGCGAATCTATCGGCGGTAGTAGCCTTTACTAATTCGGTCGCCCTAAATACTTTAGAAGCCGTAGTAGCTACCGTAGATAGTAGCGCCTAGCGCTCTACCTAGAAAGCTATTATAAAGAATATCTAGCCTATCTAAGACTATTATAGGAAGGTCTAGAACGATAGTATATAGAAGTACCTATATAATTATAAGTATTACGTTAACGAAATCTTTATATATATCGGCGGATAGCTATCCAAGGAGGCTAAAGTAGTATACGTAAGCGGCTACTTAAAGAGTAATACCGAGACTATCTAGAATAGGTATAAATAATAGAGCTATATTTAGCCTATCTATACGTAGTCGGCCTATAACGCCTAAATTAGGTAGAAGTTCGGCGAATACCTCGGTCCGGAAAAACGCTAGGAGAAATTCTTAATAAGGAAGTAGAAGGATAATAAAGGCTTCTATAAATACGTAATTAATGTATAGTAGCTTACGGCCGATCTAGATAAGCTACTACTAGAAGGAATTATACTTAAATTCTTATAGTATAGAGCGAAAGTCTATCTTTAGTAGCGTTAAGCCGAGGACCGAAGTAAGCTAACGACTATCGATAGCGTTATTACGCGTTTCTAGGAGTTTAAGCGTAGTTATATACTTATAAGCTATATCGGCTAAAACGGTAGAAGCGATCCGATAGAGCTAGATATTATACGAAGCTTATCTAGCTCGAATAGCTAGGGTTTCGCCGGAATAACTAGTTAAAGTCGTCCTCTATATAGGTATTATAACTATAGATAGATAGATTAAGTATATCGTAAGATAGTATAAGTAGCCAAAGAAGAACGGCTAAAGAAGCTAATAATCTAGGCCTAGTAATAAGGGTACGGCCCTAGATAAGCTAAAAAACTAGAGTAGGCTAGCGATTACGAAGCCTTAGCCGCCTACTTAAAGAAGGCTTTATTCCTATTAGATCTTCTAGGCCTAGACTAACTAGACCTATAGAGTAAGAAGACTAGTAAATCGGCCGAATTTAGTATATAGCTTAATATTATAGGCGATACCTTACTTTACTATATAGTAAGGCTTAGAACCTAATATACTACCCTAACTATATATATATTACTCGTAGTAGTATAGGCTATATATTTATTTTATTAGACGTTGTTAAATAGATAGAGAACTACTTACTAGCCGTAAAGCGCTAAGAGCCTATAGAAGTTAAATTACCGAATAATAGGCGTCTATATACGTCGTCGACTATCTACCTCCTACTCTAGCTTAGTATATAGTATAGTTTTATTACGGCTTAGATTCTTAACCTCCGCGAATTTAAGCTTGTTCTTAGGAGAGATTTCCTACGGATAGAGAATCCTCTTATTAATTAGGTAGCTAAGAGTATAAGGCTCTAGGCCGGCCGAAGAATATATATTACGTCTACGAGTAAGTCCCCTAATCTTACCGATAGTACTAGTACTTAGTTTAACCTTCTTTCCGCGAAGTAATACGCCTATATAGCTAAGAAGATATAAGTAGAAGCGACGTTATTTACTATTCGTAAGGTACTAGATAAGGATAGGATATATAATTTAGAGCCTCTATAATATATAGATCCTTACGTATAGTAGATTTTATAGAAACTAAAAAATATCTTTCGGTCGGAATTATTAGATTCGCTACTACCTAATAGACCTATTAAATATAATATCGAGATAGGGGATATAGCTTCTATTAACTATAATATATACTTCTTATTAGCCGATAAGCTAAACGAATAGACCTAGTAAGCTAAGGAGTTAATAAAGCGTAGGCTAATCCGCCTATCTAGTAGCCCTTAGGGGTTTCCGGTAATTTTCGTTAAGAAGCCTAATAGTATTTCTTAGCGTATATATATTAACTACTATACCCTAAATAGGATAATAATAACGAATAGGTATCCTTTACTATATATCTAGGAGCTTTTAGATATAGTAGGGACCGCGAAGGTTATACGAAGATTAATCTTATTACTAGATATTAATAAGTTTAGTTAAGCGAGTATTCGATCTAGAAAATAGCCTTTAATACGACTTAGGGAAAATACGAATAGCTTACTATACTATTCGGCTTATATAATACGCCTACGACCTTCTAGACTATTATAAATAAGACCTTCTAGCTACTTTTAGATCGATATATCGTTATCTATCTCGACGATATCCTTATTTCCTCGAATTCGGTAGAAGAATACTACGAATATTTAGAGAAGGTACTATCGTTATTAGAAGAGTAGAAGTTATATACGAAGTCCTAGAAGTACGTATTCGCGACCGAAGAGCTAGAGTTTTATAGATATATTATCGGTAACGATAAGTTACGGCCGATACTAAAGAAGCTTAAAGTTATTCGAGATTAACCTAGGCTAAATAATATATACGATATCTACTAGTTTCTAGGTCTAGCTACCTACTATCGTCGCTTTATTAAAGGATTTACTACTATTTATATCCCGATTTATAACCTCCTAAAAAAGCTCGACGTAGTACTACGGAAACATAAGTTCTACCTAATTAAATAGATAATCGCTTATAAGAGTACCTTTCGTAAATTAAAAGAAAAGATAATAGATACGCTAGACTTAATCTAGCCTAATCGCTCGAAGCTATTTACAATCGAAACGGATACTTCTAAGTAGGTAATTAGTATAGATCTACTATAGATAGACGAGTATAGATATTTATACCCTATAGCCTTTAATAGCTATAAATTAGAAAGTATAAAATTAAACTATCTAGTATACGAGAAGGAGCTTCTCGCTATTAAGAAGGCCCTATATATCTAGGACTATTATATCGAAGATAGTACTACTACGACGATTATTATAGACAAAAAAGCCTATAGTACCTATAGATATCTATAACCTATAGTCAGCGTCTAGCGTAGTAGGTCGTAGAGTTCTAGGAATATAACCTACGAATTTAGTACTAGAAGAGGTTAGACGTTATTATTCCTAATACTATTAGTAGATAGCCTAATTTTATTAGTAAAGGCTCTATAAACGTATCGGAGTCTATTCCGGTATAGGAAGCCTTATTAAATATAGCCTATATAGTTATAAGGGTTCCTAAAGAAGATTAGCTAGTAGCTATAGAGCGATATCTCGACAAAAGTATTCTATCGTCCGATAAATCGACTACAAAAGCTATACTTAAGTTTACCGCAAACTTAAGTTATTAGGAGCTACTATTCCTAGCAAGAGTATTAGCTATAAAGAATTATTAGCTAGTTTTTACTTACGAGGATAAGACTATCGCGTCCTACCTTAAGCCTATCCTATATAAAGATTTAGTATAGCGCCTATACGAGGAATTTAATTACCTTAGTTACCTAGGTTTAAATAGTATTATCTAGTCCTAAGTATAGTAGCTAATAGTACTTAAATAAAAATTTGCTAATAGCCTCCTCGGTTATATTATGAACTACTTTCGCGACTAGCTAGCCTATAGTATAGTCTATCGCCGTAATAATCTAGCGATTTCTATTCGGCGTAGTAAGGAGGCAACCGATTAGATTAATTCCCTAGCGCTCGAAAAGTCGTAGGCTAGCCGTAACTATATATTAGGCTACCTTACGCTTAAGGCTCTTCTATACGCTTTAGGAAACTTAGTAGTTTAGGTATAAACGTATAATTTCTTTAATATCCTAGCGTATATTTTCGCTTACTATAACGTACTAAAGAAGATTATTTCTAATAATAGTCTAAACTTATTAGTAGATAGTATATAGTTTTTTATAAAGTTACTATGGGCCTATTATCGGATAATAACTCCTTACTACCTCTATATAAATAGAAAAATAGAAAATTTAAATAGTATTCTTAGGCGTATATTATCGTATATTAACAAAGTACCTAATAGATAAACCTACGAGAGCCTAGGATCTATATCTATAGTAGTCGCTCTTCGCTACTTATATATATAAATATATAGTTACTAGTTTTAGTCTATTTTATTTAGTATATAGTATATATCTATAGATCTTTAGTAATTTATCCGACTCCTTAGGTTTAGCTCCGTTACGAGCAGGCGATAAGGCGCGTTATCGTAAAGTAGCGGACGACAGCCCCTAAGCCTAATAAATAGAATTTAGAAGCAAATAACTATAAGTCTAAAGCTAGATCTAATAAGTCCGATTAGGAGTTTAAGGAGGATATTCCCCGAGAAGAAAATACGCTACTATATTAGGATACTAATACTAGTAAGCGTAAACTATTTAATAGCCTACTTATAGTAGTTATTCTATCTACGAATACGAAGAAAAATCAAAGGTTAACTATATATTTAGGACCTTTTAGGAGCTTTAGGAGCCCCTATATATAAAAATTTAGAAAATATAAAAAAAAATTGTTATTTAAATCTACTGCCTCTAATTATAACCTAGAAACGCCTAAAAACCCCTTTTTAGACTCTCCTCGTCGAAGAGGAATAGGTTTTAGTACTCGACGTCGTCGCCAGTAACGTCCTCGACCGACCGGTTATATGTTACGGAATGGGCTTCTTTGAAGCTATTCCCGGATTCTTTGTTGTGCGTGCCGTACTAGTGGCGATTCGCCTCCGATCCGCCCTTGTTTCGCTTGTGATTCCTTCCCTACCGCACAAACATTATGTCAGCCTCTTCTACAAGAAAAGGCGTCCTGTCCTTTGGCCATGATTCTCTTCAAGAATCAGTCTCTGTTCTCATTACAATATATTGCCTCCGCCTCCTCTCAAGAGTCACCCATGGCATTTAGACAGTCGTGCCTTACCTGATCGACAGGCTTACTATCCTGCCAACTAGTTCGTAACATTATAGTCCTCTACGAATAGCTAGATATAGCTTATATCGAAATCTAGGCGGGAGCGTACGTAAATAAACATCAATAGAGCCATGAACAGGAAGAAGAACGCGAATTATTCAGATAAGCATTGCTAAGCATCACCGCTATAGAAAGACACGTACCGAAAGTGTTCACGAATCCGGGGCTGTGGAGCCCTGCTAGAGTTTCAGTGGCCGAGGGAGAGTATGGAGCTATAGAAGTATAAGAAGAGATTCGACAGCGGCGAGAAAAAAACGCAACACTGACCTGCAGAGTTAAAGGCCGGAGTCATGGTAGCGCCGAAGGCTAAACAGAACGCCCCTGGGATATGTCAATACTCCATACAATTAAATCCTGCGTGAACCGGAACAAACATACCGAGATGTCCAAAAACAACGCACGAGAATGTGTTTCCAATAATAATCTCAAGAATACTGGAGAGAACCAGCAGCAATCCACCAAAAAGTATCAAAACTCCCCTGTATCTAGTCAGCAGGGCTCACGAATGGGCTCCGAGACATCTTACGTGAATGCAGCGCCGCCTCCTCCAGCGCCTCTCCATGCCATCAAGCAACAAGAAAGTGGTGAGGTTGTCAACACAAATGCTCCCAGTCCCCTGTGGTTAAAAAATCAGCGCTAGATCTTCCAATATAGGAAATATTGTCAATGCATACAGTGGAGTCGGGTTGGCCAAATTCTTTGTGAGGGCTGACTGGCGGTGCATCATGTGGTTCAGGTATAGTCTCTCGAACTGCTCCGCAAACAGGGTCACAGAGGTCGGAACCTACGTCAACCCAGGCATATTTCCATTCTCGAAGTGCTGAGTCTTGGAGCGGATGAGATGGTCTTCGGCATCCGTTTGGTCGACTGTCATGATGATAGCTTGTATAGAAGATTTTGGAGAATTTTCGGGTGAAAGAGTAGACGAGCGCGAATTGGCGGCTTGTTCGTTTCAGCGATCAGGGGTGTACCTTTATACACCTTTAGACATGGAGGGTGACGTCGTCAATTTTCCGAACCAACCCCTTCGAATATCAAAACCACGTCGGAAGCTAGATCGGCAATTTTTGGTGAACAGAAGCCCATCGGAAGCTGCATTGGGAGGGTTGTCGAGAGTATCTCTGTATTGCGGGGGAAATCTGGGGGTCAACGGAGTTTACCCCATTGAATTTTCCATGGTCATAGCTTGTGTCGAATTCAGGGATAGGAAGAGATCTTCTATGATCAGCAAGCCCCCAATGAACGTATCCGCAATAAAATAACCTGTGGGGTTTCTTGGCTTAAACTAGGCTGACGATGGTAACTAAACTGGGGCGAAGGCCCGGTTCTATCAGCCGGGATTGGGCGATCCGCAAATATACTGTTACCTGTAGCAAACTCGCCAACTTTGATAGGCGGTAAGTCTAAGGCCCAACATGCATTGCCGATCATTGTTTTGTGTGTTTGGAGTAGAGTCGACCAATAGACACTTCTATGGTTGCTCGAGGTATCTCGTGACGTATATGGAGTGAAAGCTTCAACGAAGAAAGGGTTCGATATTGACTGCTTCTGTTGCGTTTGAAAGAGCGCAAAATCTTGCAATCGCACGGTTCGGCGGTCTTATTGGCCATCGACAGCGTCTTGCTCGACAAGTTAATGGCCAGTGTCACTGTAGACCAAATCTCTGTTGAACAGAGGGACTTCATGTTCAGTCCTCATTTCGTGGAATAGGTCAGTCGTCATGACGTTAAAGTCCAGGCAATCTTCCGAATGCAGCCGATTCCGAACCAATTTTTTAGGGGCGAAACACCCGCAGTTATCCGCATTCTGCCCCGGAAATCACATCATAATGTTGTAGATCCCTCCAGTCAAATTTAGCTCTGCCAGTTAAGGAAAAGGATTTTCTAAAACATGCCGAGCCTCTTCCCGTAAGAGAGCTAAATGAACGGTCCTCTTCTAAAGGTAGATTTCCTACACCAGCCTGCCATAGAGCCATATAACCTTAAAGTGGCACTACAGAATTGCGCAAAAGCATTGGCATTGCGGCCGAGACAATGCATCATGAAGAATATTTGAGTATCACATTCTGCCAAAGAGCAAATCAGCCCTTTTCGGTATTGATTAGCTTCCAAGTATCAGCACCCATGGGCGTCGTAGTCAATTACCATATACGTACTTGGTTACATCGCTGATATAGAAACAAGTGGTATTCACCAAATTTACTTCCGTACAGATGAGAATATCAAAATATAAAGCGTGTAATGTACGTGTATGAATGAGGCTTTCAAGTTATTCATCAATAGTAGCTGAAGGATAAACGAAAAATGCAATATAATATTTCCCCCAGTATAACTTGCTAATTCCCGAAAAGAACAGCCTTCAATGCCTTGCCATCTTTGATATCCTTGAACGGAGTCCCATAGTCCCTCACTGGATAGAATGACACAATCTCAACAAGAGGAAAGTTGGCATTTGCATGTTGCTCAATAAGATAAGGTAGCATCTAACCAACAGTTAGCTATGGGTAGTTGGGAAGAGAGATATTCTGCATACCTTTCCTGGAACGATGTCGCCTTCGCAACACCTAATGCACTGGCGCCCCATGACCAAATGAGCAAACACACATCTACCCCCGCACGCTTTCCAGCCGCGGGTGTACCCACAGTTGCTGCTTTTCCACGAGTTCCAAGGCAGTCCAAAGCTTTTTCAACCACCTGGGGTATACCAGCACGGTCAACGGTGTAGTCCACACCATTTGACCCCGAGGTCTTCTGAATCTGTGCAACGACATCCTCATCCGAGCCAACAACAGCATGGGTGGCTCCTAATTTCTTAGCCAACTCCAATCGCCGAGATTGCGGATCGACTGCGATGATCAAGCTGGCCCCCCTAATATTCGCCGCCATAACTGCACCCATGCCACTGAGCCAAGAGTAAAGATCGCCACTGCCTTACCAGGCTGCACGTCCAGGGTGTTTAAGATAGCTCCAGCACCTGTCCGGAGGCCGCAGCCAAGTGGAGCAAAGACAGCGAGTGGCGTCTCTGATGGAACCTTCACAACGGAATTGCCACTAAGAATGGTATGTCAAGCAAATGAGGTCTGGCCGAAGAAATTCCCCTGAATATCAGCGCCATCTGGTGTTGACAGTAACAGACTTCCGTCCATTCGCTTCTATCCAAAATTGCGCTGAGCCCATTCTTGGCAATAAGCCGGGTAGTCAGATTTGCATTCCTAGCATGGGCCACAGAAACCAAAACTCAGGAACACTTTGTCCTGCTTTTGGAGGTGCTTGATATTTTTTCCCACATCCAAAATCACACTGTCGCCTTTCTGCAAGTCAGTGGATAATTCTTGAACTAGGATAGATCGGTCATAGCTTAGTATCCGAATACAATTGGGAATACCGCCGGCAGTGTTCCGTTCATGTCTTCCGAAACCACTTCCGATCTGATTCCTAATCCGAACATGCGCTATCGATCACTTCGCCACCCCCGCGCTAGCCCCGCGCTGGTGCCCCGCTCGACCCCAGATCAATCTCGCGACCCCCCGCCATTGGGGTTACTGCAACCGAATCGCCCAAGACCAAAGCGTTTGGTGGAGCCAATTACGTATTTCGGAAGTTCGGATTACAGCTGCATTAACGATTATTGGTCCTGTTTTCTGAGGCGGAGTCCTTGGCGATCATAATATGATTGATAGCAAAAGAAATAATTCGGCTAGGGATTCGGTAGAAATCTAGACAGCTAGCGCCTTCCGTAATGAATAATCAGGTTATAAAATCAGCACTCAAATTCACGCGGAGACCTAGTCTTAACCTTGAACCTACTTTATCTTCGGGTGTCCTGTTTTCCATCATTATTACCGTGTTATCATTCAACCATGTTTACTTCGATCCTTCCTGAGAGAGCGCCTGGCGCAACAGTCCCTCTTATCATTGGAAATAAAGACATCACAACCACAACTACGTTTGACGTGAACAATCCTGGGAAAGGCTACGTTGAGCACAAATCCAGTGCTGCGCTTGTCGAAGATGCCAGACTTGCTATTGAATCAGCCGAAAAGGCCTTCCCAGCATGGTCTATCACAAAGCCCGCAGTTCGAAGAGACATCCTGTCTAAGACGGCCGACATTTTTCTGGCTCGAAAGGATGAATTTATTGGCTACATGGTTGAAGAGACTGGATCGCATCCAGAGTTCGCAGATTTTATTCTGATGCTTGGCGTGAACCTTTTGAAAGATGTTGCAGGCAAGGTATCGGGGATTGAAGCCACTTCTCCTGCGTTAGTCCAAGAAGGCACGGGCGCACTGGTTTACAAACAGCCCTATGGCGTTGTATTGGGAATTGCACCTTGGTTTGTGAAACAGTCTAGGCAAAGTCGTTTGTCTAATCGTCGATAGGAATGCACCCTACATACTGGGTACTCGAGCCGTGGCACTTCCCCTTGCAGCTGGTAATAGTACAGTGCTCAAGGGTTCCGAACTCTCTCCCAAATGCTTCTGGGCAATTGGGGATGCATTTAGACAAGCCGGGCTTCCTGATGGTTGTCTCAATGTCATCTATTCGCGACCTACGGATGCCCCAGAAGTGACCACCGCCCTGATTGCTCATCCCGCAGTCAAGAAGTTGAGCTTCACTGGAAGTACTGTCACTGGGCGCAAGGTCGCCCATCTCGCAGCAGAATACATTAAGCCCGTGATCCTGGAGCTAGGAGGTAAGGCTCCTACAGTTGTTCTCGAAGATGCTGATTTAGAGAAGGCCGCTTTGGGTGCTACTCTCGGCTCATTCATACACGTAAGCGTAACTCGCATTCACCAAATGAGCTTCACTAATACACTCTAGGCCGGTCAAGTCTGCATGTGCACAGAACGAATTATCGTTCACAGGTCTATCGCTGATAAGTTCCGCGAAGCCTTGAAAGCCTCAGTGAACAATGTTTTCGGCGGTCCTAGCACCCAGTTTGTAACTATCAACACAGCTGCGATTGCCAAGAACAAAGACTTGGTTCGGGATGTTATTTCCAAGGGTGGCAAAGTCTTCATTGGAGATCTGGAAACCCAAGCGGCCTCCGATACCTCGATGGGAGTGGTTGTTGTTGAGGGTGTTACCACCGAGATGGACATTTACAAGACTGAATCATTCGGTCCAACAGTGTCGCTTTTCGTGGTCGACAGTGATGAAGAAGCAATCAAACTTGCTAATGATACAGAGTATGGTCTGAGTGCTTCAGTTTTCACTGAAAGCTTGGCCAGGGGATTGAAGGTTGCCAAACAGATCGACTCTGGGTATGTTCCCTTTTCGTGCATTCTCGATTGGTTTTAATCAAGTTCGCAGGGCGGTACACATTAACTCTATGACTGTTCACGATGAAGCAGCTCTTCCTCATGGTGGAGTAAAGAGTAGTGGATTCGGACGCTTTGGGACCAACATGCTGGATGAGTTCTTATGGACTAAGTCTGTGACTTGGATGGAATAGGCGCATTTTGATCATTTAGGAAGTGTTTTTGTCACAGCCATATATTGTATGAGATCTTGGTTCTACATCCAATGTTCACAAACTGGGAAATTTTCAAATTTTAGGTCGTGACTCGTGAAACACAAGTTTTGTTTTTCTTTTTTAACAATTAAAATGATATGACGACGTATACCATAAGGAAGGCGAAAGCAGAATGAGATAGATTGACAAAAATCAAAAACATACAACAGACTGTCATTGGCGTATACCTAGGTCTGATCTTTAGCGTATTGCCTGATTATAGCTGAACCAAAGGAGGGAAATCCGGTGTTTGTATTCGACTAGCTCAATTTAATTGGAGGCCGCATGCCAACTTCACCGAGTGATCAGCTAGGGGACAAATGACGCGGAATTGGAACAATACAAAGTGCTACATCTGTCTTGTTGGTAAGATGGCAAGAAAACCTCACGCTACGTCCGTGAGACGTTGACCACCATTCACCTTCACCGCCCGGCCATATACCACAACACACATCAATACCTACCACGTCAACACCCACCACGTCAACGCTCATCAACGCTCATCAACACATCCACGACGCACCAAAATACTCACCTTTTTGTTTGCTCTACGCCCTGATGGCAGATGCACTCTATTGCGGCGGAAGTACTAACAGACCGCAAAGTATTAAGGCAGGGGGCCTGGGAACACGGCGCTTGATAACGAAGGTTGAGTCTTGAATTCACTATTCTGGTGATTGGTTTGCATCTATCTAGGGCTCAATCTATTTCATCAATGATGATACTTTGGAATACGAAAAAGATGAAAATGTTGCGCAGGTGTTTGCTTCTTCGAGTTCTCTCGGAATGCTCGAATACTGGTCCCTAGCACCACGAAGAGGTGCCTGCACATCGCTAGAGGCCTTGTTAACGCAGCAATCCCCTAAGAAGCACATTTGTTGACGCAGAGCTCGTCCTGCGAAGCACCTTTTTACACTCGCGGGGCTCAGGGCAGCGAGGAAGCACATTTTTACATACACAGGGCTCATTGGCTATGAGGGAGCACATTCTTACATTGCTGGGCTCGTGGCAACGACAGCCATGGTCACGGAAGCTCTCAAGCCCGCAGGCAAAAGAGGGACACTATGATGCATCAAAGTGCGAGGACCGAAGTCCAGATTTTTTGGGCTGGGAATCCGGCTCCTTTTATATTTTTTCGGCTACGTTTCTATCAAGGAACCAGTTGCGCAGATGGTAGCAAGAACCACTGTCTCGTCGATAGGCGTTGAAGCGAGTTAAACGACATTGAAATAATGTTTGGAGACTTTGTGGCCTACAGACTCAAGTTTCAACCTGGACTCATTGCTTTCAAAAACCTGCGTTGAGTGTGGTGAACCACTTTCATCAACTGTTGAAAAGACAGTGATACCGCAAGAATACGATTTTCACATATCATTGAATTCGCAATTAAATCGCTCAACGCGGTGGCAGACTACTCTGCCTGTTTTGACCATGGTCACTAGCCATGGTCACCGTCTCTTGCATGAGGGTTGAACTGCTTCAACAGATGCCGCAATAATGGGTTGGAGACATTGTGGCAAACAGTCACATTCGATTGTACCCGTGGTTGGCCATAAGACGTGCCTCCCATTGATCCCTCTGCAATCCTCTTTGCTGAGCCTCGCGCTAACGGTACTTTTCTGTGTTGCTCGCAACCAACTGATGTTGCCTCTACTAATACTTCTGCTACCTGTCGGTACAGACACTATGAACATACTCCCAAATCCAGGGGATTGCAACTCGGTTTCGGTCGGAAAGCATGTGTTCGACGAAAGAGGGTCGCAACTTTATGTGCGCCCGAGGAATATTTAGCACCCCTATCTGCCTAATGATCCTAAGGCTCTCAACGACCTTACTAAGCTCAACCCCCTATTCATTCTGCACTTTCTATGGTATATAGAAATCACACTCTTAAGTACTCAATTAGCTATGCCCGTACTAGTCTGTACTATAACGGCCACGTCCCGACAGCATGTCCGACTTTGCTTAACCTCCACCGCTTACAATAATTTCCCGAGTGTGCTAAGCAGCGAGATCGGGCGGTACGCTCTAGGTAGCGAGTAGTCTAGTCTCCCGGGCTTCCGTAGAACTACAATTCCCGCGCTTCTCTATCGCTGTGGGTAGTATCCTAGTTCAATCGACGACGTGAAAATCCGAGTGATAATGGTTCCGAGATATTTCTAGAGATATTTCTAAAGATATTTCTAGATCAACGTAGGTAGACCGTCCTCGCCTAGTGCTATTGTGCCTTTGGTAGCCTTAGGCGGTCGATAGATTCCGATCTCGGGGATTAGATGCTATCGGATCTCGGCGGGGGGGTAAGTAGGTGCTTCCTCTTGCGTAGGTGCTATCGACGGGAAGAACGAGCCTATAAACGCCTAAGCTTTCTCTACGTTGTCTACTAGTTCCCTATCGCTAACCTTAAGGGCGGGGATATAACCCTAGGAGTCTCGTAGCTTTATATACGTCGCTACTTTCTATAATTTTCCTTTACCTACTTTATCTATAAACTACTTCTAATATGATATTTTAGCCTTCTTAATAGTCCGAGTCTATACCCGCCGTAAGTTACGTATAACCTTAAATATAGCTATAGTATAGGAGTCGGCTCGTCCGGTCTTAGTATAGCTTTCTTGCTACTTACGTTGTAGGCGGTTTATATTATTCTATTAGGCTTTTAGGTCGGTAATAAACTACTATTTAGAGTATAGGGATAGTCTTAGACTAGGGGTATACTTATCGATAGTATTCGTAGTCGGTTTTGTAAGTCTCTCTACGACTATATCTAGCGCCTCGGTTAACTCTAGCTCCTTAGGTCGCTCGAAGAGATCCTAGATCTCCTTTCCTATCCTCTCCTAGTCTACTTACTCGTAGGCCTTTCTCGGCTTAGTAGTAAAGTTACGCTACGCTTAGAGCGAGCTATAGTTTTCGTAGTAGAGGTAGTATTTAATAAGTAGGTCTAGTCTATTTATTACTATCTGTTGGAAAAGCGGTGAGGCCATGACTGGCAGTATCTCACCGCTTTCCCATCTTCTCTAGCTTCCATATAGCTGGGGGTTTATGTATAGCTAGATTCTTCCCTCTTCATGAGTTTTTTGCCTTCTAGTTTTTCTCTTGCTCGTAGGCATAGACATCACTCTCAACAGGTTATAAGCACCTCTTCTATCAATATTCATTAGATTCTATCAATACCATCGAGATTGATCATCTTCTGCCGATATTGACATCTTTCCCTATCTGGAGCGACGAGAATCACGTTCTAGCGCATGAAAACGTGCATCTCTGACTATTATCAAGGTTATTACTATCTTGTATAGACCTCCGTACCCTATGACCGATCAAAGGTTATTAGTAGCGACAAAGGCTTTGTATCATTATGGCTAATCAATAGCCATCTATAGCGAATCAACCGCCAACATAATAGTAGCCAAGACGGACCTAGGAGGACATTATAAAAAAGATAGTTAACAACTAGGCCGCTAAGCTACCAAAACCAACAGAATTATCCCTCTAGAAATAGGAGACTCGTCTTACGAATACTATAGACTTCGAAGCTTAGAGAGAATTAGCCTATAGTGCCCTTAAAGCTCGTCGTCTCTATAATCTTATCGACTACAATATTCTACGCCCCGATCCTAATAAAGTAGAGACCGATAAAGCCTAGAATTGGCTTTAAGTATCGACCTTTGTCTAACAATAGTTAGAAAATAGTATTTCCGATGCAATTCGGCTTAAGATTAGATATTTAGGTAAGAACGTAGAACTAGCTAATATATAGATACGAGAAGTAACTACCCTCCTATAAGATAAGGAAGCGTAGTTCTATTACGAGTAGGCTAAAGCTTTCGATAGTATTAATTTTAAAGATTATATATCGCTAAAGGACTATATCGAAGCTAAAGTAGATATATTAAACAAATTTTATATATAAGGTATAAGATAGGTCTACCCTTTCTATATTATTACTAAGATACTTTCGGAGCTTAACCGACCCCCCTATATACTTACTATATCGAATACTATCGACCGTATCTCTAATCTTTCTAGCGACTAAGCTCTTATATTTAGGCTCGACGACTTATATTAAGAGTACGCTAAGATAGTTCGATAGCTCGCTAATATTAATACTAGCGATAAAGAGTAGTCTATAGTAGCGTCTTTATTATCCGCGAATACTCCCCTATCTAACAACCGTTGTGATCGCCGTAGCTAAGGATCCTTATCTTCGGATAAGACTAAGATTAAAAAGAATCCTCTACTAGGGATAAAGGCTTACGAATATACTAAAAACATAAAGAAATCGCTAGATAAATAGGGCAAATATAGCTATTACGGCCGTAGATATCCTAGACGAAATAAATCTAGGCCCTAAGCTACTATATATTAGTATATCAACCCTAAACTACGTCCGAAGGAATAGAACCTACTATAAAACAACGACGTCTAGTAGTAGAATAAGTTATCTCGAAACCTAGGGAATTAGCCTAATTAGAATCAGAATTAGTCTAATAACAACGATACGTAGAAACCCGTTGCTAACCTACCTTTAGACTCTACTAAGTTTACCTAATAGAACCCCTAACCTATAGTAGGGGGTAAGGTATCTTTAGCTATATTAGAGGATACTTTCGTATAATCTATATATGATTCTAAGCTAGGGAATACGAAGGGTATATATCCGTAACTATATCCGCTACTATCTTATCCGCTATATCCGCGGGGAAGGATTAGTTATACGATACTAGTTCTAATTCTTATATCTACGCGGATAAGATAGCCTTTATCTGCTACGACGAATACGGACCAACCGAAAAGCCCTTCGAATAGGTTATATATAGTAGGACTAAGGCGAGAGCCTAGGGATATAGCAAAGTTAAGTTATCAATACTAACTAAAGCCGGTACTATTAATAATATTATCTTCGATGTAGTATACTACCCTAGCATACGTTTTAGTATATTCGGTATAGAAAAGGGGCGTAAAGACCTTAGGATTATATACAACGGTATCGACAATACTATACACAATACTACAAATAGAGATTAAGTAATTAGTAAGATTGATATTAAGCATAATCTACTATAGATACGTTATTACGGCTTAAACCCTATCGTTGCCGCCGCTATTAGTCCTCTACTAGCCTATCGTCGCCTAGGCTATACTAGAACCCCTAAGCTTCGTATTAATAAAGCTCGTCTAGACGATATAGTAAACTATGCCGATAGCGATAATCCCTTTAATTACGAACTATACCGGCTTAGTAAATCTAAGAAAGTTATCTCTAGAACTCCCTAAGTACGAGCCGAAAAAGCTAGTCAATTTATCTATACTAATCTTTAGTATATAGAACTAGTAGGTATTAGGGGCCGGCGATATACCTTAGTAATTACTAACGATACTTCTTAAGCATAGTTTGTTATCTATCTCAAAACAAAGGACTAGGCCTTACCCGAAATAACTACTTTCGCTAAGACTATTAAGAACTACCTAGGACGGTATCCCTAAGAATAGCGTATTAATAGAGGCCTATAATTTATAGCTTTCTATAAATAGGCTAAAGCGGAGGGACTATTAGTATAGCTAAGTATAGCATACGCGTATAAATAAAATAGTATCTCGGAGATATCTAGATAGATGCTAATACGTATAGCGAGGGTAATAATAATAGATACTAGCGCCCCGGCCTATTTATAGCCCGAAGCTTTATAGATAGTAGCCTATATCAACAACCGTCTTCGCAAATCCGGCTTTAACTAATTACTATTAGAAAAATAGCGTTATAACCTTAGTATAAGAGAACTACCTACTATACTAAGCTATCTACGAGCTTAGTACTACGCCGCCTACGTTAATATCCCCCTCCCCCGAAAAGAGGGTAAAAGCGATAAAGATAAAGCCCTATACGTAGGCCGGATATCTTATCGGCTACGAAGGGGAGAATAGTGAGATCTGAGGCAAAAAGAGTGTCTATTGTAAAATGTAGGGGCTAAGGATCAAAAGGGCACCTAGAAGGCGGTAACCGTGGCAGAAAACTAGGTAACGTAACCGTAAGGGTACGTATACAAGGTTCTAGGATTATATCCTCCCCTACCTAAAACGAACTTGGCCTTAAGTTCGCGCTACGTCCTCCTAGACGTAACGGCAACCGCCGAAAGCTTGCAATAAAGGACAATAGTACGTATAGGGATATCTAGAAACACCAAAAAATATCTATAAAGACGTTTAAATATACCCTATTTCGTAGACGCAAAAGGAAACAAAAGAAAGTAAAAGGAAATAAAGGAAAAACCCCGGGCGTACTTCTAGCGCCCTAAAATATATATAAAGACATAAAAGGAAATACGTTGCTACCGTAGGCAATAGGGTAGTACGTAGCGTCGGCGTTTTGTAGATAGAAACGTAGGGAAATACGCGAAAAAACGTTACGTACCTATATATAGTACTTTTTAGAGCCGCCGTTAAGTCGATCGCGAAGGTATTAGATTACGTAAGGTAATAGGACTACGTAGGGATAAGCGAGATATACGATAGTACGCGAGATTACCTTTTAGAGCGGCTAATTAGCAACGAAGATTAGGGTTACGTTTATATAGTATATTATAAACGCCCTAGATTAACAACAAAGAATCGCTAGGCCCTAGATTATACCCCTCCCTATCTATAGGTATAAAGATACGCTCTAGGCCCTTACTTTTCTCTTCTCTTTTTCGCGTTTTTATAAATTTTCTCTTATATCTAGCTACAATATTCTCGCTCCCTACTTCGCGTTTCGGCGCGCGTCTACCCTACGACGTATATTCCGTACGTTAGTATACTCCTATATAATTTTACCGGTAGCGGCTCTAAGCCCTACGTACCTTCCGTTTACCTATTACGTAGACGTATACCGTAGTCTACTAATACGTCTCTATCTACGCTACTACGTTTCTCTTCTAACGCGTCGCTATTCTTTTCGGCGAACGTACGCCTCGCTACGGCTAGGCGTACGACGCCTACGTTAATAAACCCTCCTCTTACGACGAATATACCTATAACCGCTCCCGTTTCGAACGCCCCTACGACTTCCTCTACCGATGCTAGGCTAATAACCCTTAGTACCGCGACTATGCCTATACGTATAGCTACGCCCGAAGATAGGTTTTAACTATATCCTAGTTTTAATAGACTAGATATCTACGGAAACCTAGATATACGTTACGCCGCTATAGAAATAGACGACTAGATTAAGTCTACGCCGATCGTCTAGTCCGTAGACTAACGGAATAGCGTTCTAAAGCGTTATTCCGCGCCTAACCCTAAACGTATAGTACATATATAGCAATCTAGGTTACTAGCTCCTTTAGGCGAGGAGTACGATTCGTACGTAGCTAATTATAGGCCGTTTACGACCTACTACGTACTTATCTACGACGGATAGATCGGTTTTTCGGGCGCGTATATATATTATAGCTTTAATTCGAACGCTAAGCGTTGTTTGTTCCGCTATAACGAACGCCCCTAATTCGTGCTAGATAAACTCGCCGAGTAGAACCCGAACTATAAATAGCTCGTAGAAGCTCGTAACCGCCGTAGTCCGGGAGCCTATTAGGAAGGCGCTACCGGAGCTAGCGAAAACGTAGGCGAATCCTTATTATCCCTATCTATTATAGAAGTTACGCCTACCCTAGTTTCTCGTTACGCAAAAAAACGTACGCGTCGTACTAAAAAAGACTCCGGCTATAATACCTACCGCTAGATCGAACCTATAGAACCTTAGACGCGTCCTACTACTCGTAGTACCGCTAACGTAGCTCCTCCTATTATCCGCCGTCTCGCTATCCGCCTTCCTATTATCCGTAAGGAGGTTTCCGCCCTAGTCGCTACCCCTACTACTATTACCGCTACTATACCCGCTAGTACGACTATTAGTACGCCTACTACTATATCTAGTATTATCTACGGTATAGCTAACGACCTAGTCCGTATTCTTAGGTATCTAACGTAGTAGTACGTATCTCCTATCGTATCCCTAAGCGTTTTATAGGCTATAAAGACGCGCGACTTTATAGAGCTCCGACGTATATACCGGGAGTTAGAGAAAATACGCGCCTAGCTTACCTTCGACTTAGCGCGTATCCGTTAGTATATCGAGGGCTAGGGCTAGTCGTTAGAGGATATTTACGGGGACGAGGAAGACTTCTTTAACCTATTTCTTTTCGAGGGTAAACGGCCGTAAGGGTCTTTTTAGAATTTTTAGGTAGTATTTATAGGTAGAGTATATAGAGAGAAAAAGGCGTTCCCTATCGGTAGGTAGGAGTATAGAATTAATAGATATAATTTTTTTATATTTTTTAGAATTTTTATATATAGGGGCTCCTAAAGCTCCCGAAAAGTCCCGAATATATAGTTAACCTTTAATTTTTCGTCGTATTTGTAGATAGAATAACTACTATAAGAGGGCTATTAAACAACTTACGCTTACTAGTATTAGTGTCCCGATATAGCGGCGTATTTTCTCTTCGAGGAACGTCTTCCTCGAACTCCTAATTAGGCTTAACGGATCTAGCCTTAGACTCGTAGTCGTTTACTTCTAAATCCTATTTATTAGGCTTAAAGGCTTTCGTCCGCTACTTTACGATAACGCGCCTTATCGCCTACTCCTCCCCTACTAAGTCTAAGCGTACGCCTAAACGCTTAAATTTATCTTATTCTTCCTAGGTAAACGTAGACAAATCGGAATAACTTAGAGGTAGAGTATCTTTATTAAGGATCGCCTAGATTTCTTCCGGCTTCCGTAGCTATAACCTCGCGCGACGTAAGGCTTTACGGGCTACCGAGGACGTCTATAAAGACTTAGGATCGTCTACTCGCGTTTCTAGCAACCGCGATCTATTGATTAACGTCCGGAGGATATATCCCCTCGGCTTAGTAAGTATATACGTTCTAAGCGAATAGGACTCTAGGACCCTATAGGGCCTAAACTACTTACCTTTAAACTTCTATCTACTCTTGTTTTGTAGTAGAACCTAGTCTCTAGGCTAGAAGCTTATTTTCGTAACGAGACTATCCTATATACGCTTTGTCCGAATAGTATACGTAAGTAACAACTTATTTACTTTTGTCCTTACGTTACTTAGGTTAGCTAACTCGTCGGCTCGTAATAGAGCTAAACCTAAAGGATTAGATAGATTACTAGGGATCCGTAGGTACGCGCTATATACTAAATAAAATAGGCTAAAACTAGTAACTATATATTTATATATACGTATAGCGAAGAGCGACTACTATAGGTATAGGTCCTAGGCTCTTATAGGCTTATTTATTAAATACTTCGTTAATATACGCCTAAGAATACTATTTAAATTTTCTACTTTTCCGTTCGTATAGGAGTAGTAAAAAGTTATTATCTAATAATAGGTTTATAGCAACTTTATAAAATACCGTATACTATCTACTAATAAGTTCGGACCGTTATTAGAGATAATTTCCCTTAGAGCGTTATAATAAGCGAAAACCTACTTAAATATAAACTCGCCGATAGCCTCCTCGGTCGTATTAGGAACCGCCTTCGCGACTAGCTAGCCTATAGCGTAGTCGATCGCGGTAATAATCTAGCGATTTCCGTTAGAAGTCGTTAGAAAACGACCGATTAGATTAATTCTCTAGCGCTCGAAAAGTCGTAGGTTAGCCGTAACTATATATTAGGCCGCCTTGCGCTTAAAACTCTTCCGCGAACCCTAGGAAACTTAGTAGTTTAGGTATAAACGCGTAATCTCTTTAACGTCTTAGCGTACTGTCGGCTACTACGCTTAGGGCCGGAGAATACCGTTTAAACCTAGGTAGCCGAGATAACTAAACTCTTTGTATAGGCGCCGTACTAAATCTATACGTAGGATAGGCTTAAGGTAAGGCGTAATAGTCCTATCCTCGTAAGTAAAGACTAGCTAGCGATTCTCTACGACTAATACTCTTATCGGGAATAGTAGCTCCCGATAACTTAAGTTTACGGTAAATTTAAGTATAGCTCTCGTAGTCGATTTATCGGACGGTAGGATACTTTCGTCGAGATATCGCTTCGTAGCTACTAGCTAATCTTCCTCGGGTATCCTTATAACTATACTAGCTACGTTTAATAAGGCTCCCTATACCGGAATAGACTCCGATACGTTTATAAGGCCTTTACTAACAAAATTAGGCTATCTACTAATAGTATTAGGAATAATAGCGTCCGACCCCTTCTAGTACTAAATTCGTAGGTTATACTCCTAGAATTCTACGACCTACTACGCTAGACGCTTACTATAAGTCGTAGACGTCTATAGATACTATAGGCTCTCGTAGTCTATAACGACCGTCGTAGTAGTACTATTTTCGATATAATAGTCCTAGATACGTAGAGCCTCCTTAATAGTAAAAAGCTTCTTTTTATATACCGGATAGTTTAATTCTATACCCTTTAGCTTACGGCCGTTAAAGGCTATAGGGTATAAACGTCTATACTCGTCGGTCTATAATAGGACTATCCTAATCGCCTACTTAGAAGTATCCGTCTCGATTATAAACGGCTTCGCGCGATTAGGTTAGATTAAGATAGGTACGTCTATTATCTTTTCTTTTAGTTTACGAAAGGTACTCTTATAAGCAATTATCTACTTAACTAGGTAGAATTTATCTTTCCGTAGCGCTATATCGAGCTTCTTTAGGAGATCGTAGAGTAAGACGTAAATAATAGTAAACTTTTTAATAAATCGACGATAGTAGGTAGCTAGACCTAGGAACTAGCGGATATTATATATATTTTTCGGCCTAGGCTAATCTCGAATAATCTTAAGCTTTTCCGGTACCGGCTGTAGCCTACCGTTACCGATAATATATCCGTAAAACTCTAGCTCTTCGGTCGTAAATACGTATTTCTAGGACTTTACGTATAACTTCTACTCTTCTAATAATAAGAGTACCTTCTCTAAATATTCGTAGTACTCTTCTATCGAACTCGAGAAAATAAGGATATCGTCGAGGTAAACAATAACGTACTATCCTAAGAGCGGGCGAAGGGTCTTATTTATAATAGTCTAGAAGGTCGTAGGCGTATTATATAAGCCGAACGGTATAGCGAGCTATTCGTACTTTCCCTAAGTCGTATTAAAAATAGTTTTCTAGATCGAACGCTTACTTAACCGAACTTACTAGTATCCGATAGTAAGATCAATTTTTAATATAATCTTCGCGGTCCCTACCGTATCTAGAAGCTCTTAGATACGTAGTAGAGGATAGCCGTTTTTCGTTGTTATTCGGTTTAGGGCCTAGTAGTTAATATATATACGCTAAGAAGTACTATTAGGCTTCTTAACAAAGATTACCGGAAAACCCTAAGAGCTACTAGATAGGTAGATTAGTCTATATCTCGTTAACTCCTCGACTTACTAGGCCTATTCGTTTAGCTTTTCGGCTAATAAAGAGTACGTATTATAGTTAATAGGAGCTATATCCCCTATCTCGATATTATATTTAATAGGTCTCTTAGGTAGTAGCGAATCCGGTAAGTCCGCCCGAAAGATATTCTTCCGCTTCTATAAAATCTATTATACGTAAGGATCTAGGTATTATAGGATTTTAGAATTATATATCCTATCTTTATCTAGTACCTCGCGAATAGTAAATAATATCGCTTCTATTAGCGGCTTCTTAGCTATATAGACGTACTACTTCGTAGAAAGAAGGTTAAAATAAATACTAGTACTATCGGTAAGGCTAAGGGATTTACTCGTAGGCGTAACGTACGTTCTTCGGCTGGCCTAAAGCCTTATACTCCTAGTTACCTAATTAATAAGAGGATTCTCTGTCCGTAGAAAATCTCTCCTAAGAATAAGCTTAAATTCGTAGAGATTAAGAATCTAAGCCGTAGTAAAACCGCGCTATATACTAAGCCGGAGCGGGAGGTAGATAGTCGAGGACGTATATAGACGCCTACTATTTAGTAACTTAACTTCTATAGGCTCCCGACGCTTTATAGCTAGTAGGCGGTTTCCTAATCGTTTAATAACGTTAGATAAAATAAATATATAGCTTATACTACTATCGAGTAATACGTATACGGTTAGGGCGAGATCTTAGATTCTAAGCCCCGCCGTATAGTAGAGTAAGGTATCGCCTATAATATTAAGCTATATACCGAGTTCGGCCGATTTTCTAGTCTTCTTGCTCTATAGGTCTAGTCGGTCTAGGCCTAGAAGATCTAGCGAGAATAAAGCCTTCTTTAAGTAGGCGGCTAAGGCTTTATAATTACCGGCCTACTCTAGTTTTTTAACTCGTCCGAGGATATATTCTTATTATCGGACCTAGATTATTAGCTTCTCTAGCCGTTCTTCCTTAGCTACCTATACTACCTTACGATATAACCGATCTCTCTATAATTATAATACCTACGTAGGGGGCGACTTTAACTATT
>JGI24509J20081_1000111_pt1 | contig 79739 bp, 75 predicted proteins | sample LinPmetageLP29_FD_20081 | JGI IMG/M metagenome (IMG submission 20081) | reverse complement strand
AAAAAAAAAAAGATGAAGAACTTACCCGCTCAGCCACCTCCCCCTTCGACGCAATGCGAAACGCCTCCCTCAAATCCCCAACCTTCTTCTCCTTATCCGCCCTGAGCGCCTTCTCATCCTCCACAAACCCAATCTGGCCAATCTCCCCACGCTCCAACCGCCCCCTCAACTCGCCCAACGACCGCTCCAGATCCGCCTCAATAAGCACCTCAACACTCTTCAACGTCTCATTCATCTCCCTCAACCGCGCCGTCTCCCGCGCCTCCCACAACTGCTGCTTCGCGCGCAAAACAGTCTTGGACAGATTCTCCGTCTGCGGACTCTTCGCTTCCAAACTAGCCTGATATGCATCGATAGCAACATCGTACGCTTCCTGCGGCCGATGTAGACCCAAAAGTGCCTGCGCGAGGTACCAGCAGCTTTTGAGGGATGTGGGGTTCTTCAAGCCGTAGAGGTCGATTGCGGCGCGGGCATCATGCTCGACTTCAGCCCATTTCGAGAGTTTGATTCGGGTGATGGCGCGATTGGTGAAGAAGGTCGGGTCGTGTGGGTTCTTTTGGATTCTTGTTGAGGTTAGTATGTCTGGTTCTGGTTTGGGTCAAGGGTCACTGATGGAGTGATTCGTACGCTTGGGAGAAGAGGTCTTCGGCACCGCTGTAGTCGCCCTGTTTGTAGAGCTCGTTGCCCTTTGCTTTTAGCTCTTGCGCCATCTTGACTGGGTGGTGGGAGAGGGAGGGTTGTGGACTGTGGACTTTGAAGTCGCTGATCAATCGGTCCTCCAGGTGGGGCGGCCCACTGTAGTGAGGATCAGGAACGAAAGGTTTCAATGAAGTGCATGAAGATGAAGTTTTGGATTGATGTATTGATATTAAAGATAGTTTATGTACAAATGGGGGGTTTCCGTTTTCTTGTTCAATTGCTGTGAGTGATCGAAAGCTAACAAGGTAGAGAAGCGCATCGATCCCCGCAGAAGAGGATGACTCAGCATGTACTATGAGTTCAGTCTTTAAAATACATTAGTTGGAGACGGATGCAGATTGCAATTTGGATTGTAATATGTACAGGACGAAGTATAGTCTCTAAGCCGAACCCCACCTCAGCAGATCCAACATTCAATTCGTGGTATCATGATGCGCTTTAAATAACAGATGTGACAATGCCGTGCACACATGTGCAGACAGATATGTTCAGGGTCGGTGATACAGGCCATGCCCGGGGAGTATTCTCATATCTGGACGCCTTTAATGATGAACTCGTTTTAAGCAGAGCCGGCAAACTTGGCCTCGTAGTCAGAGATGGCCTGGACCTTGGCGGCAGAGGCACTCTTGGGGTCGAAGCGGTAGTTGAGCCAGTCAACGGCGAGCTTCTTGGCCAGCTCGACACCGATGACACGCTGGCCCATGCAGAGGACCTGGGCGTCGTTGCTTAGGATGGAGCGCTCAATAGAAAAGGGGTCGTGGGCAGTGACGGCGCGGATGCCGGGCACCTTGTTGGCAGCGATGGCAACACCGAGACCGGTGCCGCAGATGAAGAGACCGCGGTCAGCCTTGCCATCCTTGATGAGCTTGGCACCCTCGACGGCGGGGTGAGGATAGGCGGTCTTGTCGGAGGCAGAGTTGACACCGACGTCGGTGATGGACTCGACCAGAGGGTTCTTCTCCAGAAGGGTTTTGATGGCGTCCTTGTAGGGTACACCGGCCTCATCGCAGGCCATAACGAGACGGAGGGGCTTCAGGTCGGCAGACATTGTGGACGAGTATGAACAAAGAGTTTGATATGTACGATAGGAATGTAGTGAAGGTCTTGGAAATAGTGTACATTCAGGGTGCGGTCGGGGCCTTCTTATACCCTCATCTCGCAACACATTCCTCAGGCAGAGCCCAGAGCGCATACCCCAGAGGTGGAGACGGATTGGATAGTTCAGTTCAAAATGTTTCGAACCCCGCCAATGTCGTCATGGGTTGGATTAATGCATTGTGAGTGGATGCAAGTCCACTTATCGACACCATCCACGGGTACGATATGGTACACATCTCGTACATGGTCATTACCAGTCGACATAGTATATGTTGAAGCCATCCATGTCATGGTATAAGCTATGACAGGATGTCACATAGAGGTGATCTATGATCTATGCCCTATGTTCTATTCTCGGCTCTGCTCCAAGCTTCATATTCAGCGAACCTCCCTGTCTCAGCCGACGCTAAGATGCTTTCCTGCAACGCCCCTGCAGGACGGTTAAATGAGGGATTTGTTACGGCTTCGGAATAGGTCACGCCGATTGAAGCAAGCCTGTGAGCTGTGGACACTTTTGTAATAGACTATACCATATCAGGCCCACTTATGCAAGCCTGGGACTCAACCTACGACGAGTACTATAGTACTGTACTATAGCACAGTACTAAGTCTACTGTAGCACCGGGGTATAGAGATCCAGGGAAATACTCTCATTTTGCCTTCTAAGCAACCGGTTTTCTCAGTGTTCTGTGCCTGACCCTATCAGAATTACGAACCTAATTTCTGATTTCTGCCTTTTCCCTTTTCATATATCTACATCATCTCTGCTAACTTTGACTCGCCAATCTCCATGCCTGATGACATCAACTCTGCTCTCCGCCAATCCATGCTCGATCCCTTCCAAAGTAGGGCCACTAATGCGTGCGCGGGATGTGCTCAGACCAGAGACAAAAAGGAATGATAATGATAATGATAACAAAGGCTCTTGAGGACACTTGTTGGACTTCGGGTGAAATAGGCACCAACATACAGTACCCGCCCTGTTTATCCGGGGAAAAGCATTGAACCCACTCTAAACCATTCCGAACCACAACACCCATCACCCAACTCACGGTTCGCAATTCACGATTCACAATTTTTACCATGGCAGCCACCACCTACCCCGTGCTTCCGGAGAAGCTGCTACTCATCTCACTGAAGATGTACTTCTCGCCAGAGCGTACCCTTAGCTACGTCCGTGGGCTACTCGACCCCGCAAACGAGATCGTCCGACCACAAAATCGCGAGAAGCTCCTGCTGGCCTTGATCCCAGACTTTCTGACCGTGTGGCCGTGTGCCGACATCATCAGGGAGTACGAGAGTAAGCTTGCGGCCTCCGGCATCCCCACGTCGCCGCCCCCGTTCTTGCTAGGCGCCCAGGACTGCATGTGGGAAGAGTACGGCGCCTACACCGGTGAGGTGTCACCCGCTGCGATCAAGTCCCTCGGATGCTCAATCGTCGAGCTGGGCCATGCCGAGCGCCGTGCTATCTTCGGCGAGACCGATGAGCAAACTGCGCGCAAGGCTGCTGCTACGAGTGCCCAGGGCATGGTGCCTCTCGTCTGCGTCGGAGAAGTCACTGCCCCTGGAGCAGTAGCCTCAGAGGCCGTCGGCCAGGCGGTGTCCGAATGCGCGGTTCTCGTGCAAGCCGTGCTGAATGCCATCCCCGCCGAGGCACCCGTGATCTTTGCCTACGAGCCCGTTTGGGCAATCGGCAAACCCAAGCCCGCGGGCGTCGACCATGTCGCGGCAGTCGTGGAGGGCATCCGCGGTGTCATTGGTTCTCGCCCTGGCACTGCGCGTGTTCTCTACGGTGGCAGTGCAGGACCTGGTCTCTGGGGCGCCGGTGGGCTGGGCAAAGCCGTCGACGGCATGTTCCTGGGCCGATTCGCACACGAGATCGAAGGCGTACGCAAGGTCGTCCGTGAGGTGGAGGAGACTCTGGGTGTCGCCTGAATGAACAACCCATAACCTTCATCCTAATACGATTCTACCATTGTCGCAAATGCCTGTGTATTGTGGTTTCGCATCTTACACTATACGGTCACTGTTATACCCCGCCACACAGGTATAGAAGTCCACAGCGGGTCTAGACAGTGCACTCGAATGTGGGTCATCCAAGCTGAGTAGAGGGGACACCCCGGTTTCCCGGGAAGCCTAACCTGGGAATCCCGGGGCCGATGGGGTCTCTACGGAGTACGTGGGGCGCACAAATGGAGAACTAGTGGGTTCTTTTTTGGAGCTTTGTGCCCCCCACGACTTGTCACGCGCGGATCAGAGATTGTTTTTTCCTGAAGCTGTTTATTCGGCACTTTACCCTGGGGGCTATGGATCCTATATTCTCCATGCCCGCAACACTGCTTAAGTTAGGCAGGATGTGGCTTCATCTCGTCGCTACATCCCGCAGTTCCGGACGACTGACGAGAAGCTCCACAAATACGAAACCCATTATTAACGAGAAATACAAAGTTCCATGCAGAACCCCTGTTTTATGCTATGTACAAAAATATAATCTCTCTGGCTTTTTACCGCTCACGCACACCGCTTCATTTCTTCTGCAGTTCCTCGCGCAGCTCCTGCTTCACCCGTGTTACGGTTCCGATACCGCCGTACACCACGCCGGTGTACATCATCGCAACCGAGGCACCGGCATCCAGCGCCCGGCGCGCCTGCTGGCCGGTGGTGATACCGCCCGAGGCAAAGATCACCTTACGCGGAGCATCAGCCACGGGTGTCTGGTCGGCATCGGTGGGCCCGTCGGTTTTGGACGGGGGACCCTGGTCGAGCAGGGCGCGGTAGCGGGCGACGAGGGCGACGGAGCGGTCAAAGAGCTGCGGGCCAGAGTAGCCGCCTGTCTCCATGAGGGTCTGCTGCTCCTCGGGCGGGAGGACAAAGCCCTGGGGAAGAGGGTCGGGCCGCCGGTTGGTGGTGTTGCCGACGATGACACCATCGACGCCGGAGTTCCACACGGCTTCGCAGATGCCCGAGATCTGCTCATCCGAGTCTTCATCCGGGCTGACCTTGACCATCACGAAGGGCTTGGTCTTGCGCTCGACGTTCTTCGCGGAGCCCACGACGGCTGTTAGGATTGCCGTTAGCGGCGCTGCGGCTTGGAGGTCACGCAGGCCGGGAGTGTTGGGGCTTGACACGTTCACGACGAGAATGTCGGCGTAGCGCGCCAGCCGGTCGACACAGTAGACGTAGTCACGCTTGATGGCATCGATATCCCCGTCTGGGGTGAGCTTGTTCTTGGCCACCTGCACTGCGAGCAGCTTGCCGGGAATCAGACTACCCGGGGGTACGTTGGCCTCACCGTCCAGAACGCGCTGAGCTGACTGCTCGTGCTCGCCGAAGCCGGCGGCGTAGGCAAAGTCGACCACACGCTGCTTCAGCACCTCGGCCATGTGGTCGGCACCCTTGGAGTTGAGGCCGTAGCGGTTGATCATTGCATGCTGCGAGGGCAGACGGAACACTCGCGGCTTGGGGTTACCGTCTTGCGGCAGGGGAGTAGTTCCACCAACCTCGACAATGGCGGGTCCGATTTCGAACAGCGGGTCGGGGATATCGGCATGCTTATCCAGACCGGCAGAGATACCAATGGGGTTGGAGAGAGTGTAGCCGAAGACCTGAGAATAAGCGCATCAGTATCAAGAATAAACAATGTCACTGAGTAGTGTGAAATACTTCCGTAGACAGAGCACCATCACCGTCCGGGTTACCGCGCTCGCGAGGATGAAGACCATACTGATAGAGCAACTTCAAGTTTTCCACGCCAAAGTGGTGCGCATCCTCTGCATCGGGATATAGCATCCGAATAAGAGGCACAAGGCCGTACCGGTGAATGCTAGCCCGGGTATCGGTGCCATAGATGTATCCCACCAACAGCACAACAGCCAACGAAGTGCCGTAAAGGCCCTTGAGTGATTTACGGCCAGCTCGTTTGGGCATCTCCTTGACCTCCTTGGGAATTTCCTTGGAAGCTTCCTTCGCAGCCTCGGCTGTCTTTGCAGGTGCCGCTTCCGAAGCATATCGTGCAGTGCCGGAGCACCGCTCGGCCCGCAGAAAGGCTGAGGGCCGCTGAGTCCAGCGGGAGGCTGGGAGGGCGCGAGCCCGGAGGCTGTTCCTCCAGGCAATTGTGGTAGATCGGGATGTCATTTGTGCTGGACAATTGGTGTGCGCTTAATCGCGCCGGATGGAACCTGGTCGATGTTAGTTCCTTGCATTCCCGATTGACTGTCACTGGTGTAGCTCGAGCTGTGAGTCCGGTATTGGATTGAACGCGAGCTGCTTTAAGATCACGGGGTGTTCGAGAATGAGGGAGACTCACTCAGGTACGGCAATTGCTCCGAGGTTCTGCAGCGCAGCGCCTTTGCAGGTCGAACATCGCAGGGCAGAATCGGGATCTTTGCAGACGCGGGCGGCGGGCGGTGAGCGGAACCGGCGATGCCCTAAATTGGCCGTGGTTGACCAGACACTCGAATACATAATGCATTATATTAGTTATCGATGACAACATTTCTATTGATACTTCCTAAGACACAAGGAGGACAGAAGATATGTAATGAGAACATGGACAATGCGAAATATTTTGTACTATTGGGAATCCACGGAATTCTAAACGTACATAACGCCTTTTTGTCTCGCTCACCAGACGCCAGGCCCAAGAAGAGTACTCCGAAGTTGCAATGTTCAAGAAAGGAAATTCGATGCATCACTGTAAGAAACTTTCCACTCTACGCATCGCCCATTCGAGTGTCCTCATCAGCCGCATCCGGAGAAGCTGCTTTCTCACCCACCTCGCCTTCAGCAGGTCTTTCTTCCTGCTCCTCAACAGGAGGCTCAGGAGGCGGGGGAAGTGTACTTGCGAACTTCGGATCAATGTTCGCACGGTGCACAGAGCGCTTGTACATCTCAGCCTCGTCGGGGTCACGGACTATTACCTGCATCTGATCGATCTGGTCCTCCTGTGTCTGAGATGCGGTGGGAGCCAGGCCGGCTTGGGCGATTGTGCGAGATCGCTCAGGCTTGAGACGGGTCTTGCCCAGAATCGGATAGTAGTAGGCTCCCCGCTGCTTGTTCTCGCCCTCAGCGGGCGTGAAGAGAGTAAGAGCGATATCTCTCTGTTTTTGTTCCGTGTTAAGGGTCTGCATGCTGGTGGCATAGGTGCGTGCACGGTCATAACGATGGAACTTTGTGCCATCAGGTCCTTCATGAGTATAGAGGCTCTCGTCGTCGCGGTTCGGGTCATTGATGTTCATGCTTGTACGAATATTCTTTGCATGTTCATGTTTCTCAGGCAAAAGAAGCTCGTAGTCGAATGGAATTGGACCAGGGTCCGGGTAGACTTTGGGGTTGGCCTCGTGAAGTGCAACTTTCGAGGCGTGTTCTTGGCAGATGCGTTCCTCGGGTGCCCGAGGGTGAAGCAATGCAACTTCCATGCGCTTATCGCGCTTGCCATCAATGCCAGCAACCGGCGCCTTGTCAAACTTGAACTGAACATAACCACCAGGGTCCGGGAAGCCCTCAAGATCAGGCAATACTGGAAAGAAACCAACGGGCTTCAATTTCGGGTTGTCGGGGTGGACAGGGTTTGCCCAGGCGTCAGTATCGGCCTTTGTAGCGGGAAGACCGCGGATACGGCTCTCTGTGTCTTCTCCGGTGTGCTTGCTCTGAGGGTATGCAATGTCGAAGCCCTTCTGGATGAACTTCTTAATGTGCCGCGGGTCATCGACCGACACCTTGCCCTTTTTACCAATGCGGGCCTGCGGCCTAGCCACCGGGGTGCCCGGCGCCCCCGGCGCCGCTGCAGCGCGATCAACCGAGATATGCTGAGTGCGACGAAGGAAGCTGACATTGGTGTTCTTGGGAGCAGGGTTGCGAAGCTGATCCAGGGTCATCAGCAGGGGGAGGTCTGCCTCGTCAAGAGGACGCGGGTGTTCAGGTGCCATGATAGCTGTAATCGATTCCATTAGGACCAGACATTTCCTTCTGCATCAAACAACGGTGCGTACGTACCGCTCTCGTCTCCCAGGTGAAGACCCGGAATACCAACAAGGTCAATTGGCATACCGCCCTCGGCATCAACATCAACATTGGGTTCCTCGCGACGCGCCAGATTCGATGCAAAACCAGGAGTGAGGAAACGGCTCAAGCCTTCATGGGGAATATCGAGAAACTTCGGGGGCATGTCAGGTGGAGGGAGGTCATTGCGGTAGCGCAGAGAGGCGATGTACTCCTGGTGAAAGCCACCAGAGGACTGGCCTTCCTTGGACTTGGAGGACATGTTGTCGTCGATGTGAATGTCGGACTGACCGCGGAATTCGAATTTGGTGGTCCGCGTAGAGACAGATACAGACCGTCTTGGAAGAGCAGGATGAAAAGACAGTTGAATGTATCACAATCTAGATTGAAATTCAGAGATTGTGAGATTAGGAAAACCCTAGAGGGCGGAAGTTAGGCGCGAACTGAAGCTGGCGTGCATCGCAGCATCGGATCGTTGGTCTGGCGATGCTGGCCATTCTGCCTTGCGCGACCGCCTTCTGTGTTAGAGCAGACGACATCGAGCGGAAAAACAATGGTCCGAAGTATAAAGATCACGTGGTATAGATGTCGGGGAGGGGGTAGGAGTAGCCAAGGGGGTAGAATTAGCCCATCCCTATAGCTGGTTAGATGTTGACAGGACAAAGAACAACTACCAGTAGTTAGCTAACTACGTATCACAAACTAGGCACAAAAATGACTGCAAGTATACTCATGATCAATCAAAAATACATCATTATATCCTAAAAACCCATTGCGTAGAAGAAAGGCATCACAAAGCACGATCTTAGTAGGCCCACATGCACTTGTAGGCCATCAAACGGTGACCCAACCGATCATACTCTAGCTTTCCAATCCAGCTATCATTAGTCCCACTCAGTTTGCCAAATATACTCGCCCCCTTCCATACGACCACCTGCGGGTCCATTTCTCGTGGGGGCACACCGATCATGATATCCTTTGCAAAGCCTGGGCGAAGCAGTTGGAGCCGTTCCTCCAGGAACAGATTGAAGCCACTGGTCAGACTGCCACCACCGACAATCATGATTCCTCCGAGGAAGTCACGCATCTTCTTTTCGTCAGATCGAGCGGCGTGTGCAATTGAGGTCAAGATGGCGCTATCCAAGGGAAAGATGGGCAAAATATCATTACGGTATTCTACCGAAGAGCGAGCACCTTGAGTCGTCGCGGCGGGTACGGCAGAAGTACTGGCACCCGCCAAGGGAGTTCCTGCAGCTTCTGGCGCTGGGGAACCAGCAACAGATGAGTGGGGCGTAGCCTCCTGCTCCTGGATCCGACCCAATGCGCTGGGCTGCTGGGGTTTACTAGGAGCAGTTTGGACTTCCATGGACACTGCTCCGGTTTCTCCATCTGTCTTTTCGTGAGGTGAAAGCGGGGGCGCAAGAGCAGTCATGATTTCGGTTTGGGCTCCAGAGGTAGGATCATTCGTCTGACCATCATAAATGTCAACGGAACGATCGATCAGGTTCCCACGCCCTTTGAGCTTGTCCGAGTTGTCAAAGAGCGTCGGTTCGAAGAAACCCATTGGCGCCAAGTGAACTTCATCGAAAGCCTTGAAGTTATGCTTGACGGTATCTTTGCCCGACACCCGGAGATGGAAGTCGAACACTTGCGGAGAAACATTGGCCTCATTCAACGTACAGATATTCTTCTTCAACTCCTCGGCCAACAGCCAGTCGTACCGCCGCCACAGATTGATATCGGCATAAGGGAAATGGTCATGCAGCATCATTTTGATGAACGTTTCGGTGACATCCCGGCCACCCATTTTGAGGTTCACGCGCGAGTTCTCCAAGCACATGCCTTCCTCCACACAGCAGATTGATGTTTTCTCCGCTCCGACATCTACCACACAGGCAGAAGTAAAGCCAGCACCAAACGTTGCCGCCAGACTCTCTTGGATGAAACACACTCGCGCAAATGAGAACTCGCGCATCGACATCTCCAGGACTTGGTTGACATATGATTTCTCGTACAGATCGGGAATGACAAAAACGCAAGAGTACTGGGGCCAGTCCTTCTTGCTGGCCAAACCCAGTTGAGTTTTGATTGCATCTTCAAGGATCAGCGAAATGTCCAAGAACAGCATTCTCTTGCTTTCATAGTCCTTTTCGTTACACCATCCGTGCTTGATAGGCCAGTAGAGCTTGTAGCGAGGATTTGAAGAGTCTGGAACCCTCAATGCCGCTTGTCCGATAATGTACTCTGGCGGGGGGTCGGACAGCTCGGTCCAGTCGACACGCAGTGGGTCGTTGTGCTCGGAGATGATTTCTGGGTTCGTCCGCCGGTTATAGTTCACCACCATTTCCTTAGAGTTGGGCAACATTCGTCGCTTGTTTTGTCGCATGTGCACCTTGAGATCCGCCGACATTCGGTTGAAATGGGACGACCACTAGGGTCCAGAGTTAGCTACACCGGACTGCCTCTCGCACAGCACTTATCGGACATACCTCCTCGCCAAAAAGATGCTCTGGCTCCTCGAAAGAGCCATCGTCCCGCTTCTGCCTTTTCGGCTTCGGTCCCTCTTGGTCTTCGCTTTCGCTGGTCTTTGACTTTCGCGCAATCACCATCGGTATCGTCTTTGGCAAAGCATCGCTGGCCAGCCCGATGCGCAGATTCTGGCTACCAATGTGAATGACAATAACCTTGGAGCCAACAGTCTCCTCCGGTTCCTCCTCCGCATCCTCCATATTGGCATCACCATCCGCCTCTGCCTCTAGTTCGCCCGTTTCGTTGGATTTGGCCATTGCGAGGGCACGGTCTTTGTCCTTGGCGGATTTGGTCATCTTGGTCCTTGCCTCCTCATTCTGCAGTCTGAATGCCAGGTACTGATCGTCTCTCTTGAGGTAGTCACTGTAGAAGAAGACATAATCAGCATTGTGGTTCCTCACAAATTGGTTGAAGCATAAATCGATATGGATGCGACCACTCACGTATAATAATTCTTTTGGTTGATAGCTGGGATCTGCGGCCAGCTAGACAGCTCCATGTTATTGTCCGTCCTCTCAAGACCTAATAGTCCTCTGTCAGACCTTGATCATTCCAATTGCTTCGCCCATGCCATAACTGCTTTATTGGGACAACTCACCCTCATCGCGAAGGGCCTTGCCCGACTTCTTGCCCACCATGGTGAAGGCTTGCGCGTGGTGGTCGTCCGCGCCGGCTCAATGGGATGCGCTGGAATCAAGGGAGCACGTAAGTTGAAACTCGATACATGCGGACTGCCGCAGCGAGGACGGTAGATGTAGAGAGTGCAAAAAGAACGATCCCAATCGGATGAAGGAGTAAGAAAGCAACGCGGACGGGAAGCCGTGTAGAGCGAGATCGCCCATCAACGATTGACCGCCCACACACGCACAGGCCGATCGCCATCAACTGCGGTTGCCACCAGCTCCTTTCAACTCTCTCCTCTCAACTTCACTTCTCTTTGCTCTCTCCTACTCCGATTGTACCATAGTCATTCAATCCTTCTTCTGGGTCCTTGTTGAACGACATTCCCTTTGTTCACCCGCAAACACACCGTCGCAGTACAACCTCGGAAACCCCATACCCGCGCAGCAACACCGGTGATTTCAAATCTATCACCATTTGCCATACACAACCATGGGAGGGTCATTATCACGTCTGTGGTCTTTGATCTGGACCAAGAAGGAGATCCGAATTCTTATCTTGGGTCTCGTACGTACAGCTCGCCCTGGTACTTGACCAGCGCGGGGGAAGGTACCCGCGGCCAGCGCAGGACCTAAAGACTGATTGACTTTTTTGTATATAGGATAACGCTGGAAAGACCACTCTTCTGTACAGGCTTAAGGTATGGCATATGTTTCAAGTGCAGTGTTGCGTTGCGGGCGCGTTGACAACTCCGATGCTGACAACCGGCGTCTTCAGATCGGCGAGGTCGTCACCACCATTCCCACCATCGGATTTAACGTCGAGTCGGTCTCATATCGAAATCTGAATTTTAACGTCTGGGTAAGTGGTGGTTATATTTACGGGTTGGCTTGAGCGCCACTTACCAGAGGGACATCAGGATCTCGGTGGCCAAACATCCATTCGCCCCTACTGGCGCTGTTACTACGCCAACACCGCGGCCGTCGTCTTCGTCATCGATTCTACAGATATCGAGCGGCTGGGGACCGCGGCAGATGAGCTGTCGGCCATGCTGGACGAGGAGGAACTTCGTGAAGCGGCTCTGCTGGTGTTTGCCAACAAGCAGGACCAGCCTGGCGCCAAAGGTGCGGGTGAAATCTCAGAGGCATTGAAACTGGGAGAGTTGCGCGACCGGAACTGGAGTATTGTTGCCTGCTCCGCCATTGATGGCAAGGGTATCAACGAGGGCATGGACTGGCTGGTGGTTCGTCTCCCCGAGTATCTTTATGATTACTGGATACTGACTCTCGTATTTTTAGCAAACCATCCAGTCGGAGAACGCATGAAGAACTTGTTTTGTCGGGCTATAGATTTTGATCTTTGATATACCTTGATCCTCGGGTTTCTCACGCGACTCGGGGGTCATTCTGCTGCATTCGGGGGTACTATACTCCTTCTTTCTTTTCGGCTCTGCTGAGACCAGCGAAGTCCGCGGAGTCCTTGTCTTATATTGCTACAGGATTTTGGGTGTGTCTTGCGGCTAAGGTAATAGTTTAATTGAAACCTCTGTTAAGGCTTGGCTGGTGAAGAAATGCCTTTCCATAGTTATTCCGGTCTGCATTTGGCTTCAGAATGCAAAACAGATGCACAATTTTGGAACCCTGGAACCCTTAGCCTCCGATAATTAGGTAACTAGATACTGTTTTTCCTATCTCGAAAGCGCTCGAGATAAGCGGCATTCATTCACCCCGCACTTATCTAGCGTGGCTGGTCTTTCAGTTCATTGTACTGTCTTTGCCTTTCTCACCTTCGGAGAGCGAATGAAATCATCCAAAACCGTCTTACGAACCTGACACCACAGCATGGCCATTCCTACCGCTCAGATCGCAGCCGTTGTGCCGCCTTCTGGGTCACCTGCAACTGCAATGGTGGAGATTAGCAGCACATACCCAGTACCTGTGCCAAAGGATGGTGATGTTTTGGTCAAGCTCGAGTTCTCCGGCGTGTGCCATTCTGACCTGCATAGTATCCGGGGTGATACACCGATGAAGACCGACGTGGCTGGTCATGAAGGAGTGGGAAAAGTGATCAAAGGCAGGTTATCATTTGCTTTGACAATCGAATTCAAATACTGTGCTCAGGGCTGAGTGTTTAATTCCTGGTTTAGTTGGTCCTGGTGTCGATGAGAGCCAATGGATGGACCAGAGAGTCGGTATCAGGTTAGTGTTCAAGGTCATGGTGATCTACAATCTTTCACCCGGACTTACGAGGGACTAGATGGCTATACAGCTCCTGTCTCGAATGTGAGATATGTGCCATTAACCACACTGCATGTCCCAATCAGAGAAATGCTGGCGCGGTATGTCATTTGTCTTCCTACAAACTTGAGGGATATAGTTCCCAAGGTCCATGCTCAGATCATCTAACGTATACTTCCAATGCCACAGAATGTCCCAGGAACCTTCCAGCGTACGCTTCTTTTTACACTTTATGAATCCTGCTTTAATGCCAGGTACTAATCCACCGTCTCAGAGTACATTGTCAGCCCAGCTATCCATGTTACCAGGATCCCTTCGGGATTGTCTCCTGATTTAGCTGCTCCTCTTCTTTGCGGTACGTTGATTTCAATCTAGCCTTTTGGTGGTTCCTGTCGGGAATCTAACAGCAAAATATCCACAGCTGGAATCGCCATGTACTCTTCGATCATGAAGACCAACCCCAGGCCAGGTGATTGGCTTGCTATTCTCGGTGCGGGCGGAGGCTTGGGACATATGTATTACTCTTCCTTTTTCAATTCGAGCTTTTCATTCCTGACTAACAATTTTATGACTAGGGGCGTACAGATCGCTGTTAAGAAAGGACTAAAGGTCCTTGCAATCGATAAGTATGTCTCCTTGTGATATATAAATGGCTCCCAATTGACCCGTATTAACATCTTACAGAGGAGAAAAGAAGAAAGAACTATGCCTCTCCCTTGGTGCTGCCGTGTTCTTAGACTTCTCAGAAGTCGACATTGTAGAGGCTGTCAAGGCCTCCACCTCCGGCCTCGGCGCGCACGCTGTCATCTGCACTGCCAATGGCGAACGCGCATATGAGCAGAGCATGCAAATGCTTCGCCCTCTGGGAACACTGGTCTGTGTGGGAATTCCCAATGTTCCGTTCCGGTTGCCGGCTACCCCGTTTGATATGATTGTTAAAGGTGATAACCACACACGTCTCTTTCCATTATCTTCTCGCGGCACTTCCCGAGCTAATACACATTGACTATCTAGGGCTGAAGATAGTTGGGAACTCTGCGGGTACCGCGAAGGAAATGGATGAATTGTTGGCAATGGCTGTGGCAGGTGATGTCAAAGCGCATGTTGAATCCTATAAGCTGAATGATATTCTTGAAGTCCTAGGGCGCCTGGAGCGCTCGGAGATTGAAGGACGGGTGGTTCTAGAAATTCCCGAGTGAGCAAGGTATAGGAATAGAAACTTCTCAGAGCACCGACGACCTTTTTGACGGCGCGACCCTTCGGACAAGGCGAGCTTAGGCCGCCTGCCCAACCTACGTGAGCATTGAACCGAATATGCGTATTATTATATAGTTAGGTCGGGTGGAAGGCAGTTTAGAAGGCGCCAATACCAGTTTTTGTTAAGTAGACGGTCCGACCTATTAGCCGTAGAAACGTGGCTTGTAGCATCGTACACCATTGTACTAGTAGGTGCAGCATATAGGGAATCGAGCTCCTAAATATACTTGATTAATGCTCATCCCTGCAGCTTTGATAGGCGTACGGTGGCCTTTATCGCGTCAAGCGAGATGGTCGACCGTTGATTCGGGCGCGTAGGCGGTCTTAAGAAACGCCGAAATCACGCGCCAAACCCTTTAGATTCGGCTTTTTTGGCGCCTAGCAGCATCGTAGGCATCAGAAATGCGTTTCTCTTTGTGTTTATACTGGTTGGCCATGGTGTGGGTGAGTAATATGTAGGTTTTTTGGTAGAAAACGATGGTGTTCTGATGTAACCGAAACCCTCAAAGATGACGCAGAAGAAGCTATTCCTCCATCCGACGGAGCTATCAACCCTTCCTTCAGCTGCTCTGACGCCCAAGCGTCCCAGGGCTGCATGGGATCCAGTGGTGAGGGTATTGAATGCATTTATGCGAACCCAGCCAACTCTGCGTCCTATATACAATGCACCGACGGGATTGCCTACACAGTGCATTGCAAGAGCGGAGAGTACAATGATGTGATCAAGGCCTGTGAGAAGAAGGATTAGTTGTCGGACCCTACGACAGATCACCCTGGCCACTTTGTACTTAGCCAGTTCATCATCCCAAAACTTTACGAAGAAATTGTACAAGTACATACGTATCCGGTATTTTACGATACAAGTTGGTGGCTATTTTATTATGCCCAAGGTAGCCTGGTGTTTCTTGGCATCAGGGTTTGAGAAACAATCAAGTGGTGACACCGATTTCCGGAAGTGCTGTACCATTATGGAAGTTAGCCGGACCTGTCGAAGGGCCCTAGTGTGCTAAAGGCGGGAACGAGCTATTATCGTGTACCATGCAATCACTAGTTTAAGAAAGACCAAAAAAAGGACAAAATAGGACAAAATAGGACAAAACAAACAAAACAAAACAAAGAACTAAGAGCACATCCTATAAAGCCTCACGACGTGCGTAGACATTTTACGTCCCTTGATTCTGCCTGACATATTTGTCTCTTTGCTGTTCGTGATGGCTGTGAGACTGGTCGATGTTTCTTCAAGGTATAACGGTGGAAGTCGATGATCAAGGCCCGCCCGAGCTCTTTATTCCAAAGGACATTCTCACGCCGAAGATCGTCATGGATTATTCCCAGGGCTTGGATTTCCTTGTCAGATCTGCGGATCTCCTGGCGAAGCCATGGCTCTAGCTCCATCTTCACTGTTTCTTCGCCTCCCCAGCCCATAACGAGCATGTGACGAATGTGGCCACCCCCGTGAAGAAAGTAAATTTTTGCCAGGTCGATCGTACCCAGGAATACAGGAACAGCAGACCCTTGAGCCTTCCGCAGGATTTGATATACCTGTGCTTCGCGAGAGACTTCTTCCCATAGTCTAGATGTAGTCCCTTTGCCGACGACAGTATAGCCATAGGTAGCGCAAGTGAGTTTAAACGGCGCACCGTATGCCCCACAGCTTCCAAAGGGAATACATCGGTCAATGTTTTCGTCCAACTGTGCTTTTAGTAAACGTACTAAAACCTCCGCGTTAATGGGATGCCTTGAACTGTCCTGAGCCTGTCGGTGGAACTCCACGTTTGGACAGCTATCGTCCAGGACGTCCTTAGTGTGCAACCCGAGTAGACATCGCTGTGTACAAAATTGCGCATGGCGGCTTCGTGACTGGCTTCCTTGATCGTTCCTTGTGTGCACTCGACAGCTTACTGCTGTTGGGGATTCCAAAGGAGACGATAATGATGGCTGATAGTCTGAGCTAGAGTCCGGGGGCACATAGCTGCGAGAGTGAGGCGGGGTTTGTCGTAACTCTGCTTTGGGTATCAAAGAACGAGAATAGTCGAAGCTAGTCTCCCAGATATGAAGTTTTGATCGCCAAAAGTTTCGCCATTCCTGGTCGTAAGTTCGGGAACGAAAACTCATTAAGCAGAGACACAACTCCCTTGCGACAGACGTTCGCGGTTGCTGAAAATCTTGCTCATCCTCGCCAATTTCCACATTTGATTCACAAAGATGGTAGTAAAGCGTGGTAGGGTCATCGTACGGCATGTGAAGAAGGACCCGGGCTAGGCCGTTGGTCAAGATACAGTATGGACGCCCTTCTTCAACCATCACATCATACGCTTGGACCACGGCCGAGTTCGTTAGAAGCTCTGCATTGTATTGTAGTTTCTTCGCCGGATCCGTTGAGATATGATTTGTCTGGACCAGTTCTTCCCACAAGTCTATAGGTCGAAGGCCTGCTCGGAGGTTCTCTACCGAAAGTTTACGAGACGGCTTATATTCAACCGTAAGAAGGAGGGTATAAGCGCTGTCGTCGATTCGGTGGATGCAAAATCGATCGGGCCTTGGGCGACAAGAACTATCCACTTCAACTTGGTTTTCCGTTAGAACACTGGTATAATTATCAAACCGGACGCCATCGCCAAGCCTAAACTCCTCGCGAGCTGCGGGGATCTTGCATAGCTCGGCAATAATATCACGGACATGATCTTCGACAGCAATTTGCTCGTAACTCTCGAGGCCTCGCTCACTGCTGATAGACTGAAGGGCGAAATGCCTAGCAAGCTCTTCAAGAGCTATCAGGGGGGTGAATAATCGCGTTTGAGAGTTTCCGGTTGATTGTAAATAGTTGCGCACAGAGTTGTAAATAGCTTGTTGTTGGACGAAACAATCTTCCCATGGTCGCAGTCGCGTCGGACAAAACTTCCCCTTAGGAAGGGGTATTTCCCTACTCGTCGAGAAATATGGCGTTGCAACTTTCAACGGTCGGGAAAGTAGCATGTGGAAATGGCGTATCAATTCCATGAAAGTGGTGCGTTGGGTCCGCTCTTCCTCATATCTCAGCCTCTCCTCTACCTCTTTCCACCTCTCCTCCTCCTGCTTCCACCTCTCTTCCTCCTACTTCCACCTCTCCTCCGCCTGGAGGAAGAGGCTTTTATAGTCCGGAGAGCTGTTGTTAGCCATTGGCTTGTTGGAAGGGAGAAGCAAGAGCTGGAGATCACTATGACACGTAAGTGGAGCACCTATGCTAACACGTCCCTAGCGTTCGACCCACTATGCTTATGTTAGCTGACCATAGAATACTGCCCCTACGATTGGTCCTACGGCTTATATCGAAGTCGAGGGTTAGCCCGTCTAGAACTATGGAAAGCATCAATCGTATATTCAATTAATCTTTTGTCTTATTTGGATGCTTCTATATGCGATATAATTATTGTTATGTTTGTTCTCTTACTTTAGTCTTACTTTGCCCTTACTTTGCTCTTATTTTGCTCTTAGTTATCTGTTAGTTATCTCTTCTCCGAGGATGTAGTGAAGATTCTGACCAAAGAAGAGGTGTAGAAACAAATGGCTCGCTCCTATAGAAATAACCACAATTGAAGAGCTCTTATGTGGCCGAACGTATAGTATTCCACCAATTAAAATTGAATTGAACTAGCGACCTATTTTATTCTCCTAGATACACCACCACTGAGAAGGGCCTCGGGCTCTATATCCGGGGATAGAATCCATGCTCTTGGCCCTATTAAGGCGTGGGTTCTAATGTTGTCCCATACTGGGCTCTGCTATGGGCTAGCAGACCCTGATTAGGTGCTTGTCTGGCCCTTTGTATAGAGAGTTTCCCTGGCTGCTAGTCACTTCTTGTTTAGGCTACACAAGGCGATTCATAATTGCTAAGGCTTTATAGAAGGAGAATGTGTGATTGGATCTGTTTTACCCAACCTGTATACCAGTTCGTAGGTGGACACGTCGTCTTTACGACCGCGCGTTTGACGATCGCACAAGAAGAGAGCAATAGTAAGTCTCGGTTTGGTTGTAGATCAATTATTGAGTTTGATCAGAGGGTTCAGAGTTCATGAGACGAAGTGTCTTCGCCGGGTTGCTTGGTGTCCTAGAGCCGGACCGCGCCCCTTCTTACATCGTTCCTTCCTTCTTCGGAGCAGTCTACCAATCTCTAATGGACTCTCAATGAGAAGGCATACAGAGCGTTGCCGTAGTAGCCGCCCTGCGCATTAATGTCCGCTCTCTTGCTAATGAGATCTCGGGCAGGCGCAATGGGCCCGTCTGAGCAAGCATAGTACAGCCTAGAACCTCGAGGACGACGGGGGCTATCATCAAAAATATCGCCATCCTCATATAAACGAGCCAGATTTCCTGTTCGCAAACGACTGCCGGAGTCTCAATATCTCGATCCCATGGAGGGGCATATCATTTGCCGCCGAACCAACTGGTGTCTAGCCAGAAATGGTCTAGAGCATGCAATGGAAGCCATATGAGTCTCCATGCTTTAGCGACAGGCTGTGTTTGCCATGGGGCACCTACCTCCGCTTTCTGGAGATACAAATCCAGCACATCGCCTTCGAACCTGTTACTGGTAGGCCATGAACTGTTAGGGGGCAAGGCTGATACGACAGACGAACTTGAGAGACATCTGTGGGATCCTTAGCTGGCTAGACGGAAGAGGAGTCGATCATTGCCCTAGATAGGGTCTAACCGGTCATGTTCCCCGTTTGGTCGACCACCTTGCAGCTAACCCTGGTCGGGATAGGGGCCAAGGTGGACGACGTCGGCATTCACAAGCTGTCATTCACCGACTCCATCCTCATCCCTTATGTCGCTCCATCGTAACTTACTGGAGTCAATAATCTTTTTTCAATTACTCATGGCGCGTTCAGAAACAGTGTATGTTGTCGAGACAGTGTTTAGTCTAAGGAAACTAAATCTGACAAACGCTTTCACCAGCTTCCCGGCAATTCGTGCCTGCATTTTTGATTTGGACGGGCTTCTCATCAACTCCGAAGACATAATCACGCTGGCCACGAACCAACTTCTCGAGAAATACGAAAGGCCCGCTTTCACTGCGTCAATTAGAGCCCAGCTTATGGGCGTCCCAGACTCGACAAATAGCGACGTATTCCACAACTGGGCCAAGTTGCCCATCTCGCGTGAACAGTTCGCCTGTGAATTAAAAGACCGAATGCGAAAGAATTTTCCGAACTGCACACCACTGCCAGGTGTGGAGACACTTCTGTTGAACCTCAGCCGCGCACGTAATGCTTCTGGGGACAGGATTGAGCTGGCATTGGCATCCAGCACCAAAAGCCAAAGCTTCGAATTGAAAATATCGAGGCCGGAAACGAAACAATTATTAGGCTTCTTCCAGCCCGAAAGACGTGTCCTGGGTGATGATCCGCGGGTACGACAGGGTCGAGGGAAGCCGGCGCCTGACATATATTTAGTCGCATTGCAATCGCTGAAGTCAGACTCAAACAGAAACCCCATCTTGCCCAGCGAATGTTTGGTGTTCGAGGATAGCGTGGCTGGAGTCGAGGCTGGAAGACGGGCTGGGATGAGGGTCGTTTGGGTACCACATCCAGATGTGGCGGCCGAGTATCAGGAAAGTCAGAAGGATGTCTTGGCCGGGAAGGCAGGGATGGTCGAAATAGGAGACAACTGGCAAGTAGGAGAGGTTGACGACGGCTGGGCTGAAAGCATATCAAGTCTGGAAGATTTCAACTACGAGAAGTACGGTATTGATGTGCGGTTTTAAAATCCTTATAGAACAGGCCTTATTCGCGCAGGACTGTTCAGACATATTTTAGGTATAGGTTGACTGTGAATCCTAAGGGCTCCACGTCTCGGAGACACGTTACCTTGTCTCCGTAATGATTACTTGGATTGCTCTTGCTGTTATAACAACCCAGGTGCCCCAGGGTTAGCACAAAGCGAGACAGGTTCCCATCAACGTGCCCAAAAGGCAACAATCTCGTCAAAGTCTTCCGTTGTCAAGCTATTCATGTCTCGATCCTCCTTAGTAATCTCCTTCCTCAAGCGACAAGCAACTCTAAAAGCAATGGAAGCTTTTCGAATCTTGCCCGTAACCTCAAATAATTTTCCCTTGAGAAACGTAGTGCGGGCAATTTCATTTTTGTGTGCGCTTGGATCAACAGACCAGACATCGAGCGCCGCATTGATCATACCACTGGAAGAAGTCAGGAATGAATTGACCTGCCTAGGAGGAGGGCCCCACTTACATCGCATTCTCATATTGCCTTAAGCGGATGAAATGCTCGGCAACCTTATGAGCGACATTAGCAGTATAAAAATCTCTCTCGCCCACTGTCGCGAGCATATGGCGCCATGCTCGCTGGTGGTATTCGAAACTATCACCCCATCGGTTTTGCGCCGCACGGAGGTTACCAAGTGCATACAAGATCAGCCCAGTCCGGACAGACTCCTTGTCATTCTTTCCCAAGGCCTTTTCTCTACCAGCCAAACTATCGAGGAGAAGCATGTCACACTCTTCAAACTTGCCTTGCGCAAGAAGTGCCCAGCTTAGGTTGGCTTCGCCGGATCGTGGAAGGTAATTGCCGAGAGCTTTGCGCATTCGCAGTGCCTCCTTAAGATCGGCTTCACCTTCTTCATATCGTTTGTCTTGTATCCGGGAGATCCCACGCTCTGCGTAGGCGAGGTATAGCCTCTCGTCTTCAGTGCCCAAGTCTTTGCATATTTTGGAAACTAGATCCAGGGAATTCTCCTTGTGAATGCGGCTCGTTTCAAAGTCACTCGCATCCATGGCAATAGATCCCAAGCAGAAGTAGATATCTGCAAGCAACGAATCCCGATCTGCGTGGGTTGTCGACTCGCAGATACTGCGAGCAGTTTCGAAAAAACCGTCGAAGTTTTTGGTTCGTCCACGCTCCTTTTGATACCTGATAATATTAGACCACTTAGGAGGGAAAAAGACCTGCTGATTATATACGTACCACCCGGCCTCAGTTAATAGCTTTGCAAAGAGAATTTTAGTGGCATCGGAAGGATTTGAAATGACCGGCCATATCTGGTGTATTTTTAAAACGTGGGGGTAAATTGCCGCACAATCAGGCCACCTTCCAACAGATAATCTGCCACCGGTTGATCTTGGTGGAGGTAGGTGTGGCTCCTTTGACGGCTTGGGCATCGCCGATGGCCAACTCGCCCAAAGGACACGCAAGACATGGTCAAACGTTAATCGTTTCTTCGTGTTATCCATCGTTGCCAAGACCACATCTTGGATTATGCGGTGGACCGATACTTGCTGCTTTCTTTTATCTCTTTTTATCAGGGATGACTGCATGAGATCGGTTCGAGCGTCAATATAATTACTCCTCTTGAAATGTGCGCCCTCGACTTGAAGGAGTTTTGCAGCCACTTCCATCAACAATTCTTCACCGATGACATCTGGGTCAACGAATGACATCAGCTCCAATAGCTGTCGAGATTGGAGCTTCAGCTTCTCAAGTGCCCAAACAGTAGAGAGGCTATGATTGTATGTGACCAGATTGGTATCGAATTTTGTCTCATAAAGACTGGCGTGCTCTTCATGATCCATATATAGCTCGTCTCATTTCATAGACGGATAGTAGGGGAGTGCGGAGCGAGATCCCTTCGAATCTATCTGCAAGGTCCAGCAACATAGCGCCTTCCTGCTCAATGTTGGCGTTTGGAATCTTGAAAGCCCTGTTTGTTGTTGCTTCTAACACGTCTCGAAACTGCATCAGGTTCATTGTTTCGTCGCCATAACGGTGTGGAGTGCTTAGGAATATGACGCCCGCGATAGCGTTGACAACTGATCCATACCGAGGAAACTGTTTGTCGGCAACGCACAAAGACTGCTTGGTTATAAGGCCACCTAAGCTGTGGCAGACCATCAACATCGGCTTCTTGGTGGTCTAGAGGCACGTCAGCAAGGACGCTGTTCGATTGAACGGAATGTAACCAGTCAAAGCCACTAACCAGATCTGGATCAGATCTTGATCGGGCGTCACTCAAAAGCTCGAGAAGGTCATAGCCTAGCATCAAAAATGACTCCCAGGAAGGCTTGTTGCCTATAAATGGCGAGGGATACTCGTAGGCAAGAACGCGTGCTCCAGCACCGAAGCCAGGCAGGGTAGTGAGCCACTCCGGGTTAGCAAATGGCCAGTTCCCTGGCAAAGGAGTTCCAATGCCTGGGATGAGAACTATGCTAGATTTGAAGATAAGTGGATGTCCCCTTCGCCTGGTGGTGTTATCTTCTTACTCAACGCCATCCTGAGAAGAATCGACTTGATCTCTCAGTACGTGAAGTTGGCCGGTGGTCACCGCGGAGCTCCTAATTGTGGCCATGGCAATAGCACGCAATGATTATCTAGGCAATGACGAATGAAGGATGAAATGGACTCTAATTTTCCGGGTAAGAGAGGAATAGAATGTTGGGAAGGTCCATTTCTCAACTTCGTGAGTGCGGGGTTGCCTCCAGCTACATGCAGGTGCATATCACATGCTCTGCAAACAGTCGATCCTACGAATAATATGCCTTACCAGTATTGCAAAAGCACGAGGAGAACTAGCAAGATGCTACTAACAGCGTATAGAACAAGAGGACACAAAGAGTCAGGCCCCTATTAAATAAGGGCATTGATAGAATGTCCCCTTCCAATTGAAAGAATAGCCAAAGTAAGGCGACTGCTTCCATTCTGGAGATGATACATGGTCGTAAACGTTGGCAATTGCGACAATCTAACCGCAAGAGATACCCAAAAAGCTTGACTTTGAGCCACTTTGCGGAATCAGCCTAACTCACAGACTCTGCCATGACGGCATAGCTAGGGTTTGGGACAGCAAGAAAGGCTGCGTCGCCAAAGACGGGGCAGCATTTTTTCAAGCCAATGATTGCAAAGCAGAGGCCACCAGGAAGCGGATAGGTAGTGAGAGCTTGACGAGAAACCATGTTTTGACTCCTCCGGGTAATACGAGTGAGTGTAAACAACAAGGTAGGCCAGGAGACCCGAAAGGATGCCTTGCAGGAGAAGCAAGATGGTGAGACTGGGGATCACTTGCTGCTTTTCGTGTGCCATGATGGAAAGGGTAGGGCTTCCGAACATCTCGTGGGAGAGATGATTCCGGGATGTTAGGACAGAGAGGTCTTTCGAGTTGGATCTTAGGAGGTGCCTCAATGGAGGGCAGAATAACTAAGCTCCACCAAGCGTTGCAGTCCCTTGTTATATTACCAAGCAGTAGTCGGTCAGGTGACTGCTCACCCCTCTTAGGATGCCCCTAGCATCCAAAATCATCATCAAGCACCAGATGTCAATCTGGAGGCCGCATAATTACACGCGAAGAATCCAACGAATGCCTGCACTACTTACAACAGATAGGCTACAATGAAGTCAATACAGCTCGCAAGAGCATGGACAGTAAATAAGAAGGACTTACGGCTGCAGCAGGATGGGAGAAGCGAGGGTTGACCGTAGCAGCTAAGTTCTATCCTAGCCAACCTAGCTTGCGCAGATCGGAAACCCTCAAGGCCAAGCTCGCGAATCACCGGGTGCCATCCGAACGGACCAGGGAGACATTTTTGTCTGCGGTAGCCCGTCGATCAGTTCCCTTCAAACGTCTAGGGCTCAGCAATTATACAGCACTTGAAGTTGCAGAAATTGTGAGCATATGCAAGAAAGAGGCTGGACACGCCCTATCATTATTTTACTATCTCCAGGCAACGTACATGTCACCAAAGCTGACAAGTCCTAAAGCGGCATAGGCAAGAACCGTGGAGGTGACCTTCGTATTGAAGAAGGGGCTCGGTGAGTATGGTCATAACACGGGAGGTAGACGAGATTTAGGAGAGCGGGTCAGTGAATATGCTTTTGATCAATGGTTGTGGTGGCAAACTATTCCTTCACCGATGCGAGATGTCGGGACTTGATTCCAGGGAACGATATCGAGTCTAACTATGAATGGTTCCCACCACTAACCAAAAGCACATATGTAGTTAACAATGGAAGGATTCGGGATAGATTGTCTTCTGGCCCACTCAGTGGCGAGGTTGATCAAAATCAATTGACGAGACTGGCAAGGAGTCCAGGGAAGTCTGGAATAGTTAGCAGCACATAGTATGAAAGTACGGAGTCCTAGTTTGTAGACATAATGTAGATTAACGAGCTTGTAGCATATCGCAGCCAACAATTGAGTGAACTGACAGATATTACTTACAGTGCTATCGACCGTCAAAGATGAGCTATGATCCCATCAAATCTGGGGAAGATCGAATGTGCCGGCGAGCGCGAATTTGATTGGCGCCCGTCGTTCCCGGGGCTTATAGTTAGGGTGCAGGCCTATCGGGGGTCAGCAATGCTCCCACGGGTCGCAGTAATGGGTTGAGGGTGGCCCCATAGTGGTCCCAGCAGAGTGGGGACTTTCAGGCACATGGGAACCGTGGACGCTGTGAGTGGCCCGGGAATCGGAACTAGATATTAGCGTAGGGACAGCGGAAGCCAAATGCCCTTAAAGTTGGGTCGGAGTACTGCCACCTGGATTAATTCGGGTCGTTGATCTACGCTTTGGGGAATCCTTTCGCAGGTAGCTGCTACTCGTAGCTCAACACTGTTAACCCTCAGAAGCCATGTTCCATGTACCTTCCTTATGGGCCCCTCCAATTCCGGGCTTATCTTACTCCCCACCCATGTGTCGTCGTGATAGGACGTCGACGATGCTCTCTGCCCCTCAGAAATACGGCGCCATCGGCGATTTCATGCCTGCTTTGTATATGAATATGTCCCTCGTGCCTCCCAACTCTCTTTGTCCCGTCTATACCTCTCTTTCTTAGTAACCCGCACACAATGGATTGGCTCCATGTCTATATCGCCGGAGTGGCGCTCCTGGTCTTTGCACTCGTGGCACTGGTGCTACTCGTCTCGTCTCAGCAACTCAAGGTCGACTTGAATCAAGGTGTATTCACTTACCTCAAGTTCATCTACGCAAGTTTTCTCAAGCCTCACGACAAGAGTGTCGAGGGTCAACAGGGTGCTCTGGAGAGCTTCTACAAGACACAGGTATGCAAGGAAGGTGGAGAAGGAAGGAGAAGGAGCTAATTTAAAACAGGCAAGCGTTTACGATGCCACCCGCCATCGTCTGCTTCGTGGCCGTGAGGATATGCTCGGCCTGGTGGCTGCACAGCTGAAGCACAAATTGGAGAGTAAGGAGATCAAGTCCGGAAAGGCAGTTTGGGTAGACGTGAGTGCTCGCCAACATGGTTGACTGTTGGAAGATGTGCTGACTGACAATGGCAGGTTGGTGGTGGCACTGGGTAGGTGAAATTGATATTGCAGAAGGTGACAAGCTCTGGAGTTTCAATGGCTAACCCAGAGATAGGTACAACATCGAAGCCATGTCGGCTTTCCTCCCAGTGGACAAGTTCTTCGATCAGGTCTACTTGGTTGACCTCTCTCCCTCCCTCTGCGAAGTTGCTCGCCAGCGCTTTGAACGCCTTGGATGGAAAAACGTGACTGTTATCTGCCAGGATGCTCGGTCCTTCCGTCTCCCAGACCGTCCAGTCGACCCCCGATCCCCGAATGTTGCCGCAACCGATCGCGTGGATTTGATCACGATGAGCTACAGCCTGTCTATGATTCCAGGTATGCATATCCTGAAGAATCTTTTCCGAGAGTTGACCAAGCTGACTATGTTGAAGACTACTACAGCGTCGTGGATTCATTGACCTCGCGCCTTAACCCGACAGGTTTGCTGGGTGTTTGCGACTTTTATGGTAAGCAGCTCTCGTTGCACTATAAAATGATACGACCTAATCCTCCTCAAGTTCAGAGCATCGTCGATGTATCTTCCCGCAACTACACTGGCGGTGCTTTCAACCGCCACGTCAATTGGCTTAGTCGGGCATTCTGGCGCGCGTGGTTCGACTTTGACCGTGTTAGCCTGGAGGCTGCTCGACGTGACTACCTAGAGTACAAGTTTGGAACGGTCATTTCGGCGAGCGAGCGTAACTACCTCCTGGGTGGTATTCCTTACTATATCTTCGTTGGCTGTCCCAAGGAATTCGCTTCGACCCCGTCGCGCCAAAACACCATCGAGAAGCTGGATGCCTCATTCACCGAGTCGCCTTACCTGCTCCCCGCCAACCACCAAAAAGAGATGGACAAGGATGTCGAAAAAAGCTCGAACGAGATCCGCTCCAAGGCCTACGAGACAGCCGTGATCAATTTGAGTGCCAACCTGCCCCTGCCGTCGTCTTTCTACCAAAACCACCACTACCGGATTCACTACAACGATATGCTGCCCAAGCACACCCAATTCCAAAACGAATACATCTATGCCTTCACCTGGGAAGACCCACGCGTGGACCACCGGCTTTTGAACATCGGCTCTGACGACGTCATTCTTGCTATCACCAGTGCTGGCGACAACATCCTGAACTATCTCCAGAAGAACCCTCGTCGTGTCCATGCCGTAGACCTCAACCCAAACCAGAACCATCTTCTTGAGCTGAAGGTGGCCAGCTACATGGCACTGGGCCACCGGGACATGTGGAAGATTTTTGGTGAGGGCAAGCACTCGCAGTTCCGTGAACTGCTCATTAAAAAGTTGAGCCCTCACCTGTCCAGCCAGGCCTTCCAGTACTGGCTTGAGCACACGCAAGTTTTCACCTCATCTTCCGGTTACGGTCTGTACGAGACTGGTGGCTCCCGCCACGCCATTCGTATGGTGCGTTACCTGTTCAACATATTTGGGCTCCAGGGCGAGGTGCGGAAACTGTGCGAGGCACAGAGTCTGGCCGAGCAGCGGGAAATTTGGCCCCGTATCCGGCGAGTTCTTCTGAGCAAGCCTCTGAACTGGGCCATCGTGAGCACCGAGTGGTTTGCCTGGAAGGCCGCCGGTGTCCCGCGCAACCAGCGCAACATGATCGTCGATGATTTCTTCATTCGCAGCGGTCTGACTCCAGACATGAAGAGAAGCAAGGATATCAGCGGCCAGTCAATCTGGGAATACGTGGTAAACACTTTGGACCCGGTGGTCAAGGATACTCTGATCAGCAACGACAACTACTTCTACTACCTGTGTATGCAGGGCAAGTTCTCTCGACGGTTCGTCTAACACCATCATTATGAAGGGAATTGAACTGACGTGTCTTCTAGATGCCACCCCACTTATCTGTCACCCCAAGCCCACGTCAAGCTCTCTACTCCCGGTGCCTTTGATGGTCTCCGGATTCACACCGACGAGATCAACGAGGTGATCAACCGCATCACGCCGGGTACATTGACTATCGCAGTCGTGAGTGACACTGTTATACATTGTATGTAACTGGTACTGATCCTTCATCTAGGTCATGGACTCAATGGACTGGTTTGACCCCACCGGGGACGACGCCTCAGCACAGGCCCGTCGACTCAACCGTGCCCTGAAGAAGGGTGGCCGCATCCTTCTTCGCTCCGCGAGTATTGACCCTTGGTATATCAAGCACTTCGAAGAGAACGGCTTCACGGCGCGTCGAGTGGGCGCCCGTTTCCCTGGAACTTGCATTGACCGGTACGTTACCCACCTCGAAAGACCTTCATTGTGACCAAAGCTTATATTATCTAGTGTCAATATGTACGCTTCGACCTGGATTTGTACCAAGCAAGAAGACGTCGTGCGCCCCAAGAACGAACGAACCATCTCTGTGTTGTCGCTCGGCGACAGCGCAATCGAAGCCACGAAGCGGTCGAACAGCGTTGAGGATTTGAGCATTTGAGCCTGATACCTTTTGCCTTTTATCCCCCTAAGGATACTTCTTTCGTTCAGTGCTCTTTTATAATTCTTATGGCACATAGTTTATGAGGTGTATGGTGTATACCCGGGTTGCCAGCGGAGTTGATATGACCCAAAATGGACTCTTCTTTCAGTACAACTGTGTATTGAATAGCAAGAGGACTCCTCATGATACCCACGAGAAGAATGCATGATTTATTATCTTCCCTTTGAAAACACAACTTATTCATACTCAAGCCCAATTCGCAGAGCTCATATACAGTGGCTTGCCATCGTTTCTACCAAAGTACAAAACTCGTTTTGACTAGCCTTTATAGATATTGAACAATTTCATTCTCTGTAGCATGTCATGGTCCACTTAGTTCCTACTTAACGGTAAATAACAGCCGTGTCAGTAGCGCCTTGATCTCAGTAGAGATCAGGGTGGTCAGCTTTAATCAGATCGGCACCCTTCTCGCCAACCATATAGACGGCATTCTGAATACGACAGTCCGGAATGACAGGGAACACTGATGCATCAATCACTCGAAGGTTCTTGAAGCCGTGGACCTTGAGCCCGCCATCAACCACGCCCTGTTTAATGTCTTTCGAAAGGCGGCAGGTTCCGCAAGGGTCTGTATCAAGATCAATCAGCATCAACGTGTTTCACGGTTATATTCTGACTAGGCACTTACGGAATCCAGTTTGCGAGCGCTCAAGGATCATCTTGTCCATTGCCTCATTTGAGTTGCGCGGCATGGGCCAAGGATAGTCCTCACCGATGATGTCCTTAAAACCATCGCCCGTCATGAGAACATCATCGACGAATCGAACACCCTCTCGCAGGGCAACTACGTCGAGATGGTTCTCGAAAAAGTTGAGGTTGATGTACGGATCGTCTAGTGGATCGGAAGATCGTAGCTTCACCCAACCACGCTTGGATATAGGTCGGACCAGATCGACAATCACGGTCATCCAGCTTCCCTCCGGAGGGGCCGGGAAGTGCCATTGGAATGCGTCTGCGAACATGGGCTGCGCAAGTTAGCTGCTGTGTAGGGGAATCCAAGGGGGAAGAACGTGTAGATACTGACCACAAAGTCAATTTCAAAGTGCGGCTGTCCCGCTGGTCCAAATGGATCCTTTCCGCCGTTCTCCTGCTTGGCCTTCACATACTCCTTGATCTTATTCAGGCGCTCATCAACGCGAGGGAAGCCCACCAGCTCTAATAGACCACTGCCAAGAGGCCCAGAACGGTCTCGATTGTAGGCATTTACTGCACCCTCTTTCTGCTGACCGGCTCGCAGCAGATGATCATCCAGGCCCAGGCCATCTTTCAAGCGAAAGACATGCGACAGAATAGGATGATCAATCAGGTTCTGGCCAACATGCGGGGAGTCAACGGCAGTCTTGATGCCGAACTGCGACAACTCCTTCTCTGGGCCAATACCAGACAGCATCAAAAGTTTCGGCGATTCGTACACTCCACCGGCGATAATAACTTCCTTGGCCGCCTTGAATGTGATACTATCGCCAGTGGGTCCCTGAACCTCAACACCGGTAGCACGATCGCCCTCAATGATTAACCGCTTGCCGTAGGAAGACGACAAGACGTGGATATTGGGTTTACCCACAAGGAAAGACCAGCTCGCAGTGCGGACGCCCTTGTAGATGCTCGTAGTGCAGTGAGTCAAACCAGACACGGTGCCCGAGTAAATCTGATCATTAACTTCAAGTCCTTTGCTCTGCCAGGCCTTGAGCAGCGCATCTCGGAAAGGCTGCAACTCGGGCACCAGATCCGCGTGTTCGATATGTAGAGGGCCATCCTGACCAATGTTCCTCACATGGGGATATTCGTTATTGTCATCATGATAAGTGGCAGGCTACGTAGAGTTAGAGCATGGAGCAAATTCGAATATAGATATACACACCTTGTCAAAGTACTCCTTGACTCCCTCCCAGTTCCAGCCGTCGCCGCCGAACTCTTCCCAGTCGTCAAATGTTCCCTTGCTGCCGCGCACCCAAGTATAGTAGTTTAGGCAACTGCTACCACCCAATACTTTGCCTCGTGTGTTGGGTTTCTCCACGCGGGTGTAGTCCGGGCGGTCGATCATCGTAGATTTATACTTCCAGTCGTTGGGTCCATTGCGACATTCGAATGCGCGAGCGGGGGTGTAGATCTGCTCAATCTTGTCGGGATCGCTAAAAGAAATGTTAGTCTGGAACCCCAGGTATACTGTGAGATGCGTACCCTCGACCTGCTTCAATGACCAGCACCGATACCGTGGAATTCTCGGCCAATCGGCCGGCTACCACATTCCCAGCCGTGCCCCCTGTGAATGATTAGCATTCTGAGCCAGTTGCTGAATAGTAATATAAGATTTACCTCCGACGACGATGAAATCAAATTCCTTGGCCAACGCTGGCACAACTATGTTGTTAATGTGGCCTGACATGATTGATAGGCAGAGTTTGAATTGATTTAGGTCCTAGGAGTTGAATTTAATTCTCTGAACAACCTGTCGTCCATCCCTTTATAACCTGTTCACTTCTACGGTAGTACGGCCAAGCGGAGTCTCCTATTCTTGGATATCCTGCCTAGTCAAGTCTGAGGTAATAGACCCCACTGATCCGGTATCTGGGAATAAACTGGTCTACGGAATGGCGCGGAGTGATATTACGACACCACCTGGTGATTCATTGGAGCCAGACAGGATCTATTGCATCAGGACATCAAGGTAGCAATCCACTATCGAACCGATTAAACACCGAGCCGATGAAACACCGAGTCTATCACCCCAAAAGGCATAGTAAATGCGATATTCTTATCAGATTCAAGCACAAGACATTTCCACCTATTAATAATCACCCATTGCTTGGTAAGAAAACAGCCCGACCTTGATGAGAATGTCTCACAACATATCCATCTCGACGCTCACATAGCCGTAAACGACTAACCCTAGTCCTTTGTAGCGAAGAATTGAATATTCATACGAGGTATTTCTTCCCAATTTATTGACTTCGGAGTACTTTATCAATTAACCCCACCCGGAAAATGCCGAATATGTACTAACGAACGTTCTCCTTTCTATGCAGCCTTTCCAACCCGATATCGGGTGACGTCATAGCACCCGCGATCAAGTTCCATCTAAATAACCGCCTAGTTACGTAAATAAAAAAGTGCATAGATTAAGTGGTAAGAACATAAATAGGAATCCTTTCCACGTCATCGGTCCTACAATCAAGCCTTTGTCAGACTGCAACTGGAGGTACAAGTGGAACGAAATGATCGACCAACCAGCTATCAAGAGAAAGCTTAACTTCCCACCCTCAGGCTTAATTAGCTTGCATGCAGTGGGGGGGCGGGACAATCGAGAACACGGTCATACTTTGATCATTCTGTTGGGCTTGCATCCACTCAGCCACTTTGCCCACCCCCCTACCGGGGCTTCTTACTGATTGAAAAGGGCTGGCCTGAGTAACCGCCTCTACTGTTGATTCAATTTCATATGCTGATGATTAGGTGAATCGCATCATTGACGTAGCAATTGGACTTTGGTGGGGCAATCTGATAATCGAGTTCTTAAAGTTGACTAGTTACCAAGTATGATTGCTGCTAGCAATCTGCTTTCCCTCTAATACACATAATAGTTTACCACACTTCTTCTTACGTCTCATTGACCGGTGCCACGTTGGCAGCCAAGAGAAACTCCAAGCTGCCAGGCAAGTTCGCCGATATGCAGAAAGACACTGTCGAGGTCAATGACAAGCAGCAATTGACAACCGCCTATTTCACTGCCGTCAACGCCACTCGCCGCCTAACTAACACATAGAAACGTTTTAATAGTTTATCCTACTCTACTATGTATTCCTTATTTCTGTACTTCTGATGCTATATGCCTCCTATTGGATCAGCAATGGCCCTAGTGGCACCTCCACATCGCCCGACATACCAGCTTGACATATAGCGTAGTTTCTTATGGCACAAAACAAAGTAGAAGTGGAACGCGGCAGAAAATAGGTGGTACATAGGATCATGGGCTCAAATTTCTGGACACGTCTTTTCTAATATAACAGGCAGTCCAAATAGACAGGGGTGTCCGAATAGTGCCGGTCTAAACCTAAAAGGCAAAACTAACCACATAAGGAAATTCATAGGTACGTGTCTACAGGGCAAATCATAATAAATCGCCATAACCCCACAAGCCATGCTATTTCCCGCCATCGTTCGAATCATGGCCATGGCTGCCGCTGAGACACATACGCATGTTGGCATTCACAAAGCCCCTCTGATTATAGAGGCCAAAGGGGCGAGATTCAAAAAGGACTGCGAAAGGAAGATGCTCATGAGCGGCCGTACCGCGTCTTGCCGAAAGAGAAGGGCACGTAGCGGTACTTGATCATGTGCTGGATTTGGCGACGCACTAGATTCAAGGTCAGTATGGATGTTCTATTTTTATCGAGCCTTATCTTCCGAGATAGGGAGACCGGGAATCACTCACTCGTCAGGACAAACAGGATAATCCAGTAGACCACAAGAACAGGCCAGAAGACGGGAATATCGAAGATGGAGAGCCAACTGCACACAAAGGCGATGGCTATGGCACGGGTGGCCGCGTGCCAGAACTTGAACTCGGGCAGGCGGCGGATGAACGGTCGGAACTCGTCGTCCTGCTTGGTGGGAAGGCTGGGCGAGGCGCCGGCGTCGCCGTCCTCCAGGCCTTCATCCTGTGTGAGAGAGGGGTCGAACTTGGGTGTCAGGAAAGCGAGGAAGAGGTTAAGGAGGTAAATTCCGAGAGTATAGGCGACTAATGGGTTGAAATAATAGTCAGCGTTTGGTTCTTATCGTTTCTCCTGTTTCTTGACAGGGTGCTTTGACTCCGATTCCTGTCATGTAACCGCTGAACCGAGTCCAGAAAAGACGTACCGATATACCATCCTTGCGCGAAGGCAATCCGCAGGAAGAAAAGGAAAAGCAGAACACCTGAGCCAACCCAGCGATAGGTGGTGTGAGGGGTGCAGGCGTCGAGATACGCTTGGTATTGCTACAGCGATCGGTTAGCACGGCGTTCTGTAGGGGATATCGGAGACCTCGGACGGAGAATGGCAGTCATGCGCCGTCCGGGCCCCCTCATGGAGAAACGCAAACACCCACCCGGGTCAGTTTGGAGGTGTGTGCCGAGACGGCGGTAAAGGGCGACTGATCAGGCTCTGGGACATCCATTATGAGGGCTGAGGAGCGCGAAGGAGGAGAGACAGGAAACGAAGACGCAAAGCCCAACAGTGTCGCAGATCGTAGTGCCTGAATGCAGACCGGGAAAACAGCAAAGTGTCCCCTGGCACCGGGCCAATCAGCGCGCCGATGGTCTGAACGCCACAAAATCATGTGATTTGACAGGTGGCTGTGTAGCTTAGTCACAATATATTAGTTAGTCGGCCACATAGGCCTGAACCTGGCCATGCAGGGAACATCTTGTGTAGGTCGGACGACGTCGTAACACGGACCTGATTTCTTCCATCTTCCAACGACCGTACTAAGCCGAAGTGAGCGTCATATAACTACGGCTGTTTGCCAAGATAATCACAGTAGGCTGCGTCTACGTACGTGTTCATCTCCTGGGCACCCCAGGGCCGAGCAGCCCAGCTGAACAGTTCATCGGCCACGCTCTTGGCTATGGCTGCTTTGGTCCCTGGAGAGGACCAGTCCGAGACCGGAAGACAGTCAGTCTCTTTTTTAGGGTCATCCAGTCTTCCGCATTGTTGGGGAGATGATGGGTCCTCCAAATGTATGCCATGCGGAAGTGCTATTAGCCTGCCGATAGCTACAGGTCAGCCCACACTAGACGACTATTGTATGAAGTTCATAGAGCTGATTGGTGCTGAACACAATAAATGCAAACAAACAACGGCAATGCATACATGCAAACCCTACAAACACACAACTCCGCTTCGGTCCTTTCTCGGTTACATCATAGGCCTCGGCTCCATTGTTCCAATACTACCGAGTATCAACAGCTCCCTGCCAACGCATTAACAACTACCATTGACACCATGTTTGCTCGTCGTTGCGCCCGTTTGGCTACCTCTCGGACCGCTGTCCCCTTGACCTCTTACTTGGCCCGCGTGCGCCAGTACTCGTCCGGTCCGAGCTATGAGCACATCCTCACCTCCACTCCGAAACCCGGTGTCGGTCTCAGTAGGTGACCCCAAATCAATTGAACATCCCAGCCTGTAGCTAATCCAGATAGTCACTTTGAACCGGCCCAAGGCCCTGAACGCTCTCTTCACCCCGCTCTTCACCGAGCTCAACGATGCACTGAGCAAGTATGACAGTGATAAAGATATCGGCGCGATTATTATCACCGGTAGCGAGAAGGCATTTGCCGGTACGTAGTTGATCTCAAAATTCCTATCCCCTACGCTCCATAGAACCAATCTAACAAAACCAAACCCAGCCGGCGCCGATATCAAAGAAATGGCCCCCTTGACCTTCTCCGCCGCCTACACCGACAACTTCATCGCGCCATGGTCCCACCTCGCCAACTCAATCCGCAAGCCCGTGATCGCCGCCGTATCCGGATACGCCCTTGGCGGCGGTTGCGAGCTGGCCCTGATGTGCGACATCCTATACTGCACCTCAAATGCGACCTTCGGACAGCCAGAGATCAAGCTCGGCACGATCCCCGGCGCCGGCGGATCCCAGCGTCTGACGCGCGCAATCGGCAAGAGCAAGGCTATGGAGCTGATTCTGACAGGCAAGAACTTCAGCGGCAAGGAGGCTGGTGAGTGGGGTGTTGCGGCACAGGTTGTTGATGGTGGGAAGGAGGAGCTGCTTGAGGCTGCGTTCAAGACTGCCGAGACTATTGCTGGTTATAGTCGTGTGGCGGTTGTTGCTGGCAAGGAGGTTGTGAATAAGAGTCAGGAGTTGTCGCTGCGGGAAGGTGTTGAGTATGAGCGACGACTGTTCCATAGTTTGTTCGGTAGCAAGGATCAGAAGATTGGTGAGTTTGTTCAAGTCTTATGATGTTGGATAGGGCTGACTTTTTACAGGAATGACTGCGTTTGCGGAGAAGAAGAAGCCTGAGTGGTCGAACGAGTAGATCTCGTTGATCACCATGGAAGGTATTGTGTTTTAAGTGCAGATAATGGATCTTGGAATGGAAGAATATTTGACTGTTTATTCGACGTTATGGCTATGTGCAGAGTTCTCTTTTCTTTCGGGTATGCTGGGTGGTGGATCCAGCCTTCATGGGGATAAGAAGCCGCTCGTAGGAAAAGACAGGATCCAGAGCCCAGGGCGCTGCGAACAGACCATTGGCGTAGAAAGGTCTCCTGAATATAAAGAACCCCCGCGAGAAAAGCTGGTGACAGGTTAGGCCCAGCATCTCCGACACACCGCTGGTAGCGTACATGATGGTCGCGGTCCGAGTGAGGAATTCACGAAAAGAGCAGCGCAAGGTTCATGAAGCGGCTCATTAAGGCGACATCCAGGTGAGCATGACAGGTTGCTTTAAGGGGTCACCCTGAAGCGACGAGAGGATATGGAGGAGCAGAGTTCGCCCTGATAGCGGCTGAACCGGTGGGCACTGTGGTTCCAACGGCTGTCAACCATGGATTGCAAACCCTCGGGACGCGACGTTCTACAACCTTATCTAACAGACGATGGGCTCGGTAATAGGTATTATTAATGTATGGCTACGATGCAAGATATGTTATATACAGATAAATTAAGAAGTCCAAAGGTCGTTAACATGAGACACATTGCATCATTGGTACTTCTCCGTGTCGTCCGTATTCCTTGTCTGCGCCTGGTAATTATCAACCACTTGACTCTCGATGGTCTCATCGAACACATCGACCGGCGTCTGGGCAAATTTGCGCGCGCTGACTCCACGTTCGAAGAGCAGGTCGAGTTCTGCAAAAGAGCGACCACGAGGCTCGGGCACGCGGAAGTAGGTGTATATAATACAGAGGAAGCAAATGCCGCCCCAGAAGAAGCCCGCATAGTTGCCCCAGTCCCACGCGGAGGGGTTGAGCATGTAGGGGGTGAGCACGCCGCAGATGATGGCGACAATATTATACAGGCAGCGGCCCAGCACCACCGTCTTGATCTGCAGTCGGCGTGTTGATAGTTCTGCCACAAGGGAGTAGCAGACGGTACCGACTGTGAGCTGGTAGAAGAGTGCCCAGATGAGCATGAGGGAGCCCGTGGCCATCGAGGCCGCAGCGCGGTGCGCAGTCGGGACAAGTCCCAGGAATCCCATGGTAAGGAGCATGGCACAGAGACCGCACAATCCGTACAGACATAGAGACCGACGACCAACACCGAGACTCATCAGGAACCAGGCCCCGAAAGTACCGAGCATGTTGATACCGTACTGGCCCATGGCGAATGCGTAGGCATTGGATGAAGAAAGACCAGCCTGCTCCAAGAAATAGGTCGAATAGTTGGAGAAGGTGTTTCCGCTCAGGTTTTGCATTGCCCAGACCATGCAGACAATCTCGGTTCGGCGCAGGTCAACACCCTTGAAACAATCGAAGTAGCTAGCGCCTTTGGTGATCTTGGCCTCCAGGGCGGTCGTGTGCACCATCATGGCGATTGTCTCGTCAGAGTCGAAATCGGTCTCGCGGTTCTTGCTGGTCAGGCGTCCCAGGGCTCGTTTTGCGTCCGAGGTCCGTCCTTTGCGAACTAGCCACCATGGTGATTCGGGTGCAAGAGCGATTGCAATGAAAAGCGGCAGAGGCCACATCCACTGCAGTCCATATGGAATCCTGTATGCCCATTGATCATCTCGATTCATCATCCCCATAATCACACCAATTCCAATGAGCTGGCCAAGACCCCAGCAGAAGTTGACATAGGTAGTCAAGTATCCTCGCAGCGCGACGGGACACACTTCGGAAGCATAGGTGATGGTCAAAGTCTGGAAGACACCCCAGGGGACACCGCACAAGATCTCGGCGGCGAGAAGAGCCTGGACATTCGGGGCTGTGAAGAAGATGGCCGTCCACGCGCTCACGAGAATCAGACAGGCCATGATGGTGTATCGATAGCCAAATTTCTCCGAAGCCCACCCATTGATACACAATCCGATAATTTCACCCACATAGGCGCCATTGCTCAGGCCTGCTTGCCACTAGAAGCGTCTGTCAGTACAGATTCCTTGCCTCTCGCACGAGTGAAACCCGTCAAGTGGTTTCAAGGGACAAGTCATTGAGAACATACCTTCGCAGGAACTTGGTATGACCCGTCGGCCAGTTGTGTACCGTATTTCTTCTTGAACGGATCGAAAGCGTAGAAGTTGTTCACCAAACTGATATCGTAACCCTCCATTACAATACAGGTCGAGATGAGGACGCTCCAAGCGACGGCTTTGGGGTACAACTTAATACCCTGGAGCAAGCTCATTTTTCGCTCCTTGTCCGTCGCCGCCTTCGCACTCTGAATGACCGTGTTCACCGAGTCGGAGGGCCTCTCATCCACCGGCGCAATGGCATCATGCGCCTTGGAATCAGCCATATTGGCGAAGTTCACAAAGAGACGGATATGTATAATTAGGAGGGGGAAGGTGGTGGGTGGTGGAGAAGGAGTAGTCGGGCGGGTTAAAGGTGTTCGAAACCGGACTCGGAGACCTGCGGAGGTTAAAGAGAAAATTATGCGTACCCACAGGTCCGTGGAAACATCACGCGAGGACTCAGGGGCGTAAGCAAATCCTCCCCGGGGGTAAAGAAGGAATTGAATGGAAGAAAATGGAGAGACTAGGACAGAATGAGGTATAAAGAAGGAAAGGTTTGCGGGGAACGTGGGCTCGTGCCTCCAGACACAAATTTTCATTGAAGCTTGGCGACCCGGGGTAACATTGACATTGGGGATTTCTTTTCCTTTCTCCTTTTCCCTTTTCCTTTTGACCATGAGGACTAAGCTTAGATATTTTACTTTTAACAGGAACCTTAAGGTTGGAACTCTAGATCTCTACTTTTAACTTTGTGCGACCATGTGCGACCCTTGCATGCGCAGCGGCATGTGGGATCGGCCGGATTGGCCCGAGATCTCGTATACATCTGTGATCTTTGCTTTTCGAGCACCAAGAATGACAAGGTGGAATGGAACAGTTTTTCATTTAATTATGCTCTAAAGTAGGGACACATCACGGTAGAAGCAGCGGATCCCGTATCAGTCGCTCCATATCCTCTGCCCGAATGCGAATCGAGATATCCACTCCGTTTTCGGTCCAATTACTTCCCCCAGTTGCACTCCCTACCACTGACGGGGGTGCCTCCTTAATCACCAGCAACCCATCCAAGTCAGGAACCACTGCACTGACATACCGAATAATCGGCAACTCACTCAGGCCGAAATCGATATTGTAGAGGCCCGCCCGTGCCCAGGTCGTCAACAGAAGGTGCCGCTGTCCCAGAAAAGCCTGCCAAAGTCGCTGTGGAGTCTTTTCAAATGCGATACTGTGAAGGTGTGCACCGAGTGCTGCTGGGTTGTTCATCTGGTTGACGGTCTCGCGGATGCGTTGAGCAATATTCCGCAGTCTGTTATCCTGGGCTTTTGGAGAAGCTAGCTCGACGCCAGTCATTTCCAGGTTTATCATGAGGCTAGGTGATCCGATGAAATGATTGCCCAGCTGGAGTGCAGGGCGCGTTCCGCAGACAAGGTTGCAGTGTAGAGGGCCGGTATCCTCCTGTTGGTTCCGTGCTCGCGCAATGCATGACCAGATGTGAGCAAGAATGGCATCGTGTCGACTTATTCGAGCATTTTTTGCATCCCCATCTGTTACGTTCTCCCAGATGGTTTCCACCTGATCGCGTGTTAAATGCACTGAATAGTGCAACACGGGAGCGTTGACATCCCAGTCAGACCAGGGCATAACTGTGCCAGCAGGAACGATCTCCCAGTCCCGAAATGCAGCGGGAATCTCTTGAGGCCATGGGCATTGTGGATGTGTAGCCCACCAGTCGTATCGGTGCAGAGGCAGGCCTGCGACTCGTTCAAGAATTGCCGGGTCTGCTTGGTTCCCGTTGATGTCGCCCGAGGCCTTGGAGTCCAATAACTCCGGTTCAAAGATGGGGTTTAGCACAGGCTCGGGGAGCTTCGAGCCCGAGAGAAACCAGCGACTGATTGTCGACCAATCCTTCATAAATGACACCAGCGACTGTATATCACCTAATGAGTGCGCAAGCTTGGCTGACAATGCAAAGTTGCCACAGGCTAGTTCTGTTAATTGCATTGCCATCGCAGGGGACAAAATACCGTCCTGATCGGCCGCGCTTTGTCGGAGTGGATCAGCCAGGAGAGTAGATGAAACAAGTCCACCAAAGGAAATGTTCTTGTGATCCAGAAGAGGCTGGTCTCTAGTTTGAGAAGAGGGGCTGAGAGTCTCGAGAGTAGCAGTGCTCTTTGCCATCACGAACTCGACCCCGGCATCCTGGGATGTCCCATAGTGGGCATATACTCGTCCAAAGCGACGCGCATGTGGTGCGAATTCGTTTTCCTCGCTTTTTAGCTGTGAAGAGTCGACTGTCGAGATACTTTTCACTAGACCCGTCCATTGAGGATAAGCGTCTAAAACCACTTGAAGCGAACGGCGAAAATGGTGTGCTAGATCGAAAGGAGCATCTTTGGGTCGTTCACAGAGCCAGATGGCACCCGTTGGTGAGAATTCAGCCGCAGTTGCATCGAGAAGAGAGAGCGCCACTGCCCGCTGCGGCTGCTTTGTGCTCGGAAAAAGTCGTTCGGACTGACGTATCGTAATGGAGTCCATTGCAATCAACCAGCTGAACGTTGCTTGGTAATTGGTAGTGGTTTGAGGAATACATTGTTGCTTTTATGTACTCTCGTATTGAAGTTTTCCAAATCTCGGCGTAGATGGTTAATTAGTGAGTCACGATGAGTAAATATTACACTTTTCTGCCGAAGCACGCGCTATTCCAAAGGGCCAAAACTAGTCTGCATTAAATTAACTACTTATTATCTTGCCTGGCTCAACTTGTTTTCACAATGAGGTACGTGGTCAACAATTGATCAGAAGGTTGTGTGATGCAACGTGGACCTCGGGAGGCAAGATGATATCATAGTTGTCGCACCCGAATCGGGTATAAAGATCTCCAGGAACCACGTTTAACCAAATCTCATTCCTCCAATTTCTCCAACTATCACTGGTATTTCAGAGCAATCTCTCCTTTCAATTCAAGTTCAAAGTCCCCATCAACTTTCACAATGTCCGAAGAGAACAAGAGCAACCGTGAGTGGTATCCAGCTGGTCTTTTACTTTTATTTTCTACTTCGGCACTACAACCGACCCTACTCTTATCGCATACTGAGATGCTGAGCTAACTTTGCAATGCAGCCGGCTTCTTTGGTGGTCTAGGAAACGCGGTGGGCAACACTGCCAGTGGCGCTACCAACACCGCGGGCAACGCGCTTGGCGGACTAGGAAACGCTGCTGGCGGCACTGCACAAGGTATCGGCCAGACTGTGAGCGGTGCGACTGCAGGGCTTAGCGATGCAGCCAAGGGTCTTGGACAAACCGTGAACAAGGCCGTGGGATCAGGAGAGCAGACCAAGTCGGAGCAGAGCAAGCCTTCGGGTCAATAAACGACCTGGGAATGGGCTATACCCATTGATCATAAAGATCAGTATGAGAGACGATTATTATTGTGTGTTTGATGATCATTAGCTGTATATTAGTGTCCTTTCACCCATTTCGATCGAAGAATGAAATCAATGTCCTTTTTTTTAAGATCCGACAGGCGCAACCGTTTCCACTAAGAATCAACATTCTAGATAAAACTTGTTGATAAGGGACAGTCGGATCGACCTACTGAATGGGAATAGCTTCCCTAAAATAGCCACGCCTTTCCTGAAACGACCGGGAGCCGACGGTCAACGGCATCGACCACCCGATCTCCGAGAATCCCCACTGCGCTGACCTCCGCTCTCCGCTCGGTGCTGATTCGGTGCTGGTTGAATGCGGGGACATGAGGTATCTCTGGATAGGACAAAATATCATCTTGGCCATGAAAAAGGCCATGGAAACTGTCCCGTTAAGATGTATGGATTATACGGAGTACTAATTACAAAATCACTCCCTCAAGACCTAGTTAGCATAGTCTACATTAAAGATAGCGCAACAGATGTCAAACCGCATACAGTAACTGCGAGTCCACGGGTGGGGCTGGGGGCCATGGCTACATTGTTTCTTTTTCCATGGCTCCCCACCGAACCTTCCTTTATGATGGCTATATATACAACCCCGCAGTTTGCTCCCGTGAAATCTCTTTTCTTACATCTATCGTGAAATCCATATCGCCACCATGGGTCAGGACGATGAACCTAGTATGTTCAAACTCCCCCGAGTCCATAAACACAGCTCGATACTGACCTTTTTGCAGAAACCTACCGCTACAACGAGACTCCGGTCTACACAGCCTCCAATGGATGCCCGGTACAGTCGATCTCCTTCCAACCCTTTGAACCTTTTGACCTAATGCAAACTTCATATAGGTCATGGACCCCCAGGCCGCTCAGCGCGTGGGCCCAAACGGCCCACTCCTGTTGCAGGACTTCCATCTGATCGATCTTCTGGCACACTTTGACCGTGAACGGATTCCTGAGCGAGTGGTGCACGCCAAGGGCGCTGGTGCTTACGGCGAATTCGAGGTCACCGACGACATCAGCGATATCGTTAGTCAAAACATCTCAAAGCGACAGATCATTGAATTAACAGCTCCATGCAGACCACAATTGATATGCTCAAGGGTGTTGGCAAGAAGACCAAGCTGTTGGCCCGCTTCTCTACTGTCGGTGGCGAGAAAGGTTCCCCAGACAGTGCCCGGGACCCGCGTGGGTTCGCCATCAAGTTCTACACCGAAGAGGGTAACTGGGACTGGGTGTTCAACAACACTCCAGTGTTTTTCCTGCGCGACCCAGCCAAGTTCCCCATCTTCATCCACACGCAGAAACGCAACCCTCAAACCAACCTCAAGGATGCAACCATGTTCTGGGACTACCTGTCAACACACCAGGAAGCCGTTCACCAGGTGATGCACCTTTTCAGTGACCGCGGTACTCCCTACTCCTACCGCCACATGAACGGCTACTCAGGCCATACCTACAAATGGCTCAAGCCCGACGGCACCTTCAACTACGTCCAGATCCACTGCAAAACCAACCAGGGCAACAAGACCTTCACCAACGAAGAAGCCACCAAGCTCTCCGCCTCGAACCCAGACTGGCACACCCAGGACCTCTTCGACGCCATCACGCGCGGCGAGAACCCCTCCTGGACCTGCTACGTGCAAGTTCTAAGCCCAGAGCAAGCCGAGAAATTCCGCTGGAACATCTTCGACCTGACCAAGGTCTGGCCGCAGAGCGAGGTACCTCTACGGCGCTTCGGCCGGTTCACCCTAAACAAGAACCCACAGAACTACTTCGCCGAGATCGAGCAAGCTGCATTTTCCCCCTCACACATGGTCCCCGGCGTCGAACCCTCCGCCGACCCGGTCCTACAGTCCCGTCTCTTCTCCTACCCCGATACCCACCGCCACCGTCTGGGCGGAAACTACGAGCAGATCCCCGTCAACTGCCCCTTGCGCTCATTCAGCCCCTGGCACCGCGATGGCGCCATGAACGTCCGCGGAAACTACGGCGCTAACCCTAACTACCCGTCCAGTTTCCGGCCGCTGGCGTATAAGCCCGTCAAGGCTAGCCAGGAGCATGAGAAGTGGACGGGTGCTGTTCTTGCGGAGCAGATTCCTGTTACTGATGAGGACTTTGTCCAGGCTAATGGTCTGTGGCAGGTTCTGGGCCGCACGCCTGGGCAGCAGGAGAATTCTGTTAAGAATGTCTCTGGTCACTTGTGCGGTGCTCATGAGCGTGTTCGTAAGGCGACTTATGCCATGTTCCGTCGGGTTAATAAGGATCTCGGTGATCGTATTGAGGCTGCTACTGAGGCTAATGTTGCTCCATTGGCGCGTCTGTAGATGGGGGTTAATGGAAGTTCTTTGTGTATTCTATTATTTCATAACATCAATTTCCGCATAATTAGTATCTACCTAAGTATCTTGACAGCTTGAATCAAGAATGACTTATGATCACTTGTGGGCTTGTTGCTGTAGTACTACTGTAGTAGTTCATGAAGGTATTCTAGATGAAGAGTGTTCATTCTCAAAGTAAGACTCAACGTAACCAGGATATCAAAAAGCAAATTCGCTGTGCTCTCGACTCAAGCTTAAAATTGACGATAGTCTTTCACAGTGACGACGCCAGCCAAGCTGTGTACAGTGAGGTGATGATCAAAAAGTGCGAAAGTAAAAAGAGAAAGAAAATGCTCGCTGATCGTATCTTGTATATGTCGAATTCAAATGGAAATGTGAGACAGTCATTGCTGGTCTACTCCACGGTTGCAATTAGTCATGGGTGGATGTAGATGAGTTCAGAGAATATGTGGTGGGAATATGTGGTGGGTGCATGCAAAGTGAAAGAGAACGAGATAGTTGGCTAATCCCAGCAACCCCAGAATATACCTGGGTGCCTACAAGTAGGTGAGGCCTTCGAGCCATGACCGGTGGGGACTGCTGTCGTAGTTGTGGTCGAAGGATCGCGACATCCGAACCAGCCAGCATCATGGCACGTACTTGTAGAAGTTACCGCTGGAGCTGTGGGCGTGGGTGTCACTGTGGGCGCCGATGTTATTTGAGGCGCGGTGGCAGTCGGGTCGTTGCAGCCGAACCAGCCCGGCGTCTCGCACGTTGAGGTCGACGTCGCAGTTGAGGTGGCGGTTGTCGTTGTGGTCGTTGGGTCCTTGCAGCCAAACCATCCCGGTGTTTTGCATGTCGTAGTTGTTGCCGTAGTTGTGGGAGAGGTGGTGGTGATAATGGTAGTAGTAGTTGTCTCATCGAGACAGCCCCACCAACCGGGAGTCTTGCAAGTTGCGGTCCTGGTGGGGGTTGGAGATGTAGTCGTCGTAGTCGTCGTGGTAGTGATTTCGGAACCATTGCTACGGAAGAATTTCCAGAGCACACAGTCGTAGCACTCCTCCTCGGCGACACATGGTGGGACATCATCGTAGACTTGGATCACGTCAGAAATGACATTCCGGATCTTGTGGGTGCCAATGCCCACGCGCCAGCCTTTGTCGGCCACGGTATCATAAGTGCACATTTGACCGGTGTGACATGCGGACTCCATTGCATAGCCACCCCATGTACAAACGGAGTTGATTCCATTGCAAGTTCCCATATAGACTGGATCGGCAGTATGGCCAAAATGATAGGCGCCTGTATTCCCTCGCCCCTGGGGCAAGCGTGGATCATGGCCTGGAGGACTCGGGAGGCCTAGTCGAGCCGCCGGAAGTGCTTCGGGAACCGCCTCAAAGGTCACAACTGGAAGACCAAAGGTCAACCCGAGCAGGCTAGTCATTGCACCTCCCAAAGAATGCCCCGTCAACCAAACATTTGAGTTGGGGTAGATCTCTGTCACGTTGGAGTAGAGATCGATGGCGGCTCTGTAGTATTTATTCTCATCATTCATTGCCTCGGTGATACATGTCAAGTTCGCCTTGTAGGTGGACGTCTGGCAATCGCAGGACTGTCTCCAGAGGTACGATCCTCCTTGACCACAACAGCAACTGAAGAACAGGTTGTCGTTGATCTTGTCGTTTGTTGTGGTTCCTGCCCCGTCAAACAGGGCCGGAGAAGTACCCTTCAGCGATATGACAATAGTACTGTTTGATTTGTCGGAGTATATATGCCCCCGTAGTCCATCCCCCTTCCATCCAAAGCTCGTCGAGTAGTTAAACTGGCCGTGGATGGTGCGCCAATCCTCTGTGCCAGGTACCTCAATATAGTCATTTGCGGTCATCTTGGCAAAAGTCAATATAGTATCCTTGTCCGATATGTTTGGACCTGGGATTGTGTCCATGACCCATTCCGTGGGCGATAAGACGGACGCTGCACCCGACATCTTTGCAGCTGCCAAGTGCCCCTCGATTACTGATAAGCGCCGATCGGCCAGCCGTTGTATCGTAATCGGATTCGAGGAAGCGACTAGGGAGGGATATTCCTCCACAAACTCGGTTTCTGTCCCATCTTCGGATAGGGTCAATAGGCGGGTCTCGGGCCCGATATCTAGTCGGGCATGGAGGTCAGGGTGTTCGTAGGTGCCTCGGTGGAAGATATGGCGAAGAGACTAAATACGTAAGCATATAGACAAAACACGAGAGCTGCTCAGCAGGCAACATACGAACTCATGTGTCTCTGATGAGGGCTCGGACCCATCGAAGGGTAGGTGTGGCGAGAGGATCGGTGCCTGGAGAGGGGGCAGGTCGTAGTGCCCATAGACGGCACGAGGTAGTGATAGGGCTGATAGTAACAGATCAGAGATCCTCAGTCTCTTCCCTGGACGGGTTCGAGACCGCTGAGAGCGAGCCATGATGGGCGACGGAGGAAGGTGAAGACGGATGTCGAGGCTATCGCAGCTTATCGCGGTGACGCAGTGCGGAGGTGATCCGCACGTGATAAGAGCCCCGTGACGTGCGATCTTTTTGATTTCGCGACTTTTGTTTCCTTGAGAGCGGCTGACACCGAAATTGCTTGTGGTTTGCTCTTTTTCTGCTCATCCGGTCATACAAAGACCCTCTGGAGCTGGATGTTCGCAATATAATTGGGGAAGCTCGGACATCGATCTGCATGAGCCTATCAGCTGGACTTGGCGGAGTCACTTGCGACTAGTGCCTTATAGGGTCAGGTATTGTCCCTGCTAAGATGTCCGGCCCCTCCGATAACAGCTCTGGTCAGCCTCGTCTGCATTCGGCGGGGTTGTTCACCAGGATGGAGAGTTCAAGTGCCAGTCCCCAGGCCTCCATGAAACAGACGGCAAACGAGCCGGTAAACACCAGCTCGCAGCCGCCCTTAGCGTCACCCGATGGCGAAAAGGAAGAGAACGGCCCCGATGTTTTTGAGAGACGGAACTCTGTAGACTCCAGCGGTGCAGTCGAAGGACAGACAGACGAGGGCTTCGTGTTATCACGAAGCGTCCAGGATCCCTCCGATGAGCTTCCCATTGAGCTGGTGAGCTTGACGGATCGGTGAGTAGCCAGATGGACGTGTTGTTGCCGCGCACCCTCTCCTAATATCGACCATCAGATTTATCAACTCGCTGAGCGCCAAAGTTCATAACTCGCCTCCAACGATTGAAAAGATTTCCTCCCTCTTCCAAGTTTTCTACGACCGAGCCGAATCTCATATTGCCACCCATATATCTGCACTTGCATCTCGCATCAACCGTGAAGCGTTGCCTCGGGCCCCTCCCAGGACAAGGGGAAGCGGATTATCGAAACTGGTCAACAAGCGCTCCCAGGATGATGTCCGGTCGACTGGGTTCGGTCGACAAATGCTGACTGCGGAAGAAGTCGGTGAAAGACGCAAAGCTCGCAAAGCTCTTGAATATAAACGAGCCTCATTGGAAGAAGCTGCGGAACGGAGAGTTTGTGAGCTCGTGTACGACAGAATCTGGAGACACAAAGCTTCATTGGACGAAGTTCGGGATGAAAAGTTGCGTTCCAAAACTGCAGCTTTGCAGCTTGTGGGAATCGATCTAAAAGACCTCGGTATCGACTTGGATATCACAACGGTTTCTGAGGATAAACAGCAGGAGGCCAATGATTGCCTTGCCCAGGCGCGAGAGTTGCTCGAAAAAATGAACGATCAGAGATACCCCCTTGGTAAACTCCAACAACTAGCAGCTGCCCACAAAGCTATTGTTGATGCTCTTACCAAACTGCTCCCTTCTTCATCTTCTGCAGATGAGATTCTCCCCACATTGATCTATACTCTTGTCACCTGCCCACCCGAGGGGATCAACATCGTCAGCAACCTCAACTTCATCCAGCGGTTCAGATCCTCAAACAAGATCGACGGCGAGACTGCATATTGTTTGACTAACCTTGAGGCTGCTATTAGCTTCTTGGAGAATGTCGAGCTATCCAGTTTACGCGCGGATGAGCTGCAAGAAGGCCCTCTCAAGACCCCAAGTGAGGCCGCCACGCCATCCTCCGAGCGGGTCGACCCTCTCCGACCAACCAAGGAAACTACCACCTCATCGCTTACGATTGTCTCCGCGGAACCTGAAATCTCGCAGCCCGAGGTCAAAGAGCCAGCCTCTTCCACGTCCACATTAACCCGACCCCGTCTCTCTCCAGCACCGCAGCAAAGACGCTTGAGCAACTTATTCCAACCCCCCGCAAAGGTCCTCGAAGCTGCCAATGATGCAGTTCGCAGCACTGCGGACCAAAGCCTTAAGAACATCGGTGCATCGCTGGATAACAGCTTTAACTTTCTATTTGGTCGCCTTAAGGAACTGCAGACCACTCAAGGGCCCAACGCACAAGGGAATGGGACATTGTTACCAAAGACACTGGCTGAAGCTCGCCGCCTAGTTTCAAACCCACCGGCCAACAAGCAGAACCTCACGCCCGAAGAACTGGCCTCCATAAACGCCATCTCTGTCGATGAGGCCGCAGAAGTACGTAACAGCTCAAGGCCCACAGGACTCACAAGTGGAGACCCAGCGCCCCGTGAACGAAGCACCGATAGCGCAAGGACTCAGAACAGTAGCAAACAATCCATTACTACTCCACTACGGGACGAATTTGCCCAAACCCCCGCTGCAACCGCGAGCCCTAACCCGCTCGAATCAATGCGAAGCTTCGGAAACACTCTTAACCCTCTCAATCACATCCCCAGCATGATGAAGAGCTTTGCCCGCAGCGCTCCGGACACTCCCACTGCCAGCTCGGTGTCTCCTGCAGCAACGGACCGCCTTAAGACATCGCCTCTTTCGGGTGGGGCTAGCGGAGCATGGAGTCCTCTCCCTGCATCCTCGAAGATCGAGCCTCCAATTCAACGGTTCTTGGAAACGAACGATGCAAGTGATCTCCGTGTGGGGGATGTTGCTGTTTTACTGCAAGATTATAAACGGCTTGCAGCTGCGCTTTATTAGTCCGGCTCAGAACCTCGATGATCCCATGCGGCAATATCTTATCATTGTGTTCACGGTATCATCTACGTCGTTGCATTGTGGGCTATTATAAGCGTCTTAAGCATTTGGTGGTGTATCTCATACTTTCGGATTAGGATTTAGATGACATGCCTTGGCCATATAAGCTGTGTGCTTGTGCATATTATCATAGTGGTAGACAGTATCTTTTGGTGGGCCAATAAAGAGCTTTCTTGATATCCATTCTTCGCATTAAACGGGGCAAGACAGGGCAGATAGGGGTATTGAGCATAAAGGAAGTTTGGACGTCTCGATCCAGGGGTAACTTTGGCATAGAAGAACTAGCCCGAGTTCCGCAGGCTATGCATATCAAATGGTAAAAAGATGAAAGAGGCAGCGTCGAAAGAAGAAAAAGGGGCATCGTCAACTCATTAATTCGATCGACCTCGCAAGACCTCGACGCCACCAGTTCGCATTTCGTTCAGCTTAGTCGATAACTCTGCGCTTTTGACTTCCACCTCTTCATGGCGACGCCGCACCTCGGCTTCGAAGATAGCAGCTGTTTGACGACGAGCCCGGCGCAAATTCTTCATCTCGGTGAGGAGGTGGCTGAATCGGTCAATCAGTTGGTCTCCACAATCTTCCCAGTCATCGACAGACATCCGTGAAAAGTATGCCTGGCGGTCTTGTTCTGTGGACCTGAGGAGCTGGGATACAGTATCGTTGGAAGACTGTGTGTCTGGCATAAGAGGCGGGCCTGGTGGCAGCGAAGGTGACTTAGCAGCCGGTGGAGGTGACGGGGTCTTTTCAAAGGGCTCCGCCTGGAGATCGGAGAAGGATTTCTGGTACAGTAGCTCGGGGGGATAGTCTGCTTCCAGTTGTCGTTCCGAAGTACGAATGGCCGTGTTGCGTCTGCCGCGTTTAGTGGTGGAGCGAGTGAAAAATGGATCTTGCATCATTTCATCGTGGTCATCGCGCGATAGGTCAGTCAGGTTGGTGATATCGAAAGCACTACCGGAATGTTCACTTTCCCGTCTGCTGCTGACTTGACTGACGCGGATGGTTTCATCAACCCCGGCAGCGTCACTTTCATTGTCGTCCCCATGTTCTGGTGGATGGAAAGTGGACATGTCCAGAGTTCGGGTTACTTGGGGAGGCGGTTCAGAGCCATGTCGAGTGGGTGATATATCCAGTCGATCCAGCAGTGAAGGCTTGGGTGGGCTGAAACGCGTCCTTGGAGTTCCAGACACGCTATGAGGAATTATGATCTTCCTTGCAGCAGTCGGAGGAAGCATGTGGCCCAGCTTGCGCGGTTGGGATTCGGGCATGGGGTTCACAGGAGCCAGTGGCTGTGGCTCTGCTGATGCTTGATTTATAGGCTTCGAGGGGGCTCTCTTGCTCGCGGACCAGAAGTTCTCCAAGCGCTTGCTCAGTGGTTCTTCCGTGGTACGGTACTTGTGAGATGCCTGCCAGCCGCTTCGCTCTTCAATCTCTTCGGCCTTTTCGGTCTTTTCATCATCACCGTCATCTCCAGCAGACGAAGTCAACTGGCTGGCTGTCTCCTCATAGTCGTCGGAATCAAAGCCAGCTTTTTTCATAGCTTTGTCGCCTAAATTGCCTCCGTACCAGGATGATCGAGTGTGCCGACTAGGCCTAGGAAGATAAGATGGCCGGGGTGAAGTGTTCTCCTTATCATTTGCGCCGAGTCTTGACTGCGATTGACCATCATCAAAGCCGAAAATACTGGTCCCTGCAACAGTTGAATCATCGACTCCTTCGACGTCGGTGTCAAACATGTCCCGCTGCATTCCTTTTTGGGGAGCGTCGCGAGACTGGAGTGGAACCACCACTGGAGACTGGAATCTCGGGGATGCAGCTCTACCATTCGCATTGGCCTCCCTCAAGTGGGTGGTAGGTATTTCAACTTTGGCTTGTTCCGCCCGGAGATGGCGTTGCGACGGGCCCAAGTCAGCAGATGGTCGAGACTGCCCGACCTCCCTGGAGTGGACAAAATCGCCCACCCCCATAATGAATTGAGCAATGAGTGTAGGTACTGTCAATTGTGTAATTGGCAATAGTATAACACAGCGTAACTACTTCTCATACAGTTAGCGAGAAGGTGAGGAATCTAAATGTTTGACAGTTTCCGACGCGAGACAACCGCGTGGTCACGTGGGTATCTATTCCTGCCAACGTCGCTGCTTGCTTAAAAGATTGTGAAATCTACGATAGTTAGGAAATGAATTAATTGTAGAAGATAGAGGACAATGCTATTCATTGTTTGTAAGTCCATGGGTTTAGCCATAGAAGATCAGTTGGCTTGAACTATTCAATTGCACATCAGTGATCCATAGCTGATCACCCGGGGTATCATATTACATTATTCTGCATCATCCATCAGATCCGCAGTCGGGGAAGCATCGTGAATATGGAAGTGCTCCAGATTGTACGCGACACTCCGTCCGCGCTCTTTCGCCTTCTCCAAAAACTCTTTCGATTTTTGCATCTCCTCTTGCTTCTGCTCCATTGCAAGCCTCTGTGCACGCCTTGTCTCCAGTGAGCCGGGCGCGCTGTCAATGGCCATTGTATCCGCATCGACCATATTACCGAGGTCTTCTATCGGTGTTGGCAAGGAAGAGATGATCAAATCACCAATCCAAAGAGACACCATGCCTCGAAGTTCCAGTAACTGCGGCGAGTCGGCGTATGGAGGCGATCCGAGAAGCGTATCCATGCGCGTGGCAATTTCCTGTGCTTGCTCCAGTTCCTGCGCTCTGATTGTCGCAGTAAGGGCGTGTCTTTTGAGCAAGTCCCGCCGTTCGGAATCCATTTCGAAGTCTTCCTCATCCGATAACTCCTCAGAGGACTGTTCACGGTCGAGCACCCTTTTCCTTGCTATTTTGCTCTCTTCCTGCGTGACATAGATCCATAACCCAAACATGGCAGGGTAGAAATGCAAAGCCGAAATAGAATGAGGGTGAAGTTTCGAAAAAGGGTGGTTCAGAATGAGCCTTTCGTAATACTCTTTTGCTTCCTCAAATCCTTTTTTGGAGAATGGCGGTGTAGTACCGTGCTCATTGGGAGCATTGAGTGACGAGCGATGCGCATTCTCCGAAGCTTCTGGTTGACCCCGTCGTAGCAAAATCTCGGCACCAATGCCCCACCGGCCTTCGGTGCGCACGTCCATGGACATTCCTCTGAACTCATCGCGTAATAAGAGCCCCCACGCTCTCCCAGCTCGAGTATAGTCCCCTTGGAGCAAGGAACGGTGTAAAATGGCAGTCAACACCGACAGATGCTGTAGGCGAATGCTGCCTTGGTGTGCCGCGGACTGAGGAGGATAGATAGGGATATCTAGATAAGGTAGACCTCTGAGAAGTTGACCTGGCAGATTCGTTCTGATTGTAACCTCATCCTTGTCGTGCCCCGGCCCATGGGGGAAATTACCTTTCGGCGGTTCCTGGTTGAAGGAAAGACCGGCGATTCGATATTGATGGGACTCGTTCGGCGTTAGGACCAGAGGCGGACTCGGAGGAGCCGAATCTGTCGCCGAGGCGTCTACCGTGTCTCCCTCATCCTCATCATCGGTCGAATACTCGCTCTTCTTGCGCTTCCGATCATAATGGACGACACGAGAGCTGGGCGGCTGCAACCACGTCGGCAGTGGCAACGAGAAATTGGAAGCGGACAGGGCAGGCGCCATATGCCCGTAGGAACCAAGGCGCGAAAGCCATAGAATAGAGCCCTTAAGCTAGAAATCGAAGATTCGGGAAGATAATGACGGAGAGATTCTTTGAAATTCTGACTAAGAAATTTTGAGCCGAGTTCCGTCCGGGAGGCAAAGAAGGCAAAGAAGACAAACATTACTTATCGCTATCGCCTCTTAGTCCTCTCCCTCTCTCTCTGTTGCTTGACTCTTCCTTCCCCTTACCTCCTTTTCGCTTTGTCCTTCTTTTCTTCCCCTCCATCACTGTTGTCTTCCACCGGGCCTCATTTGCGAATCTCCTATCGCCCGGCTCGGCGGCATTTCTAGGTACATATCTCGAGTGTGCTGCTCCTGGCGATAGTCAGACCGTTCGAGACTACCCTAATCGGTCGCTGTATCTTGTGTTGGACAACCGGCGTGTTTTCTTGCTGCTCACCACAGTCTCGCCACCTCTTTCTTTGTCCCGCAAACCCAACGACTTTGTGAAGCCTCCCCGAGTGCAGCCTGAACCATTATCATTCCACTTGCCGATAAAGACGAACATTGCATATCCAGCCGATATATTCTAGTCATCGCCCAGTGCATCGGCCCAGTCGGTTCAGTTACGATTGGGTAAAATCAGTGCGGATACGGTCGCTACCAGCTGTTTAGGGGATTCCTATGGCAGTGGACGTCTAATATCTCCTGTACCCCTCACTCTATCACTGTAACCAGCTACTATGGGACAGTCTGCTTCTACAGCGCGAGATCCCGACACTGGTTATCGAGATTACTTCACGCCTTTCTCGGCACGGCGCAACTCTGGTATGAGGGATGAAGACATGAACAACGGACAGACGACTGAGCAGAACGGGGGAGCCGGCTCCTCATCCGAAACGGAAATGCACCATGAACATGACCAGGATATGTCATCGGGCCAACCGCAGGAGCGGCCGGAGAGTGGGCAGCAAATTGCGCCATTTTCCGGAGGATATCCGAATCAAATGCGGAGCATCGAAGAAGAGCATGGTCCTGAATATGAGCTTCCCGATCGAGAGTTACACTCGGCAGCCATTGCCCGCATGGCGGCAAGAAGGCAATCCACCATGTCAAGGCTAGGATCCAGAATACTGCCGGATTCCGTGATTCGAGGTCTTCTCAGTAGCCAGGAGGAGACATCCGCAGAAGGACACGCACACCGCCATGGACTGGTATCGAGGACACCTCCAAGATCGGAGACAGCTCACAGTAGCAGCCGGTTTAGCCCTTTCAATGCTCTTGGATCTAGAGGAGTCACCCGCCGACGTATCACGCGAGTACCTTACTTTATTCCTTCTCGCGCGGATCGTGTAGATTCCAACGTTCTTTCAGATGCTGCAACCGACTCGATTATTGAGTCTACCGCTCAACGACTGCCGGAGCCCGCTCGGGCATCTTGGCGTCGAAGTGCTCGCCTGCACCGCATGCGCCATTCGCTACCAACGCCCATCTCTCATATGTTCGGACAACCGCAGTCCGGCATGTCCTCATCACATGAGGACCCATCGTACCAATCAGCGAGATCATCCTTTGACGATGTCTTACCAAGTCCCATGGACACTCGCCTTGACTTTGGTGAGCCTCTGCCTGAATTGGATTCGGTGGAACCAGGAGTTCAAAATGGTGGGCCACTATCTTCCGATCAGCCCAATCCTGGCTTTACGGGGATGCGTCGACTTCCAGATTTAATAAGAGCACGATCTGCCAGAACATTGCGGCGAGAAGAACCGACTCCTCTTTCTCGGGTACTTCAGCTTGCTGCAGCTGCCATTGCATCTCAGCTTTCTGGGACCACTGGCCCTGCCCTGCCAAACATACAAGCCCTTGGGAACGACGGACTCGAAGGCTCTCTCGAAAACTTCATCCAGAGTTTGCAACACGCCACATCTGCCCAGCCCCAGCCAGCGGCGTCGGGAGAAGAGCCAAGTAATCGGGGTTCTTACGGACCATCACCACCGGTCAATTTCCTGAGAGTCTTCCGATTTGCCAATTCAGAGTCTCCGCTTGGTCCCAATCCCGCGAATGCTGCTAATCCTCCCAATCCCAGTACCTCCGGTCAGGGCATAAACGGATCTGAGAATCCAGGAACTCCATCCGACGGGACGTCTGTCGATGAGCCCTCGGAGGGGCCTGGAGGACGGACAGTTACATTGGTTGTTGTCGGCGTCCGATCAGTTCCAGCGAGCAATGGAGGCAACGGAGAGCAGGGCTCGCAAGGTCCTGGCGGTCCGGGCCTGGATTCTCTCCTTGGACTGCCATTCCTTCCGTCCAACGCTATTCCGCGCTCTTCAGGTGCGACAGGCGATCCGGCACAGCGACCAGATGGAATTGGAGAAATGAACCCCCCGCGTCCTACCGTGCCCGGATTTCGTACACCTAGTGTCCCAGAGCTTCTGCGACAACCAGGTTTAAACCGCTCTCGGAGACTGTCTGATGCCGGACCCCGTCCCCCTTCTGGCCTGTCCGAGAGTCCACCCGGTTCTCACCCTCCGCCTTCTACACCCGCAGAGCATGGCATGTCCACTGTCTCCTCCGGTACCTCGACCCCGAGCCGTAGGCCTTCTTCCTCGTCGGCCATGTCGCCAGTTACTCTACCGCATTTGCATGAAGGACATCCCTTGCAACCGACAGCGGGACCTGCGGAAGAGCCAATCCCGCCTAGTGCTGCTCGGCAACGGCGACGGAGCGATTCCGAGTTCGCCCATCGTGCTCTCGGTTCAGGATCCGTGCGCCGCAATGGCATGGTCGAACCTGACCAGCCTCCTCCCAGTGGTGGTCGAAGCTGGTTGATTTATGTTGTGGGGACAAACCTATCAGAGAACCACCCGGCTCTTACAACACCGAGCCTATTCACTGATGTACGTGCCTTTTTTTACCTTATTGCGGATTATTTACTAACTTCTGTCCCTAGAACCCCACATATGAGGATATGATCTTGCTGTCATCACTGTTGGGACCGGCTAAGCCTCCGGTCGCCTCACAGGACGATGTCAATTCCGCAGGCGGCTTGTTCCGGCTTGTCGAATATTCTGGATCATTGGTTGCAGAATCTGTGGATGGCGCCGGCACTCGTCAGGTCCAGGATGGAGAGCGTTGTCTCATTTGCTTGAGCGACTATGAAGTGGCGGAAGAAGTCCGAGAACTGACCAAATGCAAGCATCTCTTCCACAAGGATTGCATTGATCAGTGGTTGACTACCGGTCGCAACTCTTGCCCACTCTGCCGTGGCCAAGGCGTCGCCGAAGCCTCCAACGACGAAAGCGCCCCAGCGGCGCCTGGATCTGCCCCCGAGCCCACTGCTATCTAATGACACTGTCCCTGGCAGACAATGCGGATATAGCCAACCCGCATTAAGTACGCTTCAACTTGGCCCACTCACCTTAGCATTCAGCGTTTGCTTGGAGTCTAACGAATTCCCTTCATGGATATCTCATTACATTCTGTTCCTACTGCGTCATATTTTATTTTTCAACTGCATTGACATTCGCGGTTTAGAGGCGGTGCGATTCTTGAGTGGATTTCTCTACGTCTGGTCTCGGTTGATAGTCTCCCGGTTCTGTTCTTGTATCATTGTTGGTTTATTGTTGGTGTCTTCACTTGAGACGCGATTACCCCTGATTTGTGAGAACGGATATCCTTTTGTAGTTATTTTTCAATTTAAAATATTGACAGATTAGAGGTATTTTGTATCGACAATCTATACTCCAATGTACCCCTCGATCATGGTCACGTGCAGGAAAATCCCAGTGCGGCATGAAGCTCCTACTCCGGCTCTGCTTTTTGCTCTTTAGACCGAACGGATGTACTTCTAAAGTCCCGTCCCTTTCGAAACTACCCAATTGGTCTCTGCCGAAGCACTACATCCGCCCGAAACCTCCAAAATCCCTCACGACCGAACCACATCGAGGAGAATTCCTCGATAAACCAGCAACCCCACCAGAAATACTACACCTAGCACCGACAATGACCACCCCCATCCGCACAACGATCCTGATCTCGGGCAACGGCTCAAACCTACAAGCTGTGATCGACAAAGTAGCCGCACAGCAACTAAACGCCAACATTGTGCGCGTGCTGTCAAACCGCAAAGACGCCTACGGCCTCGAGCGCGCCCGCAAAGCCAACATTCCCACGCATTACCACAACCTCGTCAAATACAAAAAGCAGCAGCCGGCCACGCCAGAGGGCGTGAAGGCCGCACGCGAGGAGTATGACGCCGAGCTGGCGCGACTGATTCTAGCTGACCAGCCAGAGCTGGTAGTTTGCCTCGGGTTCATGCATGTGCTGTCGCAGCGGTTCCTGGAGCCGTTAGAGGCGGCTAAGGTTCGCATCATCAATTTGCATCCGGCGCTACCAGGCGCTTTTAACGGTGTGGTGAGTTTTGAATCCCGTGGTTTTCTGTCGGGAGGGTTAGTGCTGATGTGGGTTATAGAATGCTATTGAACGCGCTCATGCTGCGTGGATGGAGGGCAAGATCGACAAGACGGGTGTTATGATACACGATGTGATCTCGGAGGTTGATATGGGTAAACCCATTCTGGTCCGGGAGATTCCTTTCCAGAAGGGTCAGGATGAGGATCTGGCGGCCTTTGAGACGCGAGTGCATGAGACGGAATGGGGCGCCGTGCTGGAGGGAGTGGACATGGTGCTCAAGGAGCTGGCTGCTCAAAAGCAATGAGAGTGCACATCCATGGCCACTGGCGAGGGCCGTTGAGGGCCCATCATCGACCGTTGACGATTTAATGACTATATATCATCTAGACATGTAAAAGTAGCAAGACGCCCTTCATCTCACACCGTCTTTCCTTCGCAATGCTTGTTCAGGAGCTCGGGCCATATCACGAGAGACCCGTCGATGAAGACTGCCGCGCGATGCCGAAGCCAAAAACGCAGCCAAGAAGATGGCCTCGGACATGAACGGGGATAACAGAAACGGTACACTTGGCCGCTGTAGATCAAAGGCCCAGACCGGACAGATGGAGGCAAGGTTAATGTGGATAACAGTATGCACCTCATCCGGAGCCAGAGATCGAATCGGATAACCGTGCCGCGGAGACTAATCCTGGTAATACAATCTCCACCATTGCACAGATAGTTAGCGCTGGTAAAAGTTAGAAGGTTCACTAGGGTCGTTGAAGGCGTACGGAGTACAGGGATTGGAAATTGCACTCATCACATGTCTGTAGGGTTAAACTCCTAAATCCGCGAGAAGGCATGCACTCCCCTGAGGCTACAACTCCGCACGATGCAATAGTGCACACGGAGAACTCGGTACTCGTACTCGGTACACCAGTATCCGTACCCGGATACATAGATGGCAGATGCCCACCCAGACCCCTGGATCCACTAAGCCCATCGGACTTCGGGGCCAAAGTAGCAGATCCAAGGACACCAAGCTCGGTGGTCCGCTTCTCCGTGGGGCTTTGCGGTGTGTTCCGCCTTATTAGTGCTCTCGTGTGTTCTTTGAAGTTTCTGATGTTGGATGTTGCGCTGTCCGGGTAAACCTCGGTGTCTGCTAATGACCTTCCAAAACCTAGTAACTATGTAACTGACTAGTTAACTAAGAGTATACTAACTGTTCAGCTGGAAGGAAATACCCTCATTCCGCAACCATGGAAGGAGTCCACTATTGCTGCTCATTGCACGACTATAACTGCAGGCCACCGGCCATTTTTGAATCCAGTTTGAAATGCACTCGGACTCGGCAGCTGGGATCTGAATATTTTACTTTGGTAGAAAAAAAAAAAAGGCCTGAATTCATTCATCTATTTATTACTCAAGATAACTGAGAAATAAAAGCCGCTTGGGCTGTGAAAGTTGATGATTCCAAGTTAGGGCTCGAATATCCTAAGCGGGTCAATTGCATGAGAAAAGTACGAGCTTCGGAATACGCGCCATAGACAACCACAGGGGATAGCTGCAGTGCACGCACTGGGATGACGAATAGGAAGATGATCCGCAGGGATCTGCCATTGCCTGAAATTAAATCACCGAGTGGATCGCGGCCAAGAACGGGGATTATAGCTCCATTAAGTGATTGGCACCGAGCTGGTCTTTTTACTGTAGCGCCTTTTCGATCTACTCCACGTTTTGTTCGCACCCGTCAAACTCCGTCGATCAGGTACAAGCACCGGCAAAATCGTTTCCCGATGAAAAAGGAGAGGCTGAAAATATGTTGCAGCCCCTAAGAGATGCCTTATATGTACTCCGTATTATATATAGTCCTAAATAGTTACGTACCTATGTAGTTCATTGTCCAGAATCCACTCCCTTTAGAACCAGTCTCCACTCAACCCGATCTCCGTCACGGACAGAGAGAGTTCTTGGCATTTTCCACGGCGGGGCATGATAATATGAACGGAGTTATTCCGTCTACGAGGAACCGGAGATAACTAGGGCGAAGTTCGCGCTATGGTCGTGGTTTGCCGGGTTTGAATTTTGGCGCTGATATCATGAGGGCTTGGCAGGACCAGAATAAAAATAGTGAAAAATATTTTTATTTCCCCTCTCGCGCAGAGATCAAACATGAAGATAAAAATAGCGTGGTATAAAAATATACCAGTCGATCATGATCATCGGCGGGGGAAGAAAGGGGTCATTGGTCCTTGCCGTCTCCTGCAGTCGATAGATGTTTGGGTGTAGTTTGCTGCAGACGTTTGGACTGGAATATCCAAGTTCATCTCTCTGGGTTCCACTTCGACCCCCCTATGCTTTACTCACGGGTCACTTTCTTTTACTTTCTTTACCCGCAATCCTACCGGTTATGTATACAGAGTACTCCGTACTTCTCCCTTTCCAATGCAACTCCTGGAGCCTTGTTGACTTGTCGACTTCCATGGGGACCTCGCGGAGCTCAACGGGCTGAACCATGATGGCGCAGTCATCTCACCAACCCCAGACAGCTCTGGCGGGATTCCTGGATTCAATGCAGGGCTCGAGCATGTCCGCATATTCCCTGTTAGGCCCATCGCAATATCCTGAGAGCGTTGCGTTCTGGCATGATTCCTCCCCGGCACCGGTGATGGCCGTATCCGCGTCATATCTGCCCAAGCAGCCCACACAGCTCCAAACCTTCCCGGACCAGAAGAAACATAAGCGTACGAGGAGCGGTTGCTTCACCTGTCGTGCTCGCCGCATCAAATGTGACGAGGGCCGTCCCACCTGCGAACGCTGCCGAAAAGGAGCTCGGGACTGTCAATATCCCTCGACCGCGGCTCCTTCCAAGGGCGCGCGAGCTGCGGGTAAATCGCGCAGTGCCCGACCACCCTCTCAGGGAAGTGACTCTTCTGGTAAATTTGAGCACGATGAACTGAGTCCCCTCGAGCCCATCATCGACGAGGAGGAACCAGATGGTGCCGGATATACATCGCGGCCGTTACCGTCCAGCGGTGCTGGCCCATCACAGCCTAACCTACACAAGACGCAAAGCAGCCAGTCCCTGCAGAAGCGCAGCATGAAGCAGGTGTCCGATGCCGGTGCATTTACTGTGGATCCAAGCAGCTCGCCTTCAACCGAGGAATCACGCTTCGACTCGAGGAGCGTTCGGTCGCTCAGCACTAGCCATTCCATCTCCGAACTACTCAGCATCACCCGGCTTCCAGATGACCTACGATTCTATTTAAATTTTCATCAAGAATTTATCTCCCATGAACACTTCTTTCTGAGGACGGGCAGCGCCCGCTTCATCCATCACAGCATCGTCGAACTTGCCCTGGGCTATGAGCCTTTACTGTATGCCCTGGTGGGCTTCTCGGCATACCATCACACCCTGCAAACTCCTGGGGGGAAGCTTTATACGTTCCTCAAGTACTATAATAAAGCTTTGGTTCTTTTGCGAAAATCACTTGGCTCCGGGGAGGAACATACCGAGGCAACTTTGTGTACGGTTCTGATGTTAACAACGTTTGAGGTAGGATCCACAGCATTATCCAACGTAGCGGCCTTATTTGGAATCATTGCTGATCACAATCTCAATAACAGGAGTATATCGGCGACTGGGTGAACCTGATCGACCATCACTCAGCGGCGCACGCGCTGATGCGAGAGTTGCTGACTCCCGAGTCTGTTAACTTGATCGAACTTCACACCAACATTTTCCTCTGGTACGCACGTTTTGACGTGGTAGTTGGCATCCTGGCGGGCACAGAAGCGATCCTCAGTCGGGATTGGTACGTGGCGAAGGAGCAATATGACGAGGAGCAGGCCGCCCTTTACCCCGACGACTCGTACAAGCAGCTCGTGCTTGTGGCCTCGATCAACCGACGCTTCGGCCTCGACATGGCTTCACTGTATGCGAAGTTATCCCGCGGCATGATACCGATGGACGAATTCGCCGAGCAGAACGATAAGCTGGGACAGACGTTGGAACGGGCGAAAGACATCCTGAGACAGTTTGATGACTCCGAATACACCGTCTACTCGTATCCGAACAAGCAGCCTCTCACGGAAGCCGATATCGTGGACCCCTATACGCCCGGCACTATACATCGGGGCCCATTGTGGGATGCCAATTACGCTTGGATCGATCTTCTTTCCACCGCTACAATGTTCAAATACCAATCCATGCTCACCTTACAACAACCACTTCTTCCTGAGCTGGCCCAGTTGGCATTGGATCAATGTCGCTTGATTGAGACGATCGATCGCTGGCCAGACAGGGGAAATGGACATTGCATTGGGTTCAAAAATAGCATCGGCATGGCATCCATGTTCCTTCCCAAAGACCACAAGCACCAGATGTGGGCCCGGCGCAAGATTGCCATGATGGAATGGAACGGGTAAGTACACGACAGTTTGAGATGTTTTCTGACTGGTACTAATGTCTCGTGTGTAATAGATACATCATCGCCCCCCGATTCCGCGCCGCCCTCGCTGCAATCTGGCAGCTCCCCGAAGTCCAGCACTGGTGGCTCCCCAATGACGAAGGCTATACAGAGGTTATCCGCGAGATTCGTGCCATGTCCGAAGAACGCTTGGATCAGCCCCGCGATGAACACCGCGAGAATGTGCGGGATATGAAAGGGCTTTTCTGGAGACTGAGCGTCGAGGATCAGGAAGACGACCAGAGCCCGGAGAGCAACCATAGCGGCATTCCTTGAAGGAGGCCCGACGATCTGATGTCCTGACACTCCAGTGATCCAAGCTGGATCAACAGGACAGCTCACCAATACCGAATCTTCTAATCGACATACCTCATGGCCAGCACGCCACTCTCCGCCATTCACTATATCACTAAGAGCTCACCATGCTCAAGCTGTGCAGTCCTTACTCTTACGGACATTCCGTCTTCCAATTCCCGACAGGGTGACATGGACACGTCAAACCCCATCGCACGTCCTATCATCTTCACATCTTCCGCTATACATCTACCCCCTGTTTACACCCTTTATATCCCCCGTCCTAATCTCCTATATTCCCCTTTTGTTATCCCACGGCTCTCCAGCCACGACTTTATATGTACATTTCTTATACCCGATTGCTCAACTCGTCCCATATATTTAATCGCATTGATTTGGGCCCTCTGCTCTGTGAAATACCCGCGCGGGTGCTCTACAGGAAGCGCAAGGCTCTCAAAATGGCATATAGAGCATATAGACTTTTTCGAATGTTGAATTATGCTATATACTCAGTGTAGAATCAAGACTGTATCCTTGGCATATGTGCATCTACACATGCAACATTAACATTACACATCTGCGCTCTCTTTCTCGGGGTTACACCCCCTGTTTCCACGGCACCTCCTCAGCCCTAACAACCGTCTCAAGCCCACCAGCCAACTCACCACCAACCCCAAACTCCTCCCCATCCACATCCTCACCCCAAGGCAAAGCATCCACATCCACATCCCACCCAAGCAGACATCTAAGAATGACACCCGCACCAGCCTTACTCATAACCACATTCATCTCCTTGCACCGCTCATCACAAACACACTCCACACACCCCTGCGGTGAAAAACATCCACAATCTTCGATTCTTGCCACAGCACGCCTTAAAAGCAACCCAATAAACTCGAACGCCTTACTCGCAATCCCAGAACCACAAGCCCCACCCTTAGCATCGTAAAACGTCAACCTCGCAGGCCTCTGCCTCTTAGGAGGCTGCATCTTCCTCTCCATCTCGTCCTTCGAAAGCAAAGCCTCATTCGCGCGACGAAGTCCAGAACCAAGTTCTTTCTTGGCGACTTTACATTCCGTGCGGACGTCACCGGGTGAGGAAATCACAAAGGAAGGTAAGAGAGATAAGACAGCGTGTTCGGCAGCATGGATAGCAGCGGCGATGTTGAGACGGTGGGATTCCAGGATTGAAATGGCCCGACTGGGCACATCGAGCCACATGCCTTTGGTGAAGATGTCTATGGGTGGGTTATCGACAGTGACGGCGTCGAGGACGCGGCCACGCTTGTCGACTTTGAAGAAGCCGTAGACGACGGCGTGGATCTGGATAGCGCCGAAAAAGGCGCGGGATGCGTCGGGGCCTTGGGCGACCAGGCGCATGGTTTCGGTTTCGATGGGGTCGATGTCGGTGTAGTCGCGCTGCATTGTGCTCCAATCGACGTGGACACGGACGACGCGGGCGAAGTGTTGGGAGGTGTTGAGTTCTCGGACGAGGTAGTTTTGACCTTGGTGGAGGAAGATGCCGCCTTCGTAGATGGTGAAGAAGGCGCGCGAGGCTTCGACTTCTTCGAGGACGATGTTGCGGTTGTTGGTGGTGTCTATTACGGCGAAGTGCTGGTCTTCTGTGTCGCGGATTGAGACGCACCGTGAGGGTTGCGGTCGGAATCGGTCGTGGCAGTGGTAGAAGCCCATGCTGTCTTTGATTAGACGGGTTGCTGCGACAGCGAAGAGTTGCTCTGTGAAGTAGATGTGGTCCTCCTCTGGACGAATGGGTGCTTCAAATGCTGCGCACTGCACGTGTCCTTCAAGGATCAGCTCGTTGGCTAGGTCGATCTGCAACTCGCAGTTCGGCCGGGTGAATATCTCGTCTGGGTTTCGCATGTAGTGTTGGTCTGTCGGGTACCTGTCCCCGACCAGTACGGATAGAGAATCCTTGTTGCGGCGTCCAGCGCGGCCACTTTGTTGGCGCAAGTTGGAGATGGAGTAGGGAAATCCCAGGGTGATGACAGCATCTAAAGATCCGATATCAACGCCCAATTCCAGAGCATTGGTCGCGACGATTCCCATCAGCTTCCCTTCAAACATTTCCTTCTCGATCCGCCGCCGGTCTTGGGGACTGTATCCGCCACGATATCCCATTACCATGTTGCCAATTTCCGGCCTCTCTAGACCGCGGAATTCATTGCGCACAGCTTGCAAAAGAACCTCGCATAGCTTTCTGATCCGACAGAAAGCAATCACTCTCACTCCTCGCAGAATCAATTGGCAAAACAATCGTACGCATTCAGAGACGCTGTCGGATCGCCCAGACGTCGGGTCTGCAGGGTCTTTGAATGGAGTGTTCCAGCAAATAAACTCCTTACGACCTGATGGGGAGCCGTCGAAATCAATGAGCTTCACGTCCTGTATTCCAAAGACGGACTTCATGTGCTCCTCTGGGTTTGCAACTGTGGCAGAGCAAGATATGAACTTGACATGCCTATTGCCCACTGCAGCACAGATCCTGCGAAGACGGCGCATGACAAAGGCAACGTGAGAACCAAACAAGCCATTGTAGACATGCAGCTCGTCGACAACCACAAACTTTAAATTCTTCAAGAATGTGCGCCAGGCACTTTCCTGTGGTAGAATTGTGATGTGAAGCATATCCGGGTTGGTAAAAATGATCCGCGCCTCGTCACGAATGAGGTTGCGATTTCCCATAGGCGTGTCTCCATCAAACGTTTCGACCATTGTATGCTGCAGACCATCCATATACTGCAACAGATCCATCATGCTGCGCCTCTGGTCTTGTGCCAGGGCCTTGGTGGGGAAAATGTACATGCCCCTGCTTTCATGGTCCTTTTCCAGCTCATAAAGCATAGGGATCTGATAAATTAGTGATTTGCCGGAACTCGTCGAGGTCGAGACAATCACATTATGGCCATCGTACAAGTTGTTGATTGCTTCCGCTTGGTGCGAATAGAGCTGAGTGATGCCTTTCGTGTTATACAACGCATTGACGAGATCCTGCGATAGCTGGAACGACAAATCACCATAGATGGGAGGCTGGGCGTCAAATACCCGATGACCTTCGGGTACGATCTGGGCGTGATACCATTCCATCTCTCGGATTTCCGCGATAATCTCCGCAATAGAATTTCGTTCCTTGGGAATCGTTGCTGGAGCCTTTGCGACAGCCGGGGTATTTGTACCACTTTCAGGAGGCGTAGGCAAGAGTGTATCCTTTTCCTGTTCCAGGAGCATCACCGGATCAACAGCTTGATCTTCACAGCGGACCAGAAATGCGTCTATAGCATCTGAGAACTTGGTATTTCGCTTCTGAATCAGGTTCAGCATCTGCTTCTGGCTGTAGACCGGCATTTTCAGATCCTCATCCCTCATGCGGCGCACGGGATTAGATGGCTCTCCAGACGTGGGATGCTGTATTTCGCGCTTGAGATCGCCGTCCACAAGCTCGAACAGTAGGACGTCCTTTCTGATTTCCGACTTGTCGTGGTTCGCTTCCAGAGCGGTGTCCGCCGAGGTCGACAGGTCATGTTGCCTATGTAGTCCATATTCGAGTGTTTCTCTGTCTCCGACCGTCATCACCTCTAGACTTGCTTCGTCTACATACTCAAATCGCACTGCTCGTGGGACTAGCACTTTCACCCTTGCCACATCTTCGACTGTGAGCTCTTGCCCTTGTCCCAGTTGGGCCTGCACGGCCTTCTTTATGTTATCGAATGTGGTCGCGAAGTGCTTGCGTGTGCAACAGAATGTATACACAAGGTTCAAGGCCCGGTGAATCTGCGATAGCCGCTTCAACTCGTCCGGCCATGGCGCAGATGGTGTTCGCTTTTTTGGCACTTTTGGTCGCTCACTTCCCGCCGCCGACTTCTTGTCCTGTCCTGACTTTGTCTTTTTCTTCAAAGGCTGCTCCGCTACCTTTGCGTCCGGCGCGTTGTGGAGAGGGATTTCGGCGGTTGCGAGAGTAGAGTCTAGAGGCGACGCGTTTCGGGATGGAGCCGCGGCGGGGCCAGTAGTCCGAGGGTCGCCTTCATGGTTCTGTTTTCGTTTCAGTGGATTTGGAGCTGTGGCTAACAAGGAATCTGTCATGTCGACGCTCCATCGCGGTTCTCATATGGTGTGCGTCGAATCCAACGATGTCTGCACTGGTTGTGAAACGCGCGGTCACGTGCGTCAGCCCATATAACCACGTTGGGAAGTGAAACGAGTTGAACCACCAGAGCATTCAGTAAGTGAGGCATTCTCATAAGTACACTTCGTCTTGAATACTGAAACTGGCACATATATTGACCCCTGGACATCGTTCAATCATGATACCAAGATGCACCGCTGCCTTGTCTGTATAGATCGGAGTATAGACCGGGTTTAACAGGCCTGACAACTCAAGGCTCTGGCCTTGATAAAAAGCTGACTGCCCCCTTTTGGGTTTATTCTGTTATTTCGATACATAAAAAGTAGCCTCTTCATGGGTATTATACGGGTCTTATTCTCGGCGACACGAATCCAGAATATCGTCTCTTTCTTCTAAGAGATCGGAGAGGCCACTTGAGGAGAATTTCGCAACATGCCGCATGTCTAGATATGAGCTAGATTCTCTGCGATAATACACTGTTTGTCGCTATGCGCCCATCAGGTTGACTCAACTCCGGTGATGAACCCCCAATTTCCATACTTCGGTCACTTCCGATTATCGGCACTTTGATCGAGCCTCCCTAGTTTGACTGATGACCATCTGAAAGCATTTGATTTCCGATACCTTGACATCTATTGAAATCGGCTTTTAGAAATTTCAATGATACAGTACAAAAAAGACCATTTGCCGGTCTAGGAGGTAAGCCATCACAGATCAGGTATAGAGTGCTGTTATAAGGGGTTCCCGCTTGACCTCGTCCGCTGCTTAAATACCGAGCCGATGCCACTTCAAGTTTCCACGTCTCTAATTTTACATAACTCCCTTCACGTCGCTATGTCCCATATGCAATCGTCCAGAAGATTGTTTCAAATCTCTCAACGAGCTTTCTCAGGCCTATCGACCCGCAGAGCCATGTCTACAACAGCTCAAGCACACGACTGGAGCGCTGCACAATACCTCAAGTTCGAGGATGAACGCACCCAACCAGCTCGCGACCTACTTGCCCGGATTCTCCTGCAAGCACCCAAGAAGATCGTCGATCTGGGCTGCGGGCCAGGGAACTCCACCGCAGTCCTGGAATCCCGCTACCCAGACGCCCAGCTAATAGGCATCGATTCGTCCCCAGACATGATCCGCAAAGCCAAAGTAACTCTCCCGCACCGTGAATTCACCGTGTTAGACCTGGAGTCCTATTCCCCGCCAGACTCGGTCGACTTGTTCTACTCCAATGCCGTGTTCCAGTGGCTCAAGAAAGACGAGCGCTTCGAGATCGTCAAGAGATTAATGCAAACCCAATCACCGGGCGGTGTTTTCGCTCTTCAGGTTCCTGATAATCTCTCCGAGCCATCTCATGTCTTGATGCGGGAGACTGCTGAAAATGGGCCTTGGGCTGCTACGCTGGCGAAGGTTGGTAGAGATACTTTCCAGACGGCGCAGGAAATCTACGATCAACTCAAGCCTGTTAGCTCGAGGGTGGATGTTTTCCATACGAGCTATTATCATGCCCTGGAGAGTCATGAAGCTATTATTGAATGGGTTAAGGGTACTGGATTGAGACCTTATTTGGATCCCTTGGGTCCGGAGGAGAAGAAGAGCTTCTTGCGGGAGTATTTGAAGCGTCTGCAGGGGGCGTACCCAGTGTCTGTTGATGGCCGAGTTTTGCTCCGTTATCCACGACTATTTGTGGTTGCTGTCAAAACATAGTGTATAATGCTTCCAAGGTCCGCATCTTTCCAGTGCAGTGCTAGCAATGGAATCTAGATTCAGAGCGGCATAGATAGCAGGGCAGCTGATCAAGTTAATTGAACACCAACCATCTCTCCAAGTTCTCTGCCGTTTCACGTCTGCATGATCCCTTCTATTACATCCGTAGAACTAATAAAGTAGGCAGATTGAAGTTATTTCCTCTTGATGTAGGTACATTTGCAAGACTAAGAGCGTGCATTGCAAGACAAGCCTCATTTTAAGGTTAAAGTAGATCGAGAGAATCATGTATGATGAGATTCGTCATCGCTAATAATCAGACATCGCTCACTCAAGGTGAATGCGTAAACTCCGTATGCTCCGAACCCTCCAGTGTACTTCTTCCACACAAACGAAATTGCCATTCCATCTAATTCTCCTTGTCGGCCTTTTCATCGTCGCCCGGCAGGTTCTTGATGCACTTTCCAATTTCCGCCCACAGCTTCTCGGCTAATTCCACGTTCGGTAACTGTAAAAAGTGTCAATACTTGAACAGCGATCGAAGGGTCGAGTTAACTTACACGTAGCAAGAGCGGCACAGTTCGGCCATTTTCGACGCCGGCTAGGAGAATTTGCTTGCTGGTCGGGCATTCATTCTTGGAATCTCCGTAGTTCATGCCACGGAAGAGAGAGCTGTTCAGCATGACACGCATGTTGCCATCGGCGCGCATGATCATGCGGGAGAAGATCTTTTCAGGGTCGGTGGAGCTTTTGCGGCCGTTCAGCTTGAAGGTACCAATACCGCGCTCCTTCCACTCGCCATCCAAGAAGTTGAACAACTTGGCCTTGGATGAGAAGTAGGTGATTTCGTCTTCCTCGCCGGTTTCCACTGTATCGCATGTTAGATTGTGAGCTGGTCCAGCTAAGGGGGAATTTCATACTGGTTTGCTCGTAGAATCGCTCGTCGGTCTTCTCAGCCTCGAAAGTGCTGTTGTCTTCATTCTCCGCTTCTTCTTTGTCGCTCTCGTCCTTGTCCTTTGACTCTTCGGCACCGAGCGTCGTAGGTTTGGACTCACCAAGTGTGGCGGGCTTGGTCTCACCGAAAGTAGCGGGGATGCTGGGTGACGCGAAGCTGGTGAGGCCACCGGTCTTCGCCGCCGCTGAGAATCCGCCGCCAACACCAGAGAATCCACTTCCAAGGGCACCAAAGCCGGAACTCCCAGATGCAGAAGCGAAACTTGATAACCCGGAGTCGGCAGGCTTGAAGACAGATGGGGACGATGCTCCAATGGAGCCGAATGGGGACTTGTCGGAACCGGCAAACGCAGCAAGTGAAGACTTCGCAAATGCACTCCCCGCGAAACCCTAGAGCGATCATGTTAAAGAGGCTGAACAGCAAGTGAGAGAAGAAGCAAGCTGAACCAACCTTGTCAGACTTGGTCTCGTGCTCCTGCGAGCTGTCCCGGTGTCGCTTCTTCTCCGGTTCTTTCACATCGGTCGAGTTCTTCTCGTCAGGTTCGGCCTGGACAGGCTTTTGTACTGACTCGGACGCGGCCTCAGACTCGTTTGGAGGGTTCACATCGAGTTGTTCACGGCTCCGTTTCTTCTTGGGGACTTGGATGGAGTGATCGTCGGAAGGCATCACGGCGGTGGTTGTGGAGGTGGGGGTTTGTTTGGCCGGGGGTTTATCCTGTGTTTGGGAAAGTTTGGTCGTCAGCCATGTTATTTTGGGATAGGCTCCAGTCTCAGTTTCCTTCGGTTCCAGAAGTGTTTTCGCTGCCAGATGTCTCCCAAGGCTCGGTGCTTGGTGTTTCCGAATTTGACGGTCTCGTTCAGTAGCTCGTATCCACGCTTCTGCACCTTCTCTTCGTGTATCGGACTAGTCCCTCGCGGGCGGCGACTTCCTTCTCCCGCCGCATAGCCGTCTTCACGCGCTTATCGATCGCTGTTCACCCACGCTGCGAAGCTTGACACCGTTTACACTTTCCCCGCGGCAGCCCAAGATTCCGAAGGAGCCTGGCTCGACGCACATCTTTCAACAGCTGCTCAAAGAGCTTTTCGCGCTCATCCAGGGCGCTAGTCAAGCGGGATTCGTCATGTCTGAGGACGTTGGTTTGATCGAACCCGTGGAATTCCTGAGCGCGGTCGAGCGGTCTCTGGTCCTCGAGGCCGAGGGGAACTGTGCCAGAAAGAGATGAAACAGGGTTACTCACTTCTTGGGGACCAGCGCTTTCGTGCTTGCTGCCGGCCTGCTTCTGTTCGGGCTCGTTCGGAGTGCCTTCCCGCGATCGCTTCTTCCGGCCCTGGCCGTCTTCGTGATGGTCTTCCGCCGTGTCGCGGGACTCTTCGAAGGAGCGTTTGCGACTACTGATGGTCTCCTTGGCCGAGTCCTGCGGGGTGGACTGGATCGAGGCTTTGGAGAGTTGCTTGCGGACCGGGCGCTCACCGCCGTCATCGGAGTGCGGCGACCCCATTGTTGATTTAGGTGGGTATGATACCCGCGGAGATAGAAATGGTAGAGAAATGGTAATGATGTAACACCGAGGAAAGGGATCAAAGACGGGATTTAGGTCGGCTGAAAGGACTAAGATATAGGAGGGAAGAAGAGGGCCAGAATAGACGCCCTTGTCACCGCTTGGCCCCGCAGCTAACACAACAAGCGCTAACAACCTTGGAAACCTAGGACTATGGACGATCATGAATAGATGAATAGCTGATTGGACGAATAGCTAAATAGATAGACAACTGATCAGATGAATAGAGGATAGATGAATGTAGAGTAAATGATAGAGAATAGGTCAATAGACCAAAAGGTTCACCTAGTTAAGTAATGATAATAGTCATACCTATACAGCAATATCTATCCCATCATATACAATGCAGTATCTCGACATCGCTGCCTAGGCGCAAGCAATACTCGGACCTGAAGAGCAAACAACAATCATGATACATTCATTTAGCCGTCAGTCATCATTCACTTTAGTCTCTTTTCTCCTAGCAAGAAATTCACTTCAGGCAGACGCTTCTCATCAATTGCCTAGATCTTATTCACTATAGGAGTTTCACAATAAGATACCTAGACCTTGACGTCCAATCAATCACCGTACCTATAGAATCCAAGACGCAAGTATCTCTAAGAGGCTGCAGACCGAAGTACCGTCATACAGACTAGAAATGTCAAGGGCCTAATTGGAAATTCTGATGCTAATTGTTCTCATAGTGATATAGTTGTGTATACAGGTATCCATTGAAAGTGAATGGGAAATTTGCAAGGCAATTCGCTGGAGTTCGACTTCGACAAAACTGGCCGAGGGACTTCCTCGGTCCGGAAGAGGACAAGATACCGCTTGTACTCTAACTAATGAAACAGAGGCATCCAATCGCGATATAGAACATGAAGAGCGGGTACACAGCAATGCCCACCCGGTTTCGAACAATCCCCGAGCCGCCCAAGATACTGACGCCTGCAGCCAACGACCATGCCACCAGGACGAGATAAACCGGTATTCTGGCGATTGTGGGAAGGCCAAGTGCGCTGAGAAGTGCGGCGATGACAAGTGGGAAGAGCGTGTAACCGATGATGCAGATCGACTGGAAGAAGGAGCTAGAGAGGTACGGTTAGTATAGCACAATCACAAGCGGGGAATCGAAGACGTACATCTTGCCACCAAGAAGCTTGATCTGGAGAGTAACAGCCGCTTCTCCGATCCAGACAATACAGAAGACACCGGAGAAAACAAGGGACGATTGGTCTCCGTGAGCCATAGACAGGAACAAGCTCAGAACTAAGCAGAAGATAAGCGGACCCCTATGCGATTGTTAGTTCACAGGTTAATACCGATTTCCGAGCCCTGGTATAACGTACCAAAGGTCCCAGTCGCGCAACCCTTCACTCATGCCACCCTGCAGGACCACGTCGGCATCCGGCCAGCGTCCCACGAGCCCGCGCAGGTTACGGCCAAATCCAGAGGCCTCGCCTCTTTCAGCATCGGCGATGCCACCTCCACCACGCTGCAATATACCGCCCAGCAGGTACTTCGGGTACAGCACCTGGCGCATCTTCTCCCACACGGCGACCAGGTCGCGCGACAGAGTCGCCCAGGCGGTCTCGTCGATCGTGTTCTGAGTCGAGCGGCGGTCTTCGCCAGGGATGGAGGAGGTCAGGTAGTTGCCATATCCAGATGCGCGGCCTCTAGAGCTAGAGTCTTCAATGTTGCCTCGTAGAGGGGCTGTGTCGGAGGTGTCGTGCAGGGGGTCATCAGCATTGATGTCTACAAGGCGAGTGGTTGGTTAGCAAGAAATAGCAAAGACAAGCGACGAGTAGGCTAGAATCGTGGAAAGTACGGACCATTGTCGGCCTCGATCAGATCATCATCCAGGAGCGACTCGTCGTCATGCAGGTCGCCCTGGGAATGGCCGTATTGCACGCTCGCCATGGTTCGAGTAATGTGTTGGTTGACGCGAGATAAGAACGGATTTATTGCAGGAGCATCCCCTCCCTAAGCGAGGAACAGACACAAAACCCAGAGTGCCTGGAAGAGGTTGAAGCAGTTGTTGATGCTAAGCTGTCCCGGAAAGGCTAGAGTGGCACTTCGCATTGCGCGGCGGGTCACCGCCTACGATGTTTCAGCGCGGGACGAGACACCGCAGGCCTCGACCTTGCTTTAAGTAGATTCTACCAACATAATTCGAGCTATCGATCTATCGATCTCAGGTAATACTATTGAGCAGCTTCTGAGCCCTCCACATATGGCGCATCCTCCTGATACACATCATACTTATACCGACTGCCCGGGTGGTCATCTCTAAGCTCCTTTTGGCCCTTCCCATACACCTTCTCACGAAGAGTGAGCGGCTCATCCGATGGGTTCGAAGGCTCTGGGTAGAGCCCACGCTTTCTCAGCTCCGGAATAACCAGGTCAATCAGATCCTCGAAGGTTCCCGGCGTGGTAACATAGCCGATATTGAATCCGTCAAGGTCCGCCTCGCGGACCCAGCGCTCCATCTCATCTGCAACAGTAGCAGGGCTTCCAATGGCGACGGGTCCGAGACCGCCGATAGCCGCCTTTTCAGCAACTACCCGGGGCGTCCACTTGGGAACGTCTTTGCTGGTCTTGAGCAGGGAGTCCAGCAGACTGGTCACCTTCCCGGCTTCTAGGGAATCGGCGGCTGTGATCTCTTGATCGAGTGGGATCTTTGATATATCAATACCAGTCCACCCACTGAACAGGACCAGGCCACCGATCACAGATGCATATTTCTTCAGCTCCTCGTACTTCTCCCAAGCTTCTTCGTCCGTTCTACCCACGATGGGTGTGAAAGTGCCGAAGAACTTGATTGATTGCGGGTCACGGCCGTGCTCTGCAGCCTGCTTGCGGATGCTCTGGATCTTGGGACGCAGGACCTCTGGGGAATGAGAGGAGACGAAGATGGCTTCCGCGTGGGTGGACGCAAAGGCTGATCCGGCAGGGGAGGTACCTGCTTGGAATAGGAATGGTGTCCTCTGGGGTGAAGGGTCGACGATATGGCGGGTGTTCAGGGAGTAGAACTTTCCCTGGTGGTTGATTTGACGCACTTTATCTGGATCGATGTATGAGTCGGTCTCGGGGTTGGGAGAGAGCGCATCCGACGCCCAAGAGCCTTCCCAGAGTCTGGTTGCAAGTGGTCAACGGGGGCACTGTCTATATTCGCTGGGCAGTTACGAACTTGTAGAGCACTCGAAGATACTCATCTGCTTGGCGGTACCGCTGGTCATGCTCAATGGGACTATCCAGCCCAATGGCTTTGAATGCCGCCTTCTTGTACGAGGTCACTACGTTCCAACCTACACGCCCGTGTGTGAGGTTGTCAAGGGTAGAGAAGCGTTTAGCGAGCAGGAAAGGCTGTTCGAATGAGGTCGAAGCCGTGATAGCGAAAGAAAGGTTCTTGGTCACGGCTGCCATGGCAGTGATGGGCTACACGAGAGTCAGCTTCGCCTCAATTGCAAAGGCCGAGAAATACTTACGATGGTTGGGTCCGTTACTGGCCACTGTGCTGCCCGTCGAATACACTCATCGAGCTTGCCCTCGTAGGTATCGTGGCCGCCCGTTGTGTCTGCCAGGAACAGAGCATTGATATCTCCACGTTCCAGCAGCTTCGCCAAATCGATCCAGTAGTCGAGTCTCCGCTTAGTCGCCGACTTGTCTTTTGGGTTCTATACTTTTTAGCACGATTGATGAATGTCGGAGTTTCAACACACCTTCCACTGGCCAGGCGACAGATGCCCGACAGTTGACATGTCAAATGCATTGATCAAGATGTGTTTCTTTCCATTGGCAGAGCCATTCTGGTCAGTGACTAGATTGACGTCGCCCATGATTCCTATAGTTGCAACAACTTTATCTCCTGAAGCTTTTAAGGGTTGCAAGTACCAACTATGCCACTAGTCCAGACTCACAGCTGTATATAAGAGCAGCTTGACAAGGCTCGAGGTCCTTGATCCCCGCACCTCGAATTCTCAGAATTTGGCCATCAAATGCGTATCTCACGCCATCAACACTGACAAAGCAGTCTAACTATAGTGCTAGATCCGGGCCTTCATGGCGCATGGACGAGACATTCGCAATAAACCCCACTGAAAGCGCAACACCCTCATTGCCCTATGGGTAACCCCGGTATCTCCCAGTAAATCATTCTTGTCAGAACAAGAATCTTGATAGCATAAACCAGAGTTTTGAAATGAGGGGAAAGCGTTCATCTCATCATACGCCTTGAGATGGCGTGACCGCGCCCCTGTCATCAACACAACTCTGATTGATTTGACAGTAGGCCAGTGATAATTCTACGTCTTATCTTATGCAGAAAAGCTATGATAAATAGGCTCGAATAGATGTGGTCATAGGCCTTTGTCATAGAAACCCGCATTGTAGTACATGCTGTCTGAGTATACAACAACGTAAACACCGGAGTGAAGAAACAACCTAGGAATAGGCCGTAACAAAACATTCTACTAGATAAAAACAATCCAGTCGCCAATCAAATCATTCTTTTCCAATTACAACCTCCCCCCGAGGTCCAGATTCCAGGTTACTCGAATCATCCGCACTGTCCAGGCCAGAAACACTGCCGCTTCTGGCTTCAAGTTTCCTAGAAGCAAAGAGTTAGAAACGTATACACCTCCAATGGTTGGTCGAACACTCACTCTTGCCTCGAGATAAAGTGCTGAACCACATGCGACAACAAAATCAAGCAAATGGCATTTCCAAGAACGAACGAATACCCCTTCGTAAACCGCGGTCCTTCAACCGTCTTAAACACAAGCAAAGGCGTCCAAGCAGTTGTTGACTGAGCAACCATATTGACGATAACCAAGGTCACAGCACGCTCCGTCGGAGAAGCACGCAGCTGGCTATTGATCCAACCGTAGAGAACACTAGACATCGCAACAGCCGAAAAAGTCGTCAAAAAAGCAAACCATAGCGCCGACTCCGGCACATTCCAGATAACGAGGATTATGCATCCGATGATATTCCATACATGGGACACAGTAATAGCCCATGCAGGCCCGAGCAACAAATCGGACGAGAAACACACCAGAAGAGTATAGAAGATGCCGAGACCCGGAGAAGCAGCGGCGAGCTCATTCAGTCGACTGGTCGAGAAGCGATTGAGACTCTTTAGCCATAGTTGGTAGCCGCCGGTCGTCGTGTTGACACTGCCATTCCAAAAGAAAATATCCAGCCAGAGCAGGGCCCAGAATTTCCAGTTGCGCGCGACGTTGAGAACAGTGCGCCAGGTGAGTGGTGTTTCTTCGATCTTGTGTGAGGCCCGTTGTAGACGGGACTTGGCGAGCTCGATGTCTTTTTCTTTTAGGATGAGCTTGTTGGGCTTGTCTGGTGTGCCTGGAAGAAGGAAGTAGCCCATTAATGCCACGGGGATTGTGATGATGGCGCAGATTATGTACATCCACCTCCAGCCGGAGAGTCCATTCACGCCGTCCAGGCTGCGTGATGTGCCCGCTTGGATGAGGCTTGCGGTTAGAGTTCCTAGTGTGAGTCCGACATAGAAGAGTCCTCCTCTGCGGGAGATCTCGTCACTTCGATACCAGGAGCCTGAGATAGTTAGATATAGGTTTTAAAGGAAACATGTGGATAGATAGATACCGAAGATATAGTGCATCCCGGGATAGTACGCCGCCTGAATCAAGTTAGGGCTCCATTCTCAACAGTTGAGCAGACATCATAACTAACCTCAAACCATCCGACTAGGAAGCGATACGCTGCTATTTCAGCGTACGAAGTAGCTCGGTACTGCACCAACGTGAAGATACCCCAGGCAATATCCATAAAGGGGATGATCCAGTGCATCGGAAGCTTGGTAAAGAGATACGCAAAGGGCAACTGGCCCACCACAGCGCCAACGGTGTATAACGTCTGCAGCTGAACAAGCTCATTGCCATGAAGTCCCAAGTCTTCCTTGAGACCGGAGACGTAGGCATTGTCTAGTGCTGGTCAGCATTCGTCCTTTTTCTGCGATGCAGACATATTTACTGATATTCGCCTGGTCGATGTACTTGGTCCAGTAAGCCAGAAACGCATATGGCACAATTAACAAGTCCAGCTTGAGAATCAGCTTTCTCTCCTCTTTGGTATCATGGTCTGCGAACCATTGCACATAGTACCATTTCCGTCGTTGTTGGGGGACGGACATTTTGAGTGGTTCTTCCTAGTTGAAGAGAGATTACCTACCTCACAGCCTGAACATATTTATACTATTTATATTAGAAGCAGATGCACTGACTTAAAACATCTGTGTTTTATTCCCTTTAGGTGAAGCTAGCCTGTCAAGCATGTAAGATGCCACCACAGATGGCAATTGCGCAATTGAGCGACGGGGAGGAATCGGCGAAGCACCGAGGTACCTAACGCGCCTGCTGTCAAAGCTACTACGAAGTATAATCCGAGATTAGCAGAATGTTTATTTCTGTTGGCGACTGCGCAGTTCTGTGATTGGGAAGCTGTCGGCCAAGAGACATGTCAAAAAGTGGAGCGAAGACGTGCTGGAGATCTGGTCTGTTTACTGCCGCTCTGGCCGCGTGGTGAAACTCAAGGTCAGATTGCAAAGGACTGGAAAGTATAACGTAGATTCCAATGTTTGATTTATGTCCGTAGAGGGGAATGGCCCAATGCGATTGTGTACAAAATGCAAATATACAACGCCGTCTAAACCATATGCCTATTATACAATGTAGACTATACAGAACCAGAGACCCTTGAAGGGCCTTGATATGGTACAGCAAGTCAGGTGCTGTTCAAGCCAAGTCAAGACTTGGTTTCTTCCGGCACAGTGCGCTCCACTTGCTCTTGGGGTTGGACCACCGCCGGTTCTGTGGGCTGGTCTGTCACCTCTTCTGTGGGCTCGCGTGCCGCTGGGGTTTGAGGCTGATCAGCCTGTTCCTGGGGCTTATCTGCCACCCCTTCTGTAGGCTGACTTTCCGCCTCTTCGGGCTGCTTGGACACCCGCTTCTCAGGTCGAGGCGGGCCCCTAAGCTCCAATTGTCGTAACCTGAATTCGTTCCGCTGCTCAACCGTGGCCTTGACGGTCTTCCCAGTAAGCTTCTGATTGGTCGCCTGGTCAGAGTACTTCTTCAGCATCTGCGACTCCGATTGAAGGATTTTACGCTCATCCTTGGGAACGAAGAGCGCATATTCGGTCTTCAAAGTCTCATCGATAATTAGACGCACCCAAGCCATGATCCTGGCACAATTCTGGCCAAGTATCGGCTCGCTTCCGGTTTCGAGAACGTCCCAGCGGCCCTTGTAACCAGCACGAGACCCTCCTTTCTCCATAGCTTCATGGAGTTTTGCGATGTGAGGTCGCAAGGTGGCGAGCGCACGTAGACGTAGCTTGGTTTGTAGCTTTTTGCCCAACGTTGGCAGGCTGCGAGTGTCACGTCCTGAATCCATGTCCAATCCCACAAGATGCATGAGAGTATGTGGGTTGTCGGAAAGCTTTTGTACCAGTTCCAAGTAGGTTCCTAGCGTCCGAGGATCGGGAAGAAGACAAGATTGAAGCATCAAGTCGAGGAGCTCGTTCGCGTGAACGAGAACTTTGCGGTTGTTGCGGTCACGGCGACAAGACGCAAGAGCAACATGGAATGCTTTTCCGTTGGCCAGGCCTGCGGGAACCATCTGTTCGCGCATGACACGAGTAGCAGTGTTGCTGGATCGGGTGATACGGAGCACACGGAAGTATTCGATAAAGGAGAGGTTGTCAGGCTCGACACGAGCCGGATTGTCTTTGTTGGTCAAATGATCCCAGTAGGCGGTGCCTGTGGAAGCACCTTGGGTCATTTTGATACAAGCATCCAAAATTAGAGTGAGATCCTTGTTGTCTGGTTGGAGGTAAGACAGGTTCTCGGAGTCTGGAACCACTTGATCGAAGAGAGAGTCAAAGTTCTCCTCCTCCTCTTCCTCGACAGTCGGCTCAGTTTTGATCCGTCTCAGCACTTTGTTGTCGTGATCAACGAATGGAACATCGTCTTCCATATTTGAGCCCGGGTCTGACTTCTGTCTTCTCTCGAGCTCCCGCTCGACCCTACGGCGCGCGCTGTTCAGATTTTCGTCTGGGATTTTTGCCAAGATGGGAATCCCCATGGTTTGGTGATAAAGTGCGAACACGTCGTAAAAGTCGCGATCATTGGCACCCTGCAGAAGAAGACTGGCCATGGAGGCCACCACCTGATTATCAATGGGCAACGGATGCGTCTGATCCTTTGCCCAGCGATATACGACGTCGGCCCAGATTCGCTTGCCCTCTGTGACCATCTGAGCTCTCCGTGAAATAACTCGGTCAATTTCGCTGCGATCCATTTTCACGATGTCGGCATGGGCTGCAAATTGAATAGCCGTCAAGATAGTGCTGTAGGTCACCATGTCGGGTGCCTCTGGTCCTTCTTCAGGCAGTTCACCCGCAATGCGCCACAACGTATCCATGTCGCCGTGTCGCTGGCAGACCGAAAGCATCGCGTTTGTGTGGATGATGCTGGGCTTGACTGGAGAGTTCTCGGCGAAGATCGAACGATAAACGCGAAGCGCATCCTTGACTACGCCCGGGGTGCCCTCGGGGGATTTGCGGAAGCCCGTCAACATGATCGTATACGTTCTGGAGTTCGGCATTCGGCCTCTTTTCTTCATCTGTTGGAGAAATTTTGGTCAGTAATGGTTCCATAGCAAAAGCACTTGCATGTCTCCTCCCAGCGAGACATGACATTAGAGCTAGACTCACGTCATTATAGAGCTTGAACGCTGCCTGGGGACATCCTCGGTCCATAAAATATTGAATCAGATTATTCCATGCAACGCCGCAGCTCATCCCGTCCCTCTGTGCCTGTCGAACCAACGCGGCGGCTTTTGAAACATCGCCGCTCTGCAGGATACGTGCAACTCGGTCCGCCAAAGCACGAGGATCTGCGAGCCACTTCAACTCCAAGTCGAGGGTCTTGCGGGAGATGCTTTCTTCGCCGTCGGGAGTGGAGTTGGAGGCAATCGCCGTCAAGGAGGCCTTTTCTGCTTTGGACGCATGTTGGCTCCAAGACAGGCCACCTTTGGATGTTCTCCGGTTCGCAAAGTGTTCCTTGTGACCTCTCCAGGTATCAGGGCTGACATTGTTCTCTACCTTCGGCGGTGGGTTGGGCAAGGTCTCGTGCTCAAATTCGGCGGATGTATCTTCGGCGGTGTCGGTGGAGTGTGACCGGTACGCGTTCGATGGCAGACTTTTACCCAGCGAGTAGGAGCCTGTATTGACAAGTCGTTGCTGGATCAGTCGGCTGCGCAGAGTTCTGCTCAGAACCGACCCTGGAAGTTGGATTGACATCACCGGACGTCCGACCGCGACAAGGCAGCTGTCACTTCCCCCGATAGGAAACTGTCGATCTATATGAGATGCGACAGCGATTTATGGCTCGCTTCCGGTATAGGGCCCGATAGCAAGAAAAAGAAGGTCGTGAGGATGTTTTCTGGATCCTCGCGGAGTCGCAACAATTTCTCGGAGAAAGGATCAGTCTATTCCTTATCGGGCTAGATCTGGATCCTGGCTGTTCAGGCATCAAATATATGCCTGAGGCAGAAAACACATGGTTGCGGTAGCGCTAGGCCTCATGCAGTTTGGCTCCTCCAACTATGGAGCGGGCCGTTGATCCACGGATTTATGTTCTTACAGCTCGTACACGCGTCAATGTAAGCACTAGTTCCGTCTCGACTTTGGTACGCCAATGCCGGTTTCAGATCTGCACACGCAGGGGCCATGATAGCCCAGCTTATCCTTTTATGCCAAGAAGTAGCCTATCAAATCTATAACCTCTATCCACTCGTAGTATGCCCACATCAGAGTAGACAACAGCGACTATATACCATCGGTTGCTAGGCGCGGACTTCCAAAGAAGCCATTCAGGAGGAGAAATATATCCCAATACTGATGGGATGGCTGCCAGTGCTGTCGGGATGTTAAAAAGAAGAACGTGACTGCCTGCATATAGGAGACTGTGGCAGATACGGGCATCTCGCTAAAAGGACTGAAATATAGGCTAAGATGGTAAAATTAAATGTCGCATCCTGGTTTCGAACGGTCAGCATTGCGATTAACTACCGGCCACACACTTGACTCCCTTGAGACTCCTCCTTTGTTTCTATCTTGAGGCCGCAACGTTCTCGCATACACTCGCGATAGCCTCACCACATCCACAATAGGCCTAGAATATTTAGTATAATCATCTGATAATAGCCGTAATAGCCTCTGGTGTAATAGATAGAAAAAAGAAAAAAAGAGTCATTATCCCGCCCGTAGGCGATCCCACCCGGGCTAGCTAGGCCGCTCCCACCACTGATTCACCTCCCGCTGCACAGTCACTGTACAGTAA
>JGI24509J20081_1000107_pt1 | contig 81550 bp, 76 predicted proteins | sample LinPmetageLP29_FD_20081 | JGI IMG/M metagenome (IMG submission 20081) | reverse complement strand
CCCCCCCTCAACAACCCCCCTCGCAACCTCATCACACCTAACCGTAACCGCCAAATCAAAATCCCCTAACCCCCTAACACCCAACAACGGCTTCAACCATTTCTCCTCCGCCCCAAGCTTCAACATCCTCCCCGCAACAATAACCGGTCCACCCCCAACAACACTCCCGGTAAACCTCCCCAAATCCACACTCAACCTCAACTCCACCAGTTCCAACCCTGCAACCCTCCCCCAAAACCGCTTCCACAACTCATCACTATGCGTAAACGCATAAACCGACCCCTTACTCTCCTCGCCCGCAAGCGGTTCCCAAACAGGCATCCACTGAACCGTCAACCGGCGAATAGCCCTCCGCGCACAATCAGAAATGCTCTCCGTAAACGCAATAAACGTATACAAATCATCCACGTCGAATGTCGAGTTTCGATATAAAACGTGTTCTGTCTCGGCGTAGATAGCCCGACAGGTCCGTAGCAGGGCCACGTTGCTATTGCTTATTCTGGAAGGTAAGAGGTCATGCGTATGTGGATAGAGGTATTTATCCGAGTGGCCTGGTATTCGTCCATCGTAGGTACGCCAGCGAGCTGTTGTAATAGGGCAGCAGTGGCGGTGGTGGGTTAATGATGGTGAATTGGGGAGGGAGCAGCGGACGTGGCGGACTTTGTTTTTTATTGTCACGAGGTGTAGGGTGGAGGAGCCGAAGACGTAGGACCAGATTATTTGGCGGAGTTCGGGGGGGAGGCGGAGGAGGGGAGAGTTTTGGGGGTGTGGTGAAGGTGTGTAGGGGGTGACTGGGGGGGAGGAGGATGGTTTTGGGGAGCAGATTGAGCGGGTGGTTATTAGGTTGCGGATTGTGGTGGTCCAGGGGTTGTCGGTGGTGGTGGTGTTGTAGTAGTGCCAGATTGAGTAGGGGTCGCGGATGATCCAGGTGTCGAAGTGGCGCATTTTATTTGATAGGGTGTAGTGTGTAGTGTGTGTAGTGTGTGTAGTGTGTGTAGTGTTATAGAGCGGGATGTGTATAGGTATCGCTACCTATGAGATGTGATGTAGATGTAGATGTAGATGTAAATATGTGGATGTAGGCGTATAGCTGCGTAGATGCGTAGATGTGTATGTGTAGGAGAATCAATCTCAATTCCTCGATAGACTGATAGACCAGTTCGAGTAAGCTTGTGAAAATCTGGGGGAATCCACTTAAAACCGGGGCCAGCGCCGCTTTTGTAGATCCACCGTATATCGATATCGATATCCGTCGATGAACTGAGTCGGGCGATCCCGGAGAGGCGTCGGATTGCTGCAACATTATGACGTTGTGATGGACTGATACGGTTTAGGGAAATCGAAATGGAGCAGTGTGCTCCGGATTCAGCTATTGAAGTGTATGTAGGCATGGTTAGATAGACGGTCTATGCTCTATATCGTAGCCTATAATCGCTGTCGAATACAACCGGGATAATCCTGACAAAAAGTCAATGCATGCACCTCACGCCTCCTCGTCACCATCTTTGTATCTCGGCTCTTGATCCTCACAATCACATTCATCCTCAACAAGCTCAGGTCTCTTTGATCGACCCTCCTGCATCACAGCCACTGAAACAGTACATGCCAGGATCAGCGCCGACCCCGCCCAACTCACCAACGACAAAGTACTCCCCCAAACCACCTTATCATAAAACAACGCAAAAAGCATCTGCGTATAGACCATACTAGTCGCTCTCGAGCCCTGGCCCGACTTATCACTAACATCAGCCGGCGGCACATACGACAATCCCGCCGTCAACAAAAACTGCAACAAGAACCCACAAACCCCCAGCCCCGTCAACAAAATCCATTCCGTCGGCGTACTAGGCAACCGAAAAGGCACACCAGGCACAGCCGCCATAGCCGTGAAGCTGATAATGGTCGTCACACTGGAAAAGTAAGTCACCGAGACCAGAGGGTGCGCACGCCGACCAATCATCCGAATGGAGGTGTAAGCGCCCGTAGCCCCAATAACACCCACAAAGGCAACCACAGTCGCCAGCACATGGTGATACGAGTCCACGCCGTCGGTTTCGTCACGGTTGCGATTCCCGAAAGGTCGCGCGATCAACACAACCCCGACGAGGGAGATGATGCCGGCTACTTGCTGGCGACGGGAGAAAGTCTCACCGGGAATAAGCAGCGAACAGGCGTAGCAGGTCATTATGGGCACTAGGAAGGTAATAACCGTTGCCTCGGAAAGAGGGAGGTATTGAACAGAGTAGTAGAGACCATAGACGCCCATGAAACCGCTCACGGCGCGGAGAATGAGAAGGCCCAGAACAGGTCGCGTGCCTAATGGAGCGGGCACTTTGGCATACCACATGTAGAGGTAACTTGCTACTGCAGTAATGGACATGCGAGCGAAAAGGACCTGAGATGGTTAGTTGCAGGTTAGATAGAACATTGGAGCATGATATCCCCAATATCAACAATTAGAACTGAACTTACCTGGAAGGGATGCATAGAACTATACATCTCTAATATCTTGGTCATGACGTTCATACTGGCGCCGAACATTTGCGACAGCAGGACGAGAAACATGCCTTTATTCCTCAACCAGAATACCGACCACTTACTGCGTGGCCGAACAGTCTCATATCCATCGTATTCATCAGATATGGGACATGGCTCATACTCGGCCAGCGGATCATCGTGATAGGTCTCGATTGGCAGGGGTGTATCTGCATCTGGAGACTCGATCCCAGTCTTGTTATTGGAGAAGTGGGGTGGAGACTCTGATTCTGACATTTGGATGAGTTTCAGTTGTGGGTGCCTTGAAGCAGTCTATATATGAATGTAGATAGGGTGGGAAATATAGAAAGGAAGGACGCATGGGGTGTTTGTTTAGAGGATGTCGCTTGTTGAAAAATTATGATGCTCGAGTTCGGTGCTGACACTTTGTGGATCCGTTGACCGCTGGTCACAGCTGACTTTACATTTTGCTTTTCTTTTCTTTTTTATTTCTCATTTTCTCATTTTTATCTCTTTAATCTTATTTTATCGTTTTTCTCTCCAAGTTTCACTCGATGGGTTTATGCATTCTGGTGCCGTATGCAGTGCTCTAAGCTGGTAAGTCGACTGGGATATGAACTATGTCTATTGCAAGATGTAGTAAATAACTCATAGTATAATCAGAGAATATCAGTAGATCGACACAACTGCATTCATCTACAGCCGTCTACATCATCTACATCATCTATACAAAGGTAAAAGTATCACCACCCTTCTCACGCATCATATTCCCCACACGCGGGGTCCCAACCACGCGTTCCAGCTTCAGCGCATCCCACTTGGAAAATAGAGCGCGAACACCACCTTCCGCCGCCTCAACCAAAGCCGCAGGATCCAGACCCAGGAAACCGACAATCTCCTGGTAATATGTCGGGTTATCGGGCAGACCGTACATAATAATGCGCTTCACACCACGCAGCTGATACCGACGGAAATGGTGCGCGCGCTCGGTGTAAAGCAGCACGGAGTGGCGGCCAGTCATGAAGTGGGAGCGCGCGCGGGAGATATCGCGCGGCTCGGTGTACTCGGATATAGCTCCGAAGGAGACGTTGGTGGTTTGAGCGGAGGTGGCAAAGTGGTTGCGCACCCGGACGAAATCGAGGTACGAGGGGATAAAGATCAAAGTGCCTGCGCTGTTCTTGTTGCGTCCTGTGATGCTTTTCACCAGGCTGGATAAAACGGTTGAGGTGAAGTGCTTGAATCGGGCGTCTGGGTCCTTTGCTGGGGAGAGGCTGTCAATTCGGGAAAAGTTTTGTTTCACCGAGATGGGGAGAGGGAGTTCGGTGATGGCACCGGCGTATGTTGGTGTGATTTTGACGCGGCCGGCGGTGTTTTGCATGTGCGTGGAGAAGAGGGAGTTGATCTCGGGGGTGATGTAGGATGCTAGCACGACGGTTTGCCGGACATGGCGGGCTTGGTTGTCAAGGTACCAGTTGCGGACGCGGCTAAAGTCGCAGCCGTGGGCTTCCTTGGGCTGCAGGTTAAAGTGCTCGAAGATATACGACATGTGGTCCCAGTTCTGCATGAGCAGGGCATCCGCATGATCCACTACCACGACTTCGATAGACGACAAGAAGTCATGATCGCGCTTCTTGGCACTATAACAGAGTTAGCAGGGTGCTACCGCGGTGGATGCAAACGAATACTTACTCGGCCTGGTCCATAATTGTTCGCAACCCAAGAGGACTGGCAAAGATAACGTCCGAGTTGTAAAACTGCGCAAAGTACTTGACCGTCTTACGAGTAAACTTCAGTCCTAGCCGGAACATATCATCGTCATTGCCGCCAAACAGCTCCCGGAAGTCCTCGGTCTTGGTCTCAAATGATGCGTCTTCGCGGGCCGAGAAGGAATCTGTGAAGCGCTTCTTGTTCTCCTGCTGCTCGGCCTGGTAAAACCGGGAGATGGCATCGACAACCCGCACACATGCCTGCCGGGTTGGCAAAATATACAGGACTTTGGGACGGGTAAAACCCTGGTCACGGCACTCGATGTCGGTGTCGGGGTCTTTGGCCAGGCGTGCATTGTTCTTGAGCACCTGGTCTCGGGTCTTGATGAGGTGATTGACAGTGTGAAGGGCCATGATTTCTCGCATATGGTCTGCGGAAGAGACTGTTCGGTTGCCGAAAAGAACATCTTGATAGTCGAATACATAGGGCGCGATCTGCTGGGCCGGACCGGTGATGCTGGGGAGGAGCTCTGCGACCCGCGGCTTCAACTTGTTTTTGAGCTGCAGAAATCAATGTTAGTTCGGAGAAGCTTTGCAAGCGGCATTTCGCGTACCTTGAGATTAGCGGTGCTCTTCATGGCCGGCAGTAAGGAAGCCTTTTCGACTCCCACGTCCGGAACGCTATGCACCATCCGGAGACCTTCCACCTCCTTTTTGGTCGAGATCCACTTGTTGGACGCGATCGACTCGATTCTCTTGGCGATGTCTGCGCTCTCGGGGAGATTGAAGTGCCTCTCAAAGGGACCGACTGCATCGTCATCATCCTCTTCCTGTACCTCCTCCTCGTCGTCCGAGGGAGCCTGTTCCTGCAAGGCATCTTCGCCGTGGTCAGACTCTTCCTCAACTGGAACAGTCTGAACATCCTCCCTGGTGCCATTGGCGACCTTTCTCCTCTTGCGAGCGGGACCCGTCGAATCGGAGTTGGCGTGGAGTAGCTCGAGCAACTCGTTGTAGGGACGGCCGTTGTTCTCCTCCTCCTCCTCGTCGCTACTCGACGAGCCCTCATCCATCAGAGTATCATCTCCCATAGTTTCATCGACTGGGCTACCGGGCGCATCATCGCCGGAGGATTCGTCCGATCTGGGTCGGGTTAGCTATACATCTCAAATGCAGCATGGCGCACTCACTCAGCCTCGTGCAATCGCGACGAAGCAAAATTGTTTCTCCTGGTAGTACCGCGTCTTCCTCCACGGCCTCGACCACGCTGGCCACCTCGTCCTCGTGGGGGAGCCATTATGAATGTTGGAGAGAAGACTGACTTTTTTTTGGTTGGAGTTTGAATTGAAGGTCCAATTGCTTATCTTATCTTAGCGCGAAAATTCCCACACACAAAGAGAAACGGAACAATCAGACGGCGCTCTCCACTTTCCAAGGAAAAATTGTCTCTCCGAGCTTTGCGTTGACTGAGTTTGGCCTCTCCTTCTCCCTCTCAACCCACATCATCATGGCCGACTCCTTCCTTCACCTCGCCCGTCCTTTGGGCCCCGTCTCTGTGGGCACCGCTCCCACCACGGCCCCTCTCAACGTGGTCATTCAGCCGCAGGTACGCATGCAGTATGGGGGTATTGAGGGGCACTAGCTAACTTCTCAAGGCCATTTTCTCCATCCTCGACCACTCGCTTCGCCGCAACGCCGACCAGGAACGTGTCATTGGAACTCTGCTGGGAACACGATCGGAAGATGGAGGTGAGGTCGAGGTGCGGTCCGCATTCGCCGTGGGCCACTCCGAGGCCGAGGACCAGGTCGAAGTCGATATGGAGTACCACAAGCAGATGTTGGCCCTGCACCTGAAGGCCAACCCGCGCGAGGTTCTCGTCGGATGGTATGCCACCGCCTCGGAGCTGAACACCTTCTCCGCCTTGATCCAGAACTTCTACAGCGGCCAGGGCGACGGCACATGGCCGCACCCCGCCGTCCACCTGACCGTGTCCACTCAGCCCGGCAAGGACCTCGAGACTCACGCCTACATTTCCGCCCCCGTTGGTGTCACCGCTGAGCGTGCTGCGGACAGCGCCGCTTTCATTCCCGTTCCCTACGAGCTCCGATACGGCGAGGCCGACAAGAGCGGTCTTGAGGCCATTTCCAACGCCAAGGATACCGAGGAACGCTCGGCTAGCATCACCTCCGATGTGGAGTCTCTGGAGCGTGCGATTGAGGAGGTTATCGCTTTGATTGACCGTGTGTCGCGGTATGTCGAGTCGGTTATCGATGAGGAGGCTCCTGCCTCGACCGCCATGGGCCAGTTCCTGCTGAACGCTCTTGCTCTTGCTCCCAAGGTGGAGCCCGCTGACATTGAGCGGGACTTGTACGTTTTCCTTTTCATATTATATGGATGCACCCTACTAATGCCCTTGCAGCAACAACCACATTCAGGATGTTCTGGTCGTTTCCTACCTGGCCAACACCATCCGCACACAGATGGAGCTGTCCAACCGGCTAGCGACTGCTCAACTCACTCTGGGCGGCGGCGGCGGCGGCGAGAACGCTGGCGAGGGCAACCAGCGCAACCAGCGCGGCGGCAAGGGAGGTCGTCAGAACAACCGCCCGGCTGCCACCGAAGAAGCCCGCGCATAGATAACGGAGGAGCGATGCATGTGACCAATTCCCGTGGAGCTACGTACCCATTGATGTTTCTTATGTCTCGTTTTCCACGTTCCGACAACTATTGGGTTCGTACTTGTTTGTCTATCTACTTCTTTTTTCCCCTTTTCCTTTTCCTTTTCCCTTTCCCCCTTTCCCCTTATATGCCCACCCTCTCCCTTTTTGTCTCCTTCGAACACACCATCTATCTCTGTTCTTCCTTGTGGCTGGATGCCCAGACAGCCTGGTCGGGAAAAAAAGCATGTGGCGCATCGGAGTCGTATCTGGCTTTGTTCAGAAAGAGTCCGGGGTTGAGGCGATGGAGCACTGCAGAGGTGACTGCAGATGAGTCAGAACTGGGCTTTGACCCGGTTTCACGAAGTCGCATCTTATCTGGGCGCGGCGTTAGTTATGATGAAATGGACATAAAATTGTTAGACCTGTCGGTAGCACGTGCAAGAGCTAGCATTCTTGTGGTGGTAGATTTGCTAAATTTGAGTTCTTCTCATGCCGAGGTCCTTTGTGGACAAAACGGTATCTTGGATAATAGAAACGTCATGTTATTGTCGGATAGAAGGGCTTTCTAGGGAATAATGAGTTTCAAGATTGCTTCAAGGCTTCTTTGTCGGGCTAACCACTTGACTCGCCTATGTCGAATACTGAGACAAGTCGTTGTATATAAAGAGCTTGATATGAGCTGACAATGATACTTGTTTCACGCGACGAAAGCATTTTTGTGATGAAAGCGTCATTGTCTTATATAGGCCTATAATACTCTCCATTATATCTATTTCCTGGGTATAAATCCCACCTGGAAATCCCTATCTGTTCAAGTATCCCATCATTACCATCCAGTCTTCAAGCCAGTACGTATATTCCCGGTAACTAGCTTTCATTCGCACCACTTTGTATACCAATTGACTGACAATGACTAGTCCTTCGAAGAAGCACTATAACCACTATAACAACCAGCCAATGAGTGGTAACGGATGGTTGGAGTTCGCCATGGAGGAGGCATCCAAGTTGAAGCCAGAAACAAAACGGAAGAAAACGGAAAACCACCAAGATGGGATGCTCGGAAAATTCGATCCTGCACATGGGAGGTGGAGTGAATGGCTTACACGATGGGTCTACTGCAGCGAAGGTACAAGTCTAACCCTAACAGATATCCGCTATGCTCGTGTCTTCGCCGACAAAGCTTATAGAAGTCAGACTGCAGCAGAAAACTGTGCTACGTTCATCCAAGACGACGAGGAGCTAGTGCGAGCTATCAGAAATGAACTGGGCGGAGTGCTCGAGATCACGATTTCGAAAAGCCCGTACTATAATCCTAAAATCGTGAACACGCTTGTCTCGATAGGTAATACAGCTCCTCCAACCACGGCGCTTATGATCGCTGAGCGGAAGTTTCTAGGTCCTGCTAGGCTTCAGATCGAAGCATCCTGTGCGCATCTAGGCAGACAAGAACTATTGAGTGCTTGTATTCGGTTCTTGCAGACTGAGGAGATTCGACAAAAAGTTGAAAGGTACGCCGCGAAATACGGCACGCCCCGAGATCTCTCTCGTCGTCAGGCAGCACGGGCATATAATGATTTTAGCCTTAACCATCCATTCTTCAACTACGCGATTCGGTCTGTTTTCCCACTTGCTAAAGCCCTTGTCGACACTTTCAAGTCCTCTTCGACGACTGGAAGTTCCGGAAAGGTAGATACAGAGGGCTTGCTGAAAGAACTTCGATCGATTTTCCCAGCTTGGAAGTATCTCACTGACCTTAACCGACGGCTCACTGGAGACAATAACTGGCTCACTCACAAAGTAACCTTTGGCCATGTCCTAATCGAACACAGCAGTGTGGAACTTGTCGAGGAGTATCTGCGACAAGGAGGCGATGTCAATTCCGGAGGACCTCACTGGACTCTCCTACAAGCCGCCGTGAAAATGCACACATTCGACAGCAGAATGAACAAAATTCTCAACTTGCTTCTTGAGCATGGCGCATATATTACATGGCCGACGGGAGAGCATTGCTCTGCGCTACGCACGGCAGCTAGCCATGGGAAATGGATGCTGCTGGAGAAGCTGCTTGTTCGGGGTTTGTCTTCTGGAGCGTGGAAGATTGCAAATGATCTTAATTTTATTATGGATATCATTGATAGACAAGGAGGGATAAACCCCGGGGAGGGCTTTTCGGATCTGCCTACTCCTGAACGGATTGCCATGTATGCCAAGAGGCAGGTTATTCGTATCATCGAGGATCAGGTTCGCAGAGATAAACTAGTGATCAGGAAGCATTTGTGATAGTTATATTTTAATTTGGTCGTCTGCTATATCAATCCTTTCATATCCATTCGTATAGGACTAGAAGAGTTTAGGTTGCTTAGAATACTATCTCTTAGTAGTTACTTTCTACAATACGTTTTTCTAGGTGCGATACCCCCTAACTAGCTATTTCGGTCTCCTATAGCAGCTATATACACTAGTCGGCGGAGGTCGTAGAAACTCTCCTTCCTATCTATACCTATTTAGAACTAAAATAGATAGGCCACGTCGTTGTCATCAATGCCCTCCAAGAGCAAACTGCTGAAGGTGAGCGGCTTCCCGCTCACCCCCTCTTGCCCTCGTTGCATTCAGGGAATCCGACTCGACACTGAACTCCGACGTCCGATTTTGGCTGAGCCCGGATGATGGCAACACAAATATATGCCTAATGATCCGCGTTGAAGGTCTCGCCCAACATTCGAATTGAACAGTAGGAAAGATGGAATGACAAGATCCATCACCAAGTAAGGGAATCGGACAAATATTGTCTACTATCCTTTTATTATCTTCTTTCAAGGTCTATTCCGTCGCTAGCCATCTCGCCCAGGGGAAGTAGATTTACGTATCACGGGACTACAACTAGAGCAAATCGCAGACACGGTTTAGGTAAGTAGTCCTAGTAGATTCCTCTTTTTTTCTTTCTTTTCTTTTTCTTTTTCTTTTTCTTTCCTCTTACTTAGGTTTTTAAGGTAGGTAGTCACCTAAAGAAAAGTGTAGGAATTAAGAAAATCACTACAAATACTAATAGACTTAGAGCTATGTATAAGTCTAAGTACTTAAGAGAGCTTAGATTTCTATTGATATTCGATACTACCCTAAGTTAGGCACTTGCTACAATGTCCGAAGCCTTGAGATGCTGACTACATCTAGCTTTTTGAAGAATCATCATGCCCTTTTGGAGGCATTCAAGAAGGTCGGACGCTAGGACTCCTAGTCTATATTTTCTCGAGCACCGGAGCAAACTGGAGTCGTGGCTTGTTTCTTATCTAGGCCTTTATGCCTCTACCGGATTGTTCGCGAGTGCAAGTTATTTCTCCATCTATTTCTCCCTATCATCAAACCCTGCCTCGGGGTAAGGGTTCTTCTTACCAAGCCACTCTTTTGGGGTGAACACACAAGTTCGGTTGAAGAAAATAGGCCCAAAGTAGAGAATAGATGGTGGGGTGATCCATTCGGTGGTATGATCCACTTAGTGAAGATTTACGTTTGACATGACCCAATTACAAACGACTCCGTATTCCCCGACAACGGCCCTAATGTGGGACCAAAATGTGCTCAATCTGGCGAGTTGTCCGGTTGTCCGAGGATATACATTAGCACCCCAGACCCACCCCACTCTCTAATTAGCTGGGTCAAGCTCTACGGATGTCTAGCCAATCGATATAATATAGTGCGTGACTAGCCTGGCTCTCGATAATCGCTTACATAGGATGCGGCATAGCCACAGATAGGTAGATAGGCTAGAACGCTCAAAAACGCGAGGCCTTAGGGTATCGACTAGCGCTACTAAAAGTGGGCCATACGCAGGTTGACGCTGGTGGGATTGTTAGCGCGTTACTTCTACCCAATTATGACTAATATTCTGCCACTTCTAGTATATTACAGCTAGATGTTATTTAATCATAGCATTACATACTATATAGTACGTATACGCAGTAAACAATAGGGGTATCATGAATCGATCATGTATAATGCTATACTATAATAGGTAAAGTATGGTATTGGCCTACACCGCTTTTATGGGTGGGGAAGTACCGCGCTAACAATCCCACCAGCGTCAACCTGCGTACTGGGTCAGACGTGCGACGAGTGTACTTACTGCGTATGTAGCTCGACCAAAGCACATGTTCACCTGATCATTAATCATTGCGTCCAATCTAAATCCAAAACCGGGGACTTCGGCTCTTAACACCTCTTCTCCATTTATTTCTTTCCTCAACATTTTCCACAACCAAAGTCGATACTTAAACGGCTACTTAAAGTCACCTCCCATCGCCCGGAATCTGTGTCAACCTCTCGCTCACCGATTCAACAATCCCCTCCTGCTACAGAACCGCACAAACACAACTATGAAGACAAGTACGAAAACCCAACGATCCCTAGGTCCACAGACCCCACAAAAGGTCCAAAAAGCAACATCCAGTCAATGTACCACGAAGAGCATGGCCTGTCAAGCTTGCTACGCGCGGAAAAAGCGATGTGTCATCTCGTCAGCCCAATCTCGATGCACGTATTGCTGCAGAGAGCGTCAAGACTGTGTACCGCGAGAACGTCAAGCTAGGTACGATACATGGAAACGAATCTGAGCCATAAGTGACTAATTGACGTCGCTAGGCAAAAGCAAGCGCCTGAACATAGATCGAATCTACCCTTGCCTCATGGTATCGATCATGAAGTGCCTCGATGGGCGGCGGTATATTCTATGTTTTCGGAGATGTTGCGATTAATACCACCCGAGGCGAATATCGATGAAGAAGAGGTTGGATATGACGATAATGACTGGGAAGCAAAAGAAGAAAATATAAGTGGTATTATGACCGGGCGAGAAGGCGAGGAAGAGGCCGTCTCAATACCGGATTCGACGAATGAGTCTATGATTGATGATGTGGAAATCCCATGTAATGGACCTTTGGCTTCGGGGTTTTCTTTGAGTGAACTTGATGCTTTGCTTCGGTTTTAGGGATATAGAGGACGGTGTATGGGATGGCGCAGCGATGGTTTGTCATTGTGCCGAGTTGAAGGGAGTTAGGAAGGGAATACTAGATTATAGATTGACGAGACCATTATGTTACTGCTGAGAATAAACAGTTTAGACTCCGCGGGTTTCTGATTGAGGTGCCAAGGTAGACTTATCTCCACCTTGAACCAATCCCAGTACTTGTTTAAAAGGATGAACGACTCTGGAAACGCAAAAAGTGGTATTATCCACGGGTATTTTGATCCTTAGACATATTTCGCCGAACTCCGGTATCATAAAACCCAGCCAACGCCGATGTAGTTTTGCATCCATATCCCGAACCCATGCACATAAACGAGTGAGAAGAAGAAAGCCACAGCCGAAAAATCACCCGAGAGTCTTCCTCTTCTTAGGCACAGACTCCTCAGTAGCATCTGAGCCTCTCCTATTAGCAGCAGCCCTCTTCCCCTTCCCTTTACCCTTCTTCCCAGTAGCAGTACCAGCAACCGAAGCATCATCATCATCAGGGACAGGAGCCCCCTTCTTCCCGGCGTCCTTAGCAACCTGATCATCATTCTGATCAAAAGCCTTACGCGCCTCCTTCAGTTCACGTTCCATACGCAACAATTCTTGCACACGGCCAAGTTTATTCGGATCACGGCGCAGCGCGAAGCGGAAGTCGTCGACTTTGATCTTCTGTCGGCGTGCGTGGTGCGCCACCTGCGCGGCACCGTGACATAGTTCGAGGATGAAGTCAGTGACGATCTCGTCGAGGACGCGGATTGTTTCAGGGAGTGGTTCGGCGCTGAATGAGTGGTGTGGGGCTGGGTCACCATAGGCGAGGAGGAGGAGGCGCACTTTGTTCTGTTAGTTGGAGGGTTTCTACTGGGGAGGCGGTGGCTTACTCTCGGAACCGAAGTTCATCTGGCCCTTGTGCCGTGCGGCACGGGCTCTTGGCTCGGCCATGTCGAATCTGACAGACTTTCTTCTTTTCTTGGGTGTTGCGTTTTCTGGTGGTAGTTCGACCGTTGGATCGACTTTTGGGGGGACGTATGCGGATGTATAGCCTGCGCCGAGAAGAGCTTGGTTTTCAGCACTGAAACCTCCAGGAGGCACAGGCGCAGGAGGCGAATAGACGTTCGACTCGGTGTATGGAGATTGAAAGCCCGCTACTCGTGTGTTCTGAGCAAGTGCGTGGATAAGAGCTAAGTCGTCAGGATTGGGACTTGAAGTAGGCGGCGATGCGTATGTGGATTGATCAAGAACTTGGTTGGCAGTCGGATTCTCAAGGGGTGCAGAATACGACGGAGGGGGACCTCGGTGAGGGAGGCGTGGATTTACAAATGGCGAAATATAACCAGCTGCAGAAGGAAGGCGACGAGGATCGGGTGTGGTTGGAGGTCGCGGCGCTCGAGACGATGGAGGCCGGAGCCATGGGTGGTCCGTGCGTTTAGCGGACATGGCGGGCAGAAACACGAGTTGATTCGTTGCTCTTGCGTACACTCGCTGCGTCTGCTTTCGTCACTTTCTGAAGCTCGAGGAACTGTGGTTCAAGATGGTAAGTCTGAAATGCCTTGCAAGTGAAGGTGCAGGTGCTGCTTAGGCTGCGAGGCCTCAGTATACTGTTTACTTTCGGAGACCACGACATCATCACTAACAAAGAGACACACCTAGTCGGCCCTTTTCAACTTCCAATCACTACTGCTGGTGATCCTCTTGATCATCTGCACGAGCACCTATGCACACTCGATTATGCCCGGGATCATGGACCGCAATCAGAACGGGTAGGTTCCTGACGCTCGACTTGCGGAGCTGCCGAACTGACAACAACAACAGGGTGCTTGGGATATTCTGGAAGTGCGCGCGAGTAGGAGAACGACTCAGTCCGTATGTCAGCATATGCTGTTTCATGATGGCAGTAAGGCTTCCCCGGATCTACGCTTTGTTCGGGTACGATGAATACTAACAGCTTGCGTCGCTCACCAGGTCTCTATCTTCTTCGGTGGTTGAATAGCGTTCTTTGATATTGCTTCCAGCTCACTGATGATATTGAAACGGGAGACTGAAGAGTGAGCCAACAAAGGACAAAATGGTATAGAACACTTCTTTCAGTCGGTAAAAGCGAGCTATTTCAAGCGCATGAGAAATTTCATAATGATTTGATGTATAGTACATGAAAGCCAAATTTACAACAGTGGCAACCAACGCTTCCTTTCCGGCACCAGGCCCATGCAAAATGTTATAACATGAAAAGTACGAGGGTATCCATCACAGCTCGGGCTCACTTGAGCGCCAGCTTCCGTAACGCGCTATCAAGTAGCTGGTCTTTCTTTTCCTCCTTTCCCTCCTTTTCCTCCTTCTCATTCTCCTCATTTTCCTCCTCGCGGGTGCCGGACTCTGGCGTGGACGTCATCTGCTCCTGGCTCTCCTCGGAGGCTCTCTTATCCAGTTCGTTGATGGCAGCCCAGAGACGTTCCGGATCACGGAGGTAGCGCAAGCTCTTCATTGTGTAGGGATTAATGGAGAAGCCCTCCTCTTCCATTGTCTTGATGGCGGCAGCAGTCTCTGGGATGTTCTGCGCGTTGACGTGACCACTGATAACGGTATTCCAAGTGGATTCATCATACTGGACCTGATGCTTGGACATCATCTCCTTGATTTTCTCTGCGGCTTCAAGTTCCCGGTGGAAGACGAATGCGCTAAGCAAGATGGTCCAAGTAATCACAGTGGGCTTCGTATGAATCATGGCCTCTCCAGTCGAGCTAAGTGTAGGAGGATGAAGCATGTCTTCCACCAGGCGCACGCACGATCGTAATCCACGGGGATGGACACGCATGGCAACGAGGAACTCATTGTAGGTGTGGTCGGTCTCCGCGAGAGGAGCGATGAAAGGGTGACCCTGCGTCACCAATTCTCGGAATCGGTGGTAGATACGCTGCACAGTTTCGGGGCGGGTGTGACAGCGGAAAAAGGTTGCAATCATAGTATACAAAGCGATGCGAGAGGGAGGGGTATTAGAGCCTCCTGGTCGAGGCATATATTGAGGTGGGATGATGAGGAGCTCTTTTAAAGGTGTGATGTCGTGTAAGGTGTTGTACATATCAAGCATGGAGTAAAAGACACCCGAGGGATCGGTGTCCTCATCCATATGCTTTGCGGTGAAAACGTAGTGGGTATGGAAGACTTTGCTGGCGAGGTATGGATTGCTGCGGAGTTCTTCCTCTTCCTCGATTTTTTGGATCAGTACTTCAGCTCCGCCACGGTCCCCACGTTTGACTGCGTCCTTCAGAAGAGTCATGTAGGTGTAAGCGTCGAAGTTGTGGCCGTGATTCTTCATGAATTGAAGCATGTCGGCACCGAGTTGCGAGTCGCCGGTTTTGTAAGCGTTGTCCAGCACAAGGTTCATCATATCTCGGTCAGGCCGAACACCCATCTTCAGAAGCCGTGGAAGGATCCTGAAGTTGCGTCCATTGCGTCCATTGTCGCCATCCTGCACACTGTCGAGAGTCAAAAGCTTGCAGCAATGTCGGAGGACCTCTTTGGAGTTCAATGATAATTCAGGACTGTTGAGCATGGGAATGTACTCGAGAGATTTGAGTGCGTGGTCGACATCTCTGAATTCCGTGAAGCGCCACATGAAGCACAAGGCAGTTTCTGCTGTCATCTCAACGGATCTTCCTCTTGCCGTATTAAAGGCCAATGTAACGGCTTCATGGCTAGCTCGTCGAATATAAAGCCGGGCACCCTTCTGTGGTAGAGAAATAATCGGCCAATCCCTCGGGTGTAAACAAGCCTCGACTAGCGACTCGAAATTGTGAGTACCGCTCTTCCAATCCTTCAGCCAGTCTGCGTAGTGAAAGTTGTCCAAATACCGGAGGCAGTCGGCGACCATGGTGAAGTCCGGCTTCTCTTTACCCTCTGTCGTAACAAGCAGAAAGTCCAGAAAGAGTTGTGGATCATTCAGCAGCAGCCAAAGGGCCAAGCGCTGCCAGGTACTGGCCTTGTCGCGCCGTGACATGGTCTGCCAGACGTCACGAAAGCTTCCATGACAATCGGCCTGGATATTCTCAAGCAACGCTTGATCATCCTCCTTCAATGTCGGTATAACGGCTGGGTTCCGTACCGCACGCTGGTAGCGCTTTGCGGTGTAAATCTCCTTAAAAGCTGACTTCCATTGAACAAGACCCAGGTCCCGAGTATAGAGCGAGTTGCTTTTGACAACTGTCGCCAGATATGTTGCTTTCGAGTTTAAAAATCTGTCTGTTGCTTCAATCTGAGCGTTGAGTCGGCGGAGCACGGAGGGCGCGGATCTGATATTATGGCCCTGCGATTGCATGATTGCGCGGACTCTCGTCAGGGTGAGCGGCGGCGTAGTGGGCCTTCGTGAGCGATGTCTTCGCTTGTGTGAAGGGACGCCATTTTTCGACTGCTCATCCCCTGTCTTCCCCGATTCCTCAACGAGTACTTGACGGTTGCCAAACTCTGAACTTTCCAACGGCTCGTTGCTAGCGATCACTTGTGACGAGGAGGGCGTCGTAATATTGTGTGCTTCAGTTCCAGGCTCTCTGACCGGGGTCGCATAGCTCGAGGCATTTTGGACTCGCTGTCCAGCGTTCGACATCCCGGAGCTCCGAGACCAGCGGCCGGGGTTCCTACATTGTGCCGACGTGAGGCCGTTGAGGCGGGAACGGACGAGCTGGTGCGGACACAATGACATTCAGAGACCCGCGATTGAACGCATTAGGAGAGTAAAAGGAGGAAATGGCGTGGTGCGTTGTCCTGCGAGAAATAAAGTGGAAGTTGATCCGAAAGATGGAAAGCCGCCCGATTTTGCTGTGGCTGGTGTGTGGCGCACCTCATCATCGGCTCCAACATCGTCTTCCAACAACTTTTCTCAACGAGCGGACTTTGGGGATATTCAAGGTCGCGCTCGTCATTCTCTCTCCAGAAAGCTCTTGCTATCCTCCTCCTTCCTTCTCTCTCGCACACCCTCATCTATACTACCTACGAAACCATGTCGTCCAACCACGCCTCTCTGGATGCGGCAGCCAACGAACGCAAAGCCCGCCTCGCCAAGCTCGCAGCAGTGAAGCGCAAGCAACCCGACCCCGAAATAGAAGCCGGCCATGACGAGGAATTACCAGATGCCGATGAAGTGACCACAAAATACATCTCCGGCCGCAACTATGACCCCGAGACTCGCGGACCGAAATTGGGATTCGAAGAAGGCCCACAAGAAGGGAAAGTGACTGTGGAAGCCCAGGCCGCCAAGATTGAGGAGGCACTGAAGGAACAAGCGCAGAAAGAAGAAGATGATGCACCCATTGATCTGTTCAAGCTACAACCGAAGAAGCCCAACTGGGATTTGCGGCGCGACCTGGACGAGAAGCTCAAGATCCTCAACGTGCGGACTGAGAATGCGATCGCCCGGCTGGTACGACAGCGGATAGAGAATGCGCAGCGTGCGGCCAAGGAGAAAGGGGCTTCTAACGGTCAAGGCGAGGAAGTGGGCATTGAAGGAGACGCACTGGTGGAGGGAATCCATATGCGCGAGCAGGAAGCCCAGGATGAGGAAACGATTTGATGTGATACCCTTTTTTTTCCAATCCTTCTGCTATTGTACTTTTTATTTCATGTCCATCTGCACTTTGCAGCTATAAAAAGAAGGCGTTGGAAAGGTCTTGCACACTGGGATGTATGGAATGCTATTAATACAGTTTGTTCCCGAATGGAACGTGAAGTTGGCCCACGTGTGGTTTTCCCCAGAATCCATAACCTGCGCCTATGACTTTCCTTCCGGAATATACCCACATTAAACACCTTTCCCATTTTGCTCTACTGTCCATAATTCATCGCTTGGGTCAGGGCAAGTCGCTTGCTAAACGGACTCAGGCTTCGCTCTCGAGGCGGATCTGGCCGCGCTCTGTGGTCCTGCCTGGAGCGGCCCGAGGGACGTACGTGAGCCGAAGGACTCTCTCGGTCCCGGTAAGACCGTGTGCCAGAGCGCTCATCGGTAGTCTTTGAGGGAGTCATGGAGCATCTCTCCTTGGCAATTCGACTCTTGTCGACACTGCGACTACGTCGGTCGCTTCGGCGTTGGTGTCCGGAATCGCGATGTCTTCCTCGTTCCTCGGGGCTGCTCTCTCGACGACGTCGGCGGATGTTTCTGTCCTCGGTCCACTCCCTTGATCTTGAGCGTTGTCTTGCGCCTGAAGAATAGGACGAGACAGACTCGGAGGCACCACTGTATCTTCTCTTGCGGGATTTGGGAGGTGACACAGAGCGCCCATTGCTCGGTGAGCCGTGCCTGCTACGGCGGACCGGCGATGCTGAGGGGGATCGATTGGTAGAAATTGTGGAAACCGAGTTGGTGGAATGGGACGACAAAGATCTCGTCCGTTTGGGAGAGCGTCCTTGGCGGTCTGTCGTATCCTCTCTATCAAGGTCTCGCTTACGTCCTCGCTCTTCGTCTCGCTTTGCAAGTATGTCATCCGCCACGCCATTTCTGTAACATTGCCTTAGAATCCGGATCCTGAGACAGACGCACTTGCCATTAAGGCAGCTGCAGAAGGGGACTTACGACCGAGTCAAGTCACTGGGAACCTCTGTCGAGAGCTTAGGCATCAACTGCGGGTTTTGCAATTGCTGAGTTCGCGACGGCCTCGAGGTATATGGGCGCTCCTGCGCCGGTGCCGTACACTCATAGCTATAGTGCCGTAGACAGAGGTCAGCATAAGGCTTAACGGGAAGATCTCCAAAGTCACATATCTCGTTTCAAGCATTTCTGACATAGAGTGTTTGCTGAAGCTTTGGACGGGCCTCGGAGCCCGGGGGCGTTGCGGTAGCGGTTCATAGGATCATGTAGTTGCAGTAGAGAGTAAGAGGTATTTCTATGGCAAGTAACAATGGTGTCAAGAGCACACCTCCTTTGAGTGAAATATCAGGATATGCAGTCCAACTCTCCGCGGCTGTTCGGTTTGAAACAGGAAATCATAGGCGCGCGGCAAGGCGGTCGGGCGCGGCAAAAATGCGCCCACGAACCTTCGGGTGCTGGAGAATTATCACAACTCGACTTCTGCAACGCTCCTTCCCTCCCACAGTCTCCAAATTTGCCATTTAGACTCACTGAAGTCTTGGGCGTTGTTTGGGTCATTGTGCGGTATCCACCATTTATCCACTCCGCTCCTAGTTGGACCTACTTGCCATCTTAATTCGGGGTCTTTATCACCCAGACCATGAACCAGCTTTGACATCGTGTAAGACCCACCATCCTAAATCAGCACTGTGCTGGATGCGCTGCCTATCATGCTTTCCATGGCGAGCCAATACACTCGTTCTACGTGATGCTAATCTTCGTTTCACTGCAGCTTTCCCTTATGGCGAAGACCCTTAACCAGAGATATGTCTTCCTTTTTTGGCTTGTGTGAAGCGGGATTCTTCAGCTACTTCTTTTTCATTGAAACTTCGGTCAACGCTTGTCTTAAACCGGAGACCTCTTGAGTGCGACTGTGCTTTGACGTGGATTTCTGTTACCTTTGAGAAATCTTGAAAACGACCTCTACATCCCACCGGGTGTAGTTTGAAATGGCATCTCAGAGTCCCCCTCCAGGAGACGGCCATTTCTCCTTTGCAAAGGTATGCTCCTTCCCAGTCTTGACTCCGGTCATGTCGCTAATTTTTGCTATCAGATCGCTGCTATGCCTGCAACCACCAACCCCCATTCGTCTTCGGCATCGGTTGAGAGCGGCATTTCTCAACTCGCAACGACTTCGAATGTTTCCGAATCATTCAATACCGGCGCTCCGCTACCCCCACATTCCTTAAACACAATCAAGCAGAAAATTGCCTCGAGCGATGCTGCAGTTGACGACCTAGGGAGAGCAGTGCAGGACATTGACATCACCCTGCAGACAGACCGTGAAGGATCTGGATCTTCGATCGATGAGCGAGGAAATGGCATTTTCAAGAGAGAAAACTCTTTTGAGGATGATCGAACTCACCTTTCCACTTCCTCCACGAAAATGACCTTCGATTCGAAGAGCTTGGCTTCTGTGACCACTTTCGCAATGGACGAAAAAGACTCGGTGCGTCCCGACGACAGCGCAAGTGTGCAAGCCATTGATGAAGAGGAGTCTCTTTCGGGTGCCACATCTGGCGCCCCGAACTCAGTTACTGGCTCCGAAGCAGGAGGGCGCCTTTTCCGCGACCAAATCCGCGATGGAAATGCTCTACGCCCCCGTGGAGTCCTTCCTGTACCCGGCCCTCTTTTCAACGGTGGCGGCCAGCGCGGTACGGTCACTATTCCTCCGGATTCTGTCGCGAACAATTTTGTCGTGGCCAATCCCGAGGGTCTCGGGGATGGCTCGAGCCTACATGGGTTCCCTCTCGAACCAGACGAGAAACTGTTGGAGGCGATGAAGTCTCCAAAAGACCGACTGACGATCCTCCAGCTAGAGGAAAGGATCCGTTACTTCATCAGGGAGTCTAGGTAAGCATTTTCCAGTTCAACCGCATTAGTCTGACACTAATCTGAACCAGTGAACAATCCTTGGAGCTGCCTCCTTCAAATGGATTCCAACGACTTCTCGCTCATAAACTGGGAGACTACTACCATTTGACACATTTTGTGGATAACAATGTGACCTCGGTCAGGCTGCATCGGACGCCGTTCTGCAGACTGTAAGTCAAGTCTAGTTTTCTCTCGAGGACAAGCAGCTAACCCTAGACAAGCCCTGAGCCTATCTCCGCAGTTCACGCTGCCAATAGCACCACCCCGCCACCAAGCGTTCCTGCCATGAAAATTATGCGTCGAAATGATGGAGATAGACCATCGGCCGAAGGAAGTGTCGCAGCGAGCTCATCTGTTCCATCCAAGAATCCTTCCGAAGCTGGTGATAGCGGCCCAGAGGGTGATCGTGCAGGCTCTTCAACCGATGCTAAGGATCGACTGGCATTGACCCGCGAAGAGCGCGAGGCCAAATATCAGGAAGTTCGGGAGCGGATCTTCCGTGACTTTCCAGAGAGTGCTAAGTCAGACAGTGGCGATCTCAATCCGAATATCTCACGATCCAGCTCTACGGGTGGCCGCAAGAAAAACAACAGGCAACGAACTCCTCATGATGACAGCTTTGAAGCCCGATCCCAATTCAATGCCTACTACCCAGGCATGCCGTACAACAATGGTCAGAGTCTGATGTCATATAACGATGCATCCTACTCTAGCCAACCGGTTCCTTACCTGGTTGGACCGGGTGTGCCGCCGCCAACCAGTGGCTACATGCCTGCTGGTCAGAACAATGCTATGCCTCCTGGGCAGATGGGTGGCATGAATCATATTCCACAGTATCCAATGGCTATGTCGCCGCAGATGGCCTCTAATGGCTCGTGGCAAGGAGGAAGCATGCCGCAGCAGTCGCCATACTCTGGATACGCATCGATGAACCAGTCCGGCATGATGAACCAGCAGTCACCAAGCCATTCTTCGCCGGCCATGAACAACTTTGCCATGGCCAACTCTGCCCAATATCAGCAGAATTTTGCCTGGGGGTCCCCGCCCTACTCTGGAAACTACCAGCAGTCCCCTCAGCGGAACCAACCTCCCGTTCATTGGCCCAACTACCCATCACAGTCGATGACCTCCAACATGGCGGCCTATCCATACGCGCAGTACCCGGGGCAGCATCTAAACCCCGCACTCCAGAATCCAGGGTCCCCTATACTGCCGGGCGACTATGCCAGATCTCACTTCAACCCCCAAATCCGCTCTTTCATCCCTGGCGGTGTCCAATCATCACGCAACCCGAGCCGAGGTGCGCAAAATCCGATGCAACCGTTTACGGGCATGCCTCCTCAGGGCCAATGGGCTGGATACCCAGAGCCTGCGCACAACCGAGGCATGGACCATCCATCCGCCGCCAGCGCAGCCCGTGTGCCTAATTCTGGTCGAGACTCCATCGCCAAATGGGGTACCCCATCTCATCTCCCTCCTAAACCACCGCCGTCCGAGATGAAATCTGGCTTCGACATGAAGCACCGAGTCGGGCCTCCCCTAATTTCCGCACCAACCTACCCTGGGAATGGAATCCCTGGTACACAGAATGGCCCGCTGGTGATTTCCGGAGGTGCAAACGTCTCGAGGCCGACCTGAGAGTTGACAGTCGATTTTTTACGCTATCCAAGCATATCTGGGGACCAGTCCCTTTTCTGAGACGTGGAAAGTGACGAGGGGTGCAATGTCAGCCTGGTTAAATTGTACGTTAAGAAAAGTGCATGGCGAACTAGGCGAGAATCGTCTATTAGCTATGAATATGAATCCACATATTCATGTCTTATCCATTCCTCCGTAGATATGTAGATATCTATGACAGTATCTCACCAAGTTCCTTTCGGAACACCTCCGCCTCATGAATTAGTTTAACCATCTTGTCAGCCACCTCCGCAGCAGCCTTTTCCCCAATGAAAAAGAAATGATTCCCATCCACCGACCAACACAACCTCCTCGGAGCATCACGAACCAAATCCAACAACCTCTCCCACTTCTCCGTCCCTGTTACTCTCCCCAAACCCTCTTTCCCAATAAGACTCTCCAACTGATAAGTAAGAATAAACCCCCAAGTAGCCCGATCCGCCAACGCATGACTGGCATCCATAACACCATTCGGACACAAAGCGCTCACAAGAGGACAATTTGCAAAATCCCAAACCCTCGAATCCTCCTCATGCATCTCCTCATCCTGTACAAACCTCCCTCCCTCAGAGTCATACTTCAACCCCAACCCCATAAGCTTAACCGGACACCCACCGACATATTCCCTCTCATAAACATCCCTCGGAATAATACTCCCACCATTCAAACGTTCCATCTCCTCCACCTGCGCATAAAACCTCTCCAATCCCCGAACACGCACATACCCATCCCTCGTACACACCGGCATACCCTTACCAGTGTAACGATTCGGTCGAATGCCAGAAATACCAGGCGTACCCGCAAAACTAATAAACAACTCCACATTTAAACCCAGATCCCTCGCAGAGGTCGTAAACGGGACCAGCACACGGCCACCCATACTCCATCCGACCAAGATAACCGAGGCAGGGAGGGCGTGTTGCTCGATAACCATTTTAGCGGTAGTTGCTGCTTGGAGACCCCAGTCTTTTATGCGGAAGTGGGGTGCGGTGGGTGGCATTGTTGGGGGTGTCGATTCGATGGGGTAGGAGATTGATAGGACGTTGAAGCCACGGGCGTTTAGGTGGTGGGTTAGGAAGTTTTGGGGGGTGTGGCCGTAGAATATCCGGGCTAGGTGGATGGAGCCGGGGATGCAGACTATTAGGGGTTTGGTGGAGTTGGTGGTGCTGGGTTGGAAGTAGTAGAGTGTGGGGTATTCTGCGATTGTGGTGAGGACTTCGTTTGGGTAGAGGGAGGGGGGTTGTGTCATGGTGAAGGTTGGTGGTGCTATGAGGGATCCTGGGGTAAGATGTGAGAGAGGTCATTGGAGGTTTGAGTTGGGAATAAGGAAGGGAGTTCAGTTGTTCGGCATTGTTCCGCGATTTCCATGGTTCGGTCTATGGAATGGCCCGTTTCCACAAGTTTAGATTGGATTTTACGCGGGGAATTGTGGTTGCTAGCATATATCACACTCTACTAGGTCTTATCTAAAGCAGGCAAGATGACCAATATGTCAAATAAAGTAATTAGACGTTTCATAGTTGTTATAGTTGTTGAAAGAGGACATGATTAGCCTCTAGATAAGTGGATAGAGAAAATCCTGGCTGTTATATAGATAGCAATGCTATAGTCAAATGCTAGTATAAAATGGAACAATCTCTCCCTAGTTGAAGATGCCAAGACATTGTTAAAGAGAGATTTAGAGCTTGTCATAAAACCTCAAAGAGTAGAAGCTAGGAGCTTCGTCCTTCGTAAGTCAATGTTTTGATTCCCTGTGCCTGTGCCATACGCGACCTCACAGTATTTATAGTCACGTAGTAAAAGGGAGGAAATGTAAACCTACCCTTTACCCAGCCTTTCCCCTGAAACCTAAGTATCTTCGTCTCTTCCCCTATCTGAGAAAGGAGTCTTTGCTTCAGTGATACCCTACAAGGAAGAATTCTAGCTATGATGACACCTTCTTCTCTCTTGACCACCCCTGACCTAGAATTAAAGTCGTACTGTGAAGACAGGGACTTTCAAGCCCAAGGGAAGCCCGAGCCTAACAGTCGTTCGCAGACTTTGATCTACCACCTTCAAGACAAAAAGTGGTGGATCACAGTAACTTTCCAAGGCACGCTTTACTCTTCTTACCACGATGTCGAGCAAAAACAAATCAAAACAAAACGCGAACGACAAAAGGAATACCAAGACTTTGTCACGCTGATCGAATTTCGTTCATTGGCTCTTCTAGATGACACTGTGACCGAAGTGATATTGAACGAAGACCCAAAATCAACCAAAACTATCACCCTACATCACGGACTGGAAGAAACCAATAGATTTGCAAACCTCATCAAAAACCTACGATTCTATCATATTCGAGAGGACCCATTAAGAGTGACTTATCCACCTCGTCTTCAATTCCCGTCATTTCGAGCCATCGAAAGCACAGAATTACCCGTGACAGAGGAGGATGAATTCTCCGACGGAGTGTTTCGCGTTATACACCCGAGCGACAAGACACCATATATTCTCAAGGTAGTCAACCGCCCCCTCTATATACCACGCGATTCGGAGGTTATACGACAAGAACTAGAGAACCTCGAACATTTCAAAGGCGTGCCAGGAATCATTCAGGCAGCTGGTATCGCGGTGATGTCTAACCCGTACGCGACCACAGCAGGTGTCCAACAAATGGTTGTCAGTGGTATTTTGACAGAATACCACAGCAGTGGCTCCTTGCAACGCGTTCTGAATGAAAAACGCATAGAGGAATTCAACTGGGAGCGATGGGCTGGCCAAATCGGGAATGCTTTGAATGCTATGCACTGCGCAAAGAAGACTCATATGGATGTGAAGCCCTCAAATGTTGTTCTTGACGATGATGGAAATGCGGTTCTCATTGATATTAGCGGTATTGGAGGAATAACGCACCAGTGGTGTGCTCCAGAGATCTGGGATGAAATGGATGGAATATCACCCTTTGATCTTCCCTTTCGAACACGTCAGCTGAATGATACCTGGGCTTACGGGAAGCTTTTGGCAGAGATTGCATCAAACGTTGGGGATAGCCCTTTTGCAGGAACTCTGCGGTGGGTTGCGGATCATCTAACTGAAGAAGATATTCACATGCGCTGGACTATATCTGAGGGGATCTCTCGGTTGAACTCGGTTGAGAATGCGTTAGTACATTGATTGCTATCACGCAGTGGCTTGGCCACCTTTACAGTCTTGTCCAACTCTGCTGGTCTGGACAGTAGCAATGCAAGTACACCAGCCAAAAACATAGTTCTTGGACGAACAAGCTGTTGTAAGCCACCACGGGGCTTAGGATTATGGAATTATGGGATTTCCGGACCCCAGTAGTGTTGACAGTGTCGATCTCTGGAATCGCAACTGTTCTGAATCTACTTGAGTAGATCAGAAATCAAGAGAGTGCCCTATACGGAGTACTGGGGAGGCTAATCCAATTGCCATATTGTGAAGCTCTGGGGATAGATGCCCTGAAGAACGCTTCTCCACCACATGTCTATCCATGTGTTATACTTAGACTGAACTATCGATCACTCTCGCCGAAGGTCGTACAAAGCTGATCTCCTTACCACCCTAATGATGCATCAGCCTCCAGTCCATTCTGGACCAGAGCTGGTCTACATCCACATCTGTAAATGCGCTCTGGGGCTTCTAGCTTGGGCGATCTAGGACATAAGCACAATACTGTTTATTATGACAGATGAAGAGGTATCGAAGCATTTTATACTGTACACAGGCTATGTCACATGGGGCAATTGCAGAAGACAGGATGCCAAACAAATCAGCAAAACTCCTGTAGAAAACAGACAAGAAAATAAGAATATCCGAGTGGAGTCATCCCGAACAGACGAGACAGACTAGATCTCGACGTCTAACCTCACCACTTCAACACATCTAAGCCTTGCTCCTTAAAGCATCGACTTTCCCAGCAAGCTCAGCAGCCTTCTTCTCTTCCGGATCCGACAGCTCCTTCAATGGACTGTCAACCTGCTCAGCCTCCTTAACATCCTCAACCTCCTCAACCTCCTTGGCCTTGCCGAAGTTCAACTTCTTGACCGCCTCCTCAAGCGCCTCCATACCACCCTTTCGGAACCGGGTAACCTTGTGAATGTTGCGCTCGGTGATCTCGTTCATGTCCCATTCCTGATCACGTTGGCGGGAGACGGCACGCGCAGTCATGGCGAAACGCATGTCCTTGGGCCCGTCAACGAGCTCCAGGATGGCGCTGGGGGCTTGGTCGGCGGGTTTGCGCTCCTGCTCGGCGAGCTTATCACCCCTGCGAACGGAGTAGTATTCGAATTTCTCTTTGGGTTCGACGCGGAGCACGCGGGTGTAACCGCCCGGTCGGTCGGCGTAGCGTTCGCGGAGGGGGCCGAAGAGTTTAGGGATGACTTCGTGTGGTTTCTTTTCGCGTGTTAGCAGAGGTTTCGTTATGTGGAGGGAGAATATCCGCTGAGCTAGAGCAGGAAGTGATGGGCCTGCTCGACAGAACGATGCAGGAGCCTCCTGCCCTAGTACGCCGATATATCCTCCCTCCAATGCCGATGGGTTCCAAGGGATTGGATTCCAGTCCATGCCGAAATAGGAGGGATAGCCTTCCTACGAAGCATTGGGTGAATCCAATCGGGGAGTGCACGTACATAGAAAATCTCCAGAGCCCGTCTCCGACTAGCCTCGGTGTTCTTCTTGCCCAGGGTAATTAACTTGTCGGCCAACCGTTGGGCCTCTTTAGCCTTGTGCCATGTTGTTGTGATCGATTCATTCTCGAAAAGCGAGGTGACCAAGTTGCGGAGCAGGGCCTGTCGATGGGAGGACTTGCGGCCCAAGTGCCGGTACTTTCCTCCGCCGCCGGCCATGATGGGAGAAAAGTGTAGGAAAAGGAGGTGAGCGGGATAAGGAGGATACGAGAGGGCAATCGACGAAAAAGAACGACAGTAATTGCGATCCAAACACCCGGAAATACAGAGGACGAGACGGAGAGAAGTTCGGCTCAAAAGATTCGAGTTCTGCCCGCAACCAATCGGCGCGCTTCCACCGCCTTTCCCGACTTTGCGCGTCAACTCCGTTCAACTTTTGCGGAAATACTTGTGACGCTCGTCGTCGCGGTAAAGCCAATTTGTCTTAACTGATTTTGTATTCATCTGTCAAGTCCACATATACGGGCTCAACCACGAGCAGGGCACTCCAGAGAATATGGGTTTCATCACGGGATTTGTACGTCCGGATTCCTCTGCATACTCCGAACTTGTGAACTAACGTATGCCCGCACGTGAATAGTTCAGTGGCTTCGCTCTCACTACTTCCCTCCTGTACATCACCGTTCAAGTCCACAAGGAAACCCGCCTCGAGCAGCGCAGAGCTATCCGCGAACAAGTGGACCAAATAAACTGGCTCGCCGCTTCCTCCGGCGCATACAACCGCCGCTTTGAAACTCAGTATACACCCCGCGGGCTCGAAGAGCGTCTAGCTCGACGAGAAGAACAGCCGGACATGAAGGAGATCTTGAAGCACCGGTGGAACCAGGAGGTCGAGAAACTGGCCCAGAAGGCGCACGAGAGTCGGTGGGAGGACGTGAGGGACACAGCGACTGACTGCTGGAAGGCTGCGCTGAAGTTTGTGAAGAGGGACTAGATTTCTCTGTTTTCGTTGGCTGGCTTCAGCCTGTTTTCCTTATGATGCAAATTTACGTTCTGGGCTTGCATGGGAGGCAGCGGAGTTTGGATACCCTTTGAATTAATCTCAATTCTTTTCGTCCCGAGCTGTTCTGGTACTCTACATATTAGTATGGATGTAGCTCTATTATCGAGCGCAACCATTGGCAAGATGTGTGGGTGCGTCCAGCGCAAATTCGTAACGGCGTCATGCATAGCAGGGTCTCAAAGTAGATCCTTCAGAGGATTTCATCCAGGTTGGAGAAACGCAGCGGGATAAACACGCCAGGGCATTACCCTGCATTGGTCGACACAGGTGCTTCGGTCGACACACTGTCTGAGTCACTCCAGATATCCTTGCTCTCCCGCTCGACCGTGCGCATGGCCTGAGAGACATCCTCCAGCTTAGCGACCACGTCCAGCACGCCCTGGTTGACCCGATCAAAATAGCGGTCATTTGCCTCGCGACGCTTTCGCGCAAGATTAATATCCTTTTCGGTCTCCTCATCCAGGACGTGGTGTAAGACACGGTCCTTGGCAGCAATTTGCTCGGTCGCAGCATCAGCATCCAACGAGCCTCGTCCATCTCCGTCAATGGTGTTGTGGCTAGAGTCGACGACTTCATCATCTGCCTCGCTGCGCGCCCACGCCTGCGCGAGCTTTAATTGTTTCATCCGCAGGTCCTCTAAAGCTTCGGCGTGTTTCTCGCCAAAGACGTGCTCGCTCGTCACGGCGCTCAATTCAACCTCGGAAAGGGCGCTCTGCATCTCTTGCCAGATGGCATCGGACCCATCCACGTCGCTCTTGGATGAGCGTCTTGACATGAAAGGCGATAAAAAGCCGCGGTTCTCTCCGCTGTCGCCATCACGGGAGCGCCCTCGGTTGAAGGGTGGAGGCTGACTGCCCGGGGGAGTCACAAGTGTAGAGGCAGGTGGTGGTACTGAAAGGGAGATATTGGACGCATTATGTGACGGCGGTCCTTGGAATAGAGCTGGCGGCGGAAGTCGCTGAACGCTCTGCTTCCTTAGGGGATCCATGGAGACGATATGATATAGGAGATCATGTTGATCGGATCGATATCACCGATAAGGCGATAAGGCCGGATGACATAATGCGGGTGGGGTTTTGCTGGATCCCGTGACTCGCTTAGGGCAAGCGCACAAAGTCAGGTGAGAAAGCATCCCAAGCCAAGCGAGTGCGCCGGCCGATTCAAGGAATCCGAACCCTTCGACTTTTCGACCTCCCCACGACCTCAGCCTTTGGCGACAACCCCCATTTTCCGTCGGTACGTATTGGATCCCTGATCACTACAGTGCCTTGCATCGAGAAAAATACCTGGAATTTCCTGGTGTGTGTGAGACGCGACTCCCCTCAAGTCGTCACTGCACGCACAAAAAATCTACTTTCCTCTCTTCAGCCCTCAACAAACCTACCTCCATCGAACATACTACGATACCAGCCACCTATCGGAGAATACAGAATCGAAAACTAACGTGTTATTTTTTCTCGCCTCAGACCGTCAAGAATAATCCGTCAAGATGGGTAAAGGAAAGCCCCGTGGTTTGAACGCCGCCCGCAAGCTCCAGGCTCACCGCAAGGAGCAGCGCTGGGCCGACCTGCACTTCAAGAAGCGCCTCCTCGGTACCGCCTACAAGTCCTCTCCCTTCGGTGGTGCCTCCCACGCCAAGGGTATCGTCCTTGAGAAGGTCGGTGTTGAGGCCAAGCAGCCCAACTCCGCCATTCGCAAGTGTGTCAAGGTCCAGTTGATCAAGAACGGCAAGAAGGTCGCTGCTTTCGGTGGGTACCCTCTATCCTGAATACTGGGTGATGGTGAATTGATCCGTGTGCCCCGAGCTACGATCATGTTATGCACCACGCCCCCCTTCCAAGCACAGCCTGCTAATTATACGCCTCTATAGTCCCCAATGACGGTTGCTTGAACTTCATCGACGAGAACGACGAGGTTCTCCTGGCCGGTTTCGGTCGTAAGGGCAAGGCCAAGGGTGATATTCCCGGTGTCCGTTTCAAGGTCGTCAAGGTCTCCGGTGTCGGTCTCGCCGCTCTGTGGAAGGAGAAGAAGGAGAAGCCCCGCTCTTAAACGAGTCAAAAGCAAAATGCAGAAGGGGTTACGGGGGAGGAGCCGTGTCGGACAGGAAGCCCGCCTCATCAGCGCTTGAATTTCATGAAATTTTTTTTTGGGAATACCACCCGGGCGGGCTTTCGTCTGGAATGACGTTGTGAATTACCACGATTTGATACAATTCCAAAAAAAGATGGCGCTATGATCTTGATCTTCGGTTGTTCACATTCGTAGTATGTCCGTTGGTTCTACCAAGGTAGATTGTGTCGTCCTAGAGGTTTATTAGCACTTTCTCTAAGGCGGGAACTAGCCTCGGTCTGACCTCGGGGGTCTAGACTCTAGATTCTAGTGCAGGTGAACTATATCCACCGCAGTCCACTTCCAATTCCCCAAGTGGTGCACGTACATTGCCTTCCATTGGGAAGGTTGGCCAGACAGGCAACCTTGGAAACCTTGGGACATCGGAAACACCTTTTAACGTTTGGACTAGAATATCATCCTGGAGGACATGTTGCAAGGTCGCCTCTAGGGCTATCTTTTCAAGTCTAAGTGAGAGGATCTCGCCAAAATATAGAATCATTTCTTCGAGCCATTCTGAAGCCTCCCACCATCACCAAATATAATGGGTCCCCGGATTGGAAGATATATTGTTGTCTCTGCTGTCTGCCTATATATAAATATCGAGAGTCTAGAATGTTGTCTGAATACAAGGTTATTTGATGAAGATCAGACACTCCAAGGCTACTCGGAGGGCATGTGTATATCTACGACCTTGGAAACATTCGAAAGCGCTCGGGTGCGAAATTGAGTCTTGAAGATGATGAATTTCAATCTATCTTCTAATCCTAGGAAAACCCTACATGACTCATAGCGATCGTCACACTCATTCTCGGGTATCGGTACGTTTTGAACATCGACACTCATTATCGACAGTGTCAATGAACTGGTAACTCCAACCTTTCTTCTTCTTCTCTTGTTTCGATTTTAGAAGCTAATATCCTCCTTCCGGTAGTGATCGGACACAATACGGTAGAGATAAGACGGAGCATGGCCGCCACTGGAAATAAAGTATTAGCAAGCAATCAACGAGACGATCTTGGGACGAAACATACAGGTTGGTGATGTAGAGATCGACCAGTTCCGCAGGGACGTAGTCGTAGAGAGGATTCTGGACATCAATCTGATCGACGAGATCTCCATCCTCATAGGGGAGGACCTTGCTGGCATCGCCATACTCAATAAGCGAGTCAAAGTCAAAGGGATAGATGGGACTCAGTTTGTAGACTCCGCTGACGACTACGACGGGGGTCTGGTGGACCTTGGCAGCGCGAGCAATAACTCGGGTGCCAGCTGCAGCAACGAGACCGCCATTGGCAAGGACGGAGTGTGTGCCCAGGATGACCTTGTTGACACGAGACATGAGAGCAAAGACCGCAGAATCGGGAATGAGGATGACAGTGATGCCAAGGGCGATCAGCGGCTTCTGGAAAGCTTCGAAGCTCATGTTCTCTTCGTCGGCAGGAGCATTGCCGCTGACGGTGGCATGTGTAGCGTCGTGGTTGTTAGGGAATGATTCAGCGTGGATGACGGTGAACTTGCGCTTGGCTGCGGCCTTGACTAGGAACTTCTGCACTGTTGTAGAAGAGGTATGTGTGAGGATGATTTCATTGGAGTGAATATGCTCCAATGCATAAGACGCAATCTGATCGTCTACTTGGTCCAGCTCGTCGGTAATCTCGTTAATACCTTCCAACACCTCTGCGCGCACATCTTTGCTAGGGGCGTGACCGGGAATGCCTCTTGGCGATTGCGAGCCCGGTGTGCTTGCCGGCGAGTTATCATCCACCGGATGAGAGAGGAGACTGAACATGGACGTAAGAGAAGGCCGAGGGGCGGGTCTATCCGCATCTGGGCGGAGGACATCTCGGTCCAAAGGTAGTGATGAATCTGTTCATACTGGGTGAGTTGTTATCTTGGGGCATATCAGAATATCGTGACTGACCGTCAAACCCCCGAGGGGTCTGGGGCAGACTCTCTGAGCCAGCTTCACTGAGGGCAAACTCAGCATCGTGATCACCTTCGGCCTCCTCGCGAATGAGACCGAGCACTCGTCGCACAATGTTCCCCACCACCATTTCCCGCGGCTGCGCAGCGATCAGGCGCCTGCCCACGCTTTGGACCCGCTCAATGAGCTTCACAGGATCGGATGTACGGCATGCCGAAACTACCCGCAGAAGTAAATAGGCGGTTGCGGTGGCGCAAGATCGAGAATGGCGGATTTGACGGCGCTTCAGCAATCTGAAAGAATATGCCCATATTAGCTATGTGTTTGTCGGCAGATGCGCAACCGTTCGAAGGCGAAGAGAGAGGCGTACGAGATCAAGTTTTCAATAGAAGTATCAATTGGATTAGTATTGAGGGATTTGAGAAAAGACGCCAGGCCCGGCGTGAGGGCCACGGACATGGACGGCATGAGGAAGTGGGATGGGCAGAGCAGCGTCCTGTTGAGCGATGTTAGGGTTAGAGTTATCCTCGAGCATGAGCAGCTCATAGGGGATCCACGCACCCGTGATTATAGTCAGGTCCTTTCTCCTTTCTCTTGAAACCACAGGAAGGGAGAACGTGAGGGCAAAGTAGGTGACTCAAAGAAACCGATTTTCTGCCGTTTAGAACGTTTTGTCCGCTTCCCCACACTTTGGATCCCTTTTGCCTTTGCTTTCTCCTATTCTTGGATCGTTGTTCTTCGTTCTTGTTCTTTCATCTGATTCTTACTTATCGGCCTCTGTTCCTTGCAGTCCCCTGCACATCCGTGGTCGAAATCGGACTGAAGTTGCGAATCCGGTTCCGAGGCACGGACTGGCGCATTGAGGTCGGTAGAATCACAAGTCCAGCCTTACGCCTCCTTGCGATGCCCCTCCCCTCCACTTGAAAAGACCTCGCCCCTGCGCAACCTCGATGGACCGATCCAAGTGCGTTTGACGACTTCGCTCATCTCCCTCCTCTTTAGATCCCCCGCGCCCCTGTCATCCGTGGGCCTCGTTGGAAGATGAACTCGCTGAACATCCTGTCCTCGCGAGTCATTGGCCAGACTTCCAGCTCGACGCGACCACGATCACGATCCCAGGGCGAACATCGACACGGGTCTCAACAGGGCGACCTCGCGAAGCTACGGTCCTACAGCACAGGCAACTTCCGGTCGAGCACCATCTCCGAGAAGAGCTACGACGGCACTGCATCACCTGCGGAAGACGACAAAGACGAAGAAACGACGCACGCTTTTGACGAGAAATCACCTTTATTACACGAGGTCCAGCATGATAGCGCGCTCGTTACCAAGAGCTCTTGGCGACTCCTCACCAAGCGCATATTCGATGCTATCACGGAAACGATTCACTTCATTCTATCGACGCTTGCTGCCCCCGGCATATACGTGGCCCAATGCTTCCGAGATGACGATGGACGTTACTCGCTTCTGACCCCCGTGAGGAAAGTATGGAGATCATCTACCGATCCAAGGATCCGGTCGGATAAAGGGGCCTCTCCCTCTCGAATAGAAGGGCGGCGAAGTAGCTCCAACCGGGAATTGAAACCCCGATCATCGCATGAATCTATACTACCTTCTACCTCCGAATCAGAGGTTGACCGACGAACTTCTCAAAGCACTACAAGCGGCGGGAAGGCACGACCGAACAAGACCCGGGACCACGAGGCAGAATCTATACCGGAAGAAGAAAGCACACCACGACGGTCTATACGGATTAAGCTGCATAATGAGGAATCTCTCAAGCGGCAACGGCAGCGGCGGACGGCGAGTGCGGACCTGGGGCATGCGGTGCCCGAGGGCGTGGCTCGGGTTCAGGCTGGCGTCAACTTGGATAGTCTGAAGTCCCCAACATCTCCATCTGTTCATCGCATTACGAAATACCCGCACTCTCCAACACCTCCGCGACCTCTTCTCCCACCGCGACTGCCTTCATATACAGCTGCCCCGCGCAATGCCAAGCTCCCGCAGAAGACGTTGGTCTTGGATCTCGACGAGACGCTCATCCATTCGCTCGCCAAGGGTGGTCGCATGTCCAGTGGCCACATGGTTGAGGTCAAGCTCTCCATGCCCATGACCACTGCTCTGACACCTGGCGGACCGCAGACCACGCTGGGGCCGCAGCACCCCATCCTGTACTATGTGCACAAGCGGCCGCACTGTGACGACTTCCTGCGCAAGATCTGCAAATGGTATAAACTCGTGATTTTTACGGCTAGTGTTCAGGAGTACGCCGACCCCGTGATCGACTGGCTCGAGCAGGAGCGGAAGTACTTCCAGGCCCGCTACTACCGGCAGCACTGCACTCTCCGTAATGGCGCATATATCAAAGACTTGAGCTCCGTGGAGCCCGATCTGAGCAAGGTGATGATCCTGGACAACAGTCCGATGAGCTATATCTTCCACGAGGGTATGTCAGCTACCTCGCATCACACCCATCTCCCTGCTAACATTCATCCAGACAACGCCATTCCGATCGAGGGCTGGATCAATGATCCCACGGACAACGGTCTTTTGCATCTGATTCCTATGCTCGAGGCATTGCAATACGTCACGGACGTCCGGGCACTGTTAGCACTGCGCCGTGGCGAGATCGAGACGTAGTCGCTCTTCGCATTTGTACCTATGGAGTGTGTAAAGGGAGTTTTGTGTTTTTAGAAGCGACATCCATTCCAGAGAAAACCATGGAAAAAAAGACAATTGGTCCTACAGAGGACATGGGGATGCGATAGCCCAACACAGGTTCTATTCATAATAGCAGGTATTGTATTCAATGGAGCTGGGATGGATCGTACACATTGCATTTGATCCCTTTCTGGTAACTTTAAACCCACTTCTGGACTACAAAGCTATCATCTGATGGGAACCGTTGAGGTGAGAATTCACCATACCTTGTTACTTCAGTTATTTGAGATCAGCAACGAGACTCAGCTCTCTTGGCTAACCCCAACTGTTCTTGTATCTACTCTGATCAGCAGCATAGCAGTAAATCACCCTTAAGGAATCGCTGACTATCCACAGTACCTTGGATCCATGATCATTGTCTTTTGCAAGATCATGTCTAACCATATCGGGACAGATATTGCTTACCCTCTTAAGAATCATCCTGCAACCATAGTAGGTAGACCGGGAATTCAAAACCCCGCGGTATGTCACAGTCAGTGGATATTATTATTTTGGGTCAGTCAATGATAGAGGAATTCGGCCAATCGATGTATATGTTTTCCTTAGGATCTATGGGTTTGCAGAGTCGAAGTAGTCCCGGCTGGGCTTAACTCCACGCCGGCTTCGGGGCGTTGCTGTGCAAATATATCGAGCTGGCGGTAGGGGTCTTGCATGGGCTGTTGCTCGAGTGATATCGGTTTAGAGGTACTTATTACCCACCGAGTTACACATTGAAGATGAAGAAAAAAGAAGATTCGTATTTTTGTGGTTTCATCCCTGCAAGTGGCTCATTCAAATCTGCCGCAATCGGAAGATTCGTTCGGTGATGTAAAGACTATTTAGTCATGAAGCAAATACATCTAGCTTGAATATCAAATCATCTCTTCATATTGTCATTTGGCTAATGGATTCCCCGAGTGTGGGCTCGAACCCTTTACCTAGCAACTTCAGTCGCAGGGTATAATCGAGTCAGGTCTAGGCTGCGTATTCCTGCAGGAGGGCACGAATAGACAAACCGCCTAACCCTGCTAAGACCTCTTCCAGACTACCTCGCTTTAGTAGTGCAATAGTATATAGCCGGTCCCGCGACCCCGACAATCAACCTATCCACCTGATCGTGAAGCCCTAGATGGGAATTTCAGACTCTATCCACTTTGGCCACCATCCTGTCGTTTCTTCCGCCACGGGGGTTGCCACCTTATCTGGGGCTATGACGCTTCTCTGCGGTCTCTTGGGCCTCTATATATTCAGGCTGATCACGATGTATGCTACGTTAAGGCAGTTCCGGGGACCTTCGTGGACCGGCATCTCGAACTGGCCTCATAGCATGGCGATGCTTCAGGGCAATTGTCACGAGTGGTATGCAGAAGTAAACAAGAAACATGGTGCGAGACATCTTCCGGGCATCTGCTGTGTTTTGAATCTCTACCAGCCGTATCTCCTACAGCTAACAGTCTCGACTTGAACCATGTCTGATCGCGCACCTCGAGTGCTGATTACATCCTCTCCCGTAGTTTGGATGCACGTGAACAATCAGTCTGGCTACAAACGCTCCGATTGGTACTACAAAGCCGTGCGAATCGAGTACCAGAGGGATAATATCTTCAGCCAGACGAATAATGCGAAACACGAGCGACGGAGGAAGCAGATGGCTCCGGGGGTATGATATCCCTCGCAATAGGCTTCAGCTGGATCACCCAGGCACCCTTCATCGGCAGGTTTATTACACCCTCACCTAAGGACAACAACGGCTTCGGTAAGATGATGGCCACATGCTTCCGCCTCGTCGACGAGCGCGCTGCGAGCCCCGCCGACCAACGGTCCAATATGCTGGCCTCCTTCATGCGCTACAGCTCAGCAGGTGACGAACTGCGCACCGAGGTGCTAGAGCAGATTATTGCGGGCTCCGACACTACCGCTGGCCATTCGTGGCGTTCTTCTGCACCTCATGACGAATCCCCGTGTCTACCTCAACATACAGCGCGAGATCGCCGTGCGCCGCAACCTTGTTCTTAGCACGGGCGGAGGCCTTATTACTGCCACCCAGACTAGACAGCTTCCGTACCTGCAGGCCGTGATCCGCGAGGCTCTGCGAGTCTGGCCGCCTGTTGAGAACATCTTCTCGCGCGATGTTCCGACTGGTGGCGACACTCTTGTCGTCGACGGCGAGAGCGTATTCCTGCCAGGCGGCGTCTGCATCGACTACTCGGCGTACTCTATGCACCAGAGCGAGAAGATCTATGGCAAAGACGCAAAAGGTTTCAGGCCCGAGGCGGACCCTGCGGTGTTGGCTGTGATGATTCGGACCAACGACCTTATATTCGGTCATGGGAAATTCCAGTGTTTAGGAAAGGCAGTAGCTCAAATCGAGATTGAGAAGACGGTATTCGAGGTGAGTAGAACATGCCTGCTATTGTCTTATTTCTTGACGATACGCTAACGGACCGCCTACCCTACACAGCTCTTGCGCAACTTCGACCTGGTGCTTATCAACCCGATGCGTCCCTGGGATGCGCGGAACTACCTTGGGCTGTTCGCGATCTCAAATATGTATGTGCAAGTGATGGAGCGGACCCCCTGTTCTCCTTGACCGAGTAAATTGTTGTTTTACTTTGTCGGGGGGTGAATATTTGTAGGCCGGACTTGTAGTGTTGGACATTCCAATAGCAAGTACCATGACTTCTGGGTCAAGGCTGGGTGGCGAGATGCTTCACATGTATTGTCGAGGTGACAGGAATGTAGTGATGAGGGCTTCATCGAGGCAGCTCAACAGCTCAGACTTTTGGTCGTAACGCATACGACTTGACCGGTAGGAGTTTGAAATTCTTGGGAAAGCCAGTCTGGATCTCAGACTTGATCACCTCCATTCCAGCAGCTTCAAAAATCTGCTTGAACTTTGCATCCGTCCTCGTCACACTGCTGTCCTCGTCGTCAAACATATCCTGGCCCAGTGGATCGGTGGACAGATTCTCCTTCACCACCATAAGACCATTTTCAGTCAGAGCATCACGGCATCTTGCGACGTAATCAATCAATTGGGAATCCGTACAATGGCCCACGCACCACTGGGTCCAAATCAGATCGTACTTCTTCACCGGGAACCAACTCTCCAGACCGACAGTATAGACGTCCCCGAGAACACCGTCTTCTTTCAATTTGCCCTCCTGCAAAACCTTGGTGAACTTTTCCACAGGCTCCACAGCATCGACAACTTCACAGACGTGGCGGAGGAAACCCTCAGTCACACGCCCAACACCGGCGCCGCAGTCGACACCCTGGTTAAATTTCCCGGAAATGGCCGGGACTAGCCGACGAACTTTGGAAAGGAAGTTCTTGGATCCTTGTAGCTCAATGCGAGTATACCAGGGATACGTGCCGAGCATGCCAAGCATATTACTCTCGGTGCTGGGAAGACTGCTCCAGTAGTTAATGGATGCAGCATGATTGATCTTAGAGTCCGGGGCATATGCGCCCTCCTCTTGGTTTGGAGCCATGAAGCCACGTTTGACAGAAGAAGCCGAATTGAAGACGTGAGATTCGCCAATTTTTCCCTGTGGTCATGTGATGACATAATCACTCAATGTGGCGTCCCCGCGAGTCTTGGCGTTTGGAGAACGACCCCGGACTTTGTTGTTGTCAAATTCCACTGATTTCCTCGGTTCTCCTTGCTTCTTGTTTGGATTTGATTTTGATTTTGACTTGAGATTCTATTCTTTGCTGCAGGTAGTCGAAGTGACATCATGTTCTCAATATCATGGTTAACATCATGCTGGCCGTTCAAACGGTCCCAGTCAACAGAGCAAACTGTAAGACTCGAGCCAGGGGTAATACCAGTTTTAGCTGGATATTAAGAGATTACAGATCAAACAAACTGCCAACACCACAGAAGACGACTTGAAGCTGTTGTACGAAGGTGAAACGCCGCAGATCGAGTACGTACCCACACCAAACCCTCGGTAGGAGAAGCCGAGCTAATGATCGGTAGTATCGTGGCGGTTCATGGACTAGGTGGTCACCGCGAGAAATCATGGACTACTAAAAGTGGTGTCAACTGGCTTCAGAGTCTACTTCCTGTTGATTTACCCAGCACAAGAATTCACACTTGGGGCTATGCCTCGACATACACAGATGACCCTGAAACACCGCAAGACACTTCCGAGAGACTAGTGTCTGAGTTGTTTGCGATGAGGAAAATGACTGGAGTATGGACTACCGCACGCTTCGGATCTCGAGTGAAAACTGACAGATACAGACACTCTCCCGTCCGATCATCTTCATAGCCCATAGTTTCGGGGGTACTATTGTCAAAAGCGTACGGACCAATTCCTGAGAGAGAGTCTCATATTCTGACAAATTATGCTAGGCTCTTTTATTCTCTCACAATTCACGAGAGGAGCGGACATTGTGTCTCCGCAATATCAGCCTCTCAACTCATGGAGTCATTTTCATGGGAACTCCCGAGTTGGACTCGAGGCTGTCTGGTCTCCAGGCCTTCCTGGAGAGCAATGCTACGGCTGAGACAGGGTCGAGCGGTGCTCAGAAAGAAGCTCGCTGGATGCTGGATACATTGCAACAGTACTCTACAATAGGCAGCAAGTTCAAGACACTCTACGCCTATGAGAGCCTTAATTCCCGGTCCCAGGTGAGACAGCCCTACTTCATTGAATTTCGATTTACTAATTTCGGGTCTTGGAACAGACCACTCCATCTGTGTCCCAACGGCTCACTCCATCCATATTGGTCGATGCTACTCATGAGAACATGGTCAAGTTCGAGTCAAGTCTTGACGAGGGCTACATCAAGATCAAAGAAAGTATTCGTGATATGATTCACTCGGCAGGGGAAGGGGAATTGAGAGAAAAGGCGGAAGTGATGTCCTAGGGTCTTGAAAGTCACTTTTGCTTTATTGCGCTACCCATCGACAACACCAGCATGGTTATACCCGCTCTTAAGAGCTACTCTTGTATCAACATGAAGCCTCATTCATTACGAGATACGCTTCAAATAATCATAACCGTAGAGGAATCTTCCCCATTAGTTGTACCCTGAGGATCATCTTATCATCGTTCAGCTCCTCGCATGATGACCCAAATTTTGCATCTCCGTCTATTGAAGAATTATTCTCGGGCACTAGATGATATCATCTCTCCAGAACACTTCGCTCCATCATCCATGCAAGGAGATTGCCGAACATGATTTCACTGGACTTGCAATTACCTATTGTATCTGCAGAATGGGAGACAAGTCACAGCTAATGCATCTAAGCTTTGGAATTATAGTCACTGCACCTCAATTTAGAGGCTGGGCTCGTGCGCCACATCCACGAATGGAGAACTCCGATCATGGCATTGACTGAGGGAGACACTGCACTGCACATCTAGAACAAGACGACCTCTTGCAAGATCAAATCATTGCGTGAAAGAACCATGCTTTGCAGCGCCTTGAACTCGTCCATCGACGTGCCATTGACCGACGCACGGGAACTGGAAGATCCAGTTTTACTTCACGCTGTGGCAGATTCCCTCCAGCAGCTTCGAGCAATAAGCGCCGCACCAATACATACGACCCAACACTCGAGTCGTTTGCCCGCAGATGAGTCCGGATATCATTTCGACGTGAACTTGATTCAGCAGAAGCCAGACGCACTCACTCTGAAGATAATAACCGCGAGTGAATTTGTACAGACGGTCTACGGAGTATTCGGTACCACATTTTCAGAGTGCTTTTAATCTGAGAAAGTTGATTGACAGATCGCTCGACTATTGAATGCTTGCTTCCACAAGTCCATTGGCGATCTATTGGCGACCACCACACATTGCTTTCGGAGGTTCTAGGGGTCTCCCCCAGAACTCCACCGATCTCGCCATCAGTTTCCAGTCTTAGCCCCGCGACAATAAACTCCAACTGTACCGAGTACGCGCAAGCTAAAGGCAACCATCACGATAGCCACCAATTACAGTCCAAGATCTTCACCCTATGATGTCAGGACCATTACTTCATCGGGTATGTGATCGACTTTCCGAAAATAGATGCGCCCTTGATCGCATTACGGAGTCCTCCATACACTAGCTTTGTTGCTCTACAGTAACTACATACGCTGTTCGAGAAGGAATAGGAGTTGATAATCCGATCCATCCGTCTCCGTTGGAACTCGCTTTGTTACGCGTTTCATACTTCGACACGGGCTTCGCTCCTGCATTCGGCTGCTGACCCATGTTTCCGAGATTTTGCCCGAATGCAGTCGCTGGGATGGGTGGAACACACCCACCTAACCCATGGTTTGGGCTGAATGCAAGACAACAATATAGAGCCTTCGCAGAATGATTCAAAACATATATTAACATATATTATTATTGTACAGTACTGGCCTCTCCTGACGATCCCAGGATCCTGACGTGATCGCATAGCCCCATGGCCCCCGACAATCCACCGACTACTCCGTATACGAGTCACAGCAGGGCTCCACCGCACCGAACCAAGCAATATCAGCCGCCTACGTGGGTCAACACAGACCCTTTTCTAAGGCCACTGGCGTTTTCGTCTCTACTCCACTTTTTCAAGGAGAACCGCAGTGCGCATCTTAATTTCCAACCATGTGGTGACATAATATCCACAGATGCAGTTCTTTCTCTCAACTCCTGCCACTCTTTCTACACGGTAGATCAATGATAGCCCCGGACGTCCTGGAGTGCTTCTCTTCCACGCTATACGGCTTTTAATACCATCGTTTTACGCCGTCGCAGACTCGCTTTTTCCGCCCGGCGATGCGGTTGAGCGTACAGTCAATATGGACAGTCCTTTTGCACCTGTCGGCGCTTGTCCTTCAGGCGCATGCTCTTGACGTGGATGTGAATTCGCAGGGTACGTAATGCGACTATTCATATATGTCTGCGAGTGCTCTTGGCTAAACTCTCCCGTCATCAACAGACTCACTAAAAAGTGCTGCTAGCGAGGCGACCTACGGAGCATTTAAATGGTACTATGGTAACGAGACGGGCCAAATTCCCGGAGCATTCCCCGAGAAATGGTGGGAAGGATCAGCCCTATTCGCCGCTGCTCTCAACTATTGGCACTTAACCGGAGACACAACCTATAACGAGGAAGTGAGCGTCGGATTGCAATGGCAAGGTGGTGAGAAGGGAGACTACATGCCGAGCAATTATAGTAGTTATCTGGTGAGGATTACAACGGGGAACAAAAAAAGAACCACAGCAGCTAACTATGTAATAGGGAAATGACGATCAAATGTTCTGGGGTCTGGCAGCCATGAGCGCAGCCGAGATGAAATTCCCCGATCGGAGCTCCGGATATTCCTGGCTTTCCCTCGCGCAGGGTGTCTTCAACACCCAGAAAGCTAGATGGGATATGACCTCATGCGGCGGTGGACTACGATGGCAAATCTTCGTCTACCAGGCCGGCTACACGATGAAGAACGCAGTGTCGAACGGTGGATTTTTCCAACTCGCTGCGCGACTAGCTCGATACACCGACAACGACGAGTATCTAACCTGGGCAAACAAGATCTGGGATTGGTCTGTTTCCTCGCCTCTGGTGAACAACAAGACCTGGGTTGTGGCCGATTCCACACAATGTGCGGATAACTGCGCCAACGCTGGAAACATTGCATGGACGTATAACTACGGTACCTACTTGATGGGCGCTGCCTATATGTACAACTACGTGAGTCCGCACCCTCTCTACACACAATTACACAATTCCTAACTTCCCCAGACGAGCGATCCAAAATGGCTCGAAGCAACAAACGGCCTCTTAGACGGCATGTCCAAAACCTTCTTCCCGCACGGAAACGTCATCGAAGACATCACCTGCGAACCGCGAGAAATCTGCAACAACAACGAAATCCTCTTCAAAGGCCTAACATCCCAATGGCTCGCCTACACCGCCCTAATGGTCCCCTCCACCGCCGACAAGATCTGGCCAAAACTTCAATCCTCCGGCACAGCCGCCGGTGAGTCCTGTACCGGTCACGGAAACAACACCTGCGGTGTACGCTGGTACGAATCCAAATGGGACGGATGGACCGGAATGGAAGAACAGATAAGCGTGAGCCAAGTGTTCAGTGCGAATTTACTCAAGTACGCATCTGGGAAGACCGTGGGACCGGTTACGTCCAAGACGGGAGGAAATAGTAAAAGTGATCCCAATGCTGGTGAGCAGAAAACAGACGATTTGCCGCATTATGCTCCGATTACGGGTGGGGATAAAGCTGGTGCTTCGATTTTGACGATTGCTTTTGTGGGTGGGTGGTTTGGTATAATGGTTTTCATGCTGATAGGGGGATGATGATACCCATTGAGATTGGTTCCATTCTCGTTGATATTTGCTTCGTATATAGCGTATATTCTGCCATGAAATACCTGACAATTTCCAATGGGGTCAGGAAAATCCTAGTTTGATATGAAGACATCGGATATTCTAGAACATCTCCATCCATGGCTTTGATGCAAATGTATAGAGTGGCGTCTGTCAACAACTGGGTAAGACTATACCGGGGTCCGTGTGGCTTCACCAATCAAGATAGCGCAAGGCGGTGTTATGGACAAGGTTATCGTGAGGACAGAAGAGGGGATGGTGTTCCTTCTTTATTCCCGTCGCTATGTTTATTATACTTCGACCCTAGCCTTTCGTGAGCTAACCTTGGAACTCAACAAACGACTCGGTCAAACCAAGGCGCGTTGAGTATCCTCCACATATGTTCACTTCTCAAAACGATTGCCGACAGAGTGGACAGCGTGTACCCTCCTGAATGCAGTTCTGACAGTATAAAACAGTGCCCCCGGAAGTGCCGTCCTTCTTAGTGATCACGTCGCAGCTCTTGCATTTCCGTGTGAAGCCTAGATTTTTGATATCCAGACAGACATCACAACGTGGGTAAAAGGCCTGTTGCGGGAGAGGATATCGGGCAAAAAGGGAAGCACTGACTTTGGGCAGACATTCCTCCTGCAGTCCAGTCTTGACTTTGAGAAGATTGGTGATCTCGACCCAGCCTCCTAAACTATCTTTCTTCTCGAGTCTATATGGTTCCATTTGTCTTCGATATGAGGCTTGAAGGGGAGTAAATCCCAGTTTGGCTCTGGCTCTCATTTGGGCGACGATGTCGGGCTGGTCTCTAGGAGGTTGCATTTGTCTTCGGTATGACTCTTGAAGGGGAGTGAATCCCAGTTTGTCTTCAATTTGGGCGTCGATGTCAGGATGGTCGAGCAACAGTTTCACCACGCCTACTCTGTCCATGCAAACGGCTGCAAATGATGGTGTTCTGCCAAATATGTCCTTTGGATTTGGATCGCATCCGGCCTTTAAGATGCTCTGCACCAAAGACTCGTCGCCTCGCGATGCTGCCCAGTGTAAGGGAAGGCGCTTGAATTCATCTTGAAAGCGTGGGTCGCCAGACTCTTGAAGCATTGCTGCGAAAGAACTTTCATCCTGGTCTATACCTGAAGCTGATAAACAAGACAGCGCATAAGAGTAACGCGACAAATTCATGTCCCTCCTCAGGGTTGGAGTGTCTGCGCCATTCTCAAGGAGTAGTTTGGTGATTTTGACGTGGCCCTTTCGTGCTGCGGCGGTCAGGGGAGCTTCACCAGGATGCGGGTTGATGTTGGCGTTCCTCTCAAGTAGCAATCCAACAGCCATCTCATGACCATACTCTGCTGCTGTATACAAGGGGGTTTCACGACGATTATTCCAGTGTTCGAGACTAGCACCTGCGTCAAGTAGCAACCTTACGACCGATGTATGGTCGCCTATGTTGAACAGAGACCTAGGACCGAGTCGGACTCCACAGTCACCTTTCGCAGCGAAGAAGATCGGGGTTTCTTTGCTTTTGTTTTCAAAATCGACACTGGCACCTCCCTCGATCAAAATTCGAACCACCGCGACATGGCCATAGGCTGCAGCGTAAAAGAGCGGGGTGAAGCCCTCCTTTGTACCAGAGTTCGGATCGGCTCCACGGTCAAGTAGAAGTCTGACCACTGTCTCGTTGCCAGATGCTGCAGCCCATATAAGAGGTGTGCGGCCAAGATAGTCCCAGACATTGAAATTGCTGTCAGTGGCGGGTATTCCCTCCACGATGTGTTCAAGGCCAAATAGTGATGCAAGATGAAGGCCCGTGAAACTGCATTGGCTTCCAGACAAACCGAACATTTCTCGCATGCACCGAGAAACCTTGGCATCATTTCCGATGAATGCTTGGAGAAGGGAGTCATTGCCAAGACTGTGACGGAGATGGGTCCGTAGCTCATGAGCCGAGTACTGATAGAACGGATATTCTTCTCGCTGTACTTGAGGGTCACCTCGGGTCAAGCAAGAATCATCAAAGTTGTCGAAGGACAGATATGTCAGACAGGTATCTGTGAGAAAGCCATGAACATCAGGGAACCAAGACTTCCACATACGCCTCAGATACTCCTGAGCCGTAAAATGCACAAGCTTAGCGATGTTGCTGGTCTCCTCTATGACGACCAAGCCGGAGCAGACAGAGATCATCTCCTCGATGTCTGTTATGTTCGTTTCGTCAAAAGTAGGCTCTCCGATTTCGACTGCAATAGCATATTGCAGCTCAACAGCGGTAAGTGGTCGTGCCGAGAATGTAACCCATCCTAAAACCCTCCTCGCAAGGTCCTGAGAATGAGAGCTTTGCTGCTCAATTCTCTTCATGGTTTCATCATATGCATGATTGTATGCCCCTAGGCCAGATTCAAGTTGACTGCCCAGTGTCCGAACTCCTTTCTCATTCTTCTCATCCAAGAGTAGAGTCAAATAGAGACGGGCAAGCAGAAACCTGGGATAGAATTAGTACATCTTAGATGGTACAGCATTGTAGCGCTCACATTTCCCCAGCGGATTTAATGATCTGGTTCCGAATATATGCCCACAGCTCGGGCTTTCTCTGAATGAACCTCGGAAGATAATCCAAGCTTGCATCGAGAAGACTTCCCATATCTTCTCTGCTAGCTTTGATATACAAAATGAGTCCATCGCGGGGAGCGAGCATGCCAAGTGGGCTGTCATGCCGCCTAGTTGTAAGGACCTTGATACTCGTTTGATGATTGGACTTGGGAAGGTCGCGAATCCAGATAAGAAACTGACGTCGCACGCTATCAGGAAAGCACTCATCTAGTGCGTCAATGACAAAGAACACCTTGCTGCACCGGGATATTGCCAGCTTGAGTTCCTTTTGAATCTCCTCTTGAGATAGACGGCTAGGATTGTGTTGGCGTCGAGAATGCAAACCCGAGACACTTCCATAAAGGCCTGGGTTGCCCTGGAGCAACTGCCTTAGAAGAGCCGAAAGTAGGTCCGGAAATTCAGGTCGCTGCCAAAAGTCGAACTAAAGATAAGTAATCGCAACACTCTCATCACTGGCAAATCTCTTCTCAAGATGATCAATGGCGATAGAGGTGAGTACTGTCTTGCCAGCCCCGGGAACTCCAGTACAGAACAGAGTCTTCTCTTCACTGGCGATCCAGAGGAGGAACTGCTCACTTTCCAGGAACCATTTCCCCGCGCCTTCATGCCGCATGTTTAAGAGTGTGCGTTGGCGCTCCGCGCTGTCGATCGGACAGATCCATTGGAGTACCTCATTCCGTAGCTGAGCGTTGCTATTCTCCTTCATGGAATGAACCTCCGCTCCAATTTCCAGGGTCAGATCCCTTAATAAGCCATCAGCAATGCAGTTTTCGGGGAAAATTGAGGAAAGCAAAGGAAAGAGATGGGAAAAAGATTTCCATACTGATTGATCTTCCCCATAACCAGATTGAAAAGCGAAATGCAAGACGTGATGCGACTCCGCAAGCTGTTGACTTCCGCGGGATCCGAATTGATTCGGCTCCATGCTCGGAGAGCTTTACTCTTCCAGTTCGAAGATGCAAAGGCAAGGACATTGTACTTGCTCAACTTGCCTTCAATCTCTACCAGCACCTCGCGGCCCTTTTGAACAATTGTTTCCATTTCGCTCTTTTGGTGCACGCTCAGGCCTTCTTTCGGGATGTCATTGAGATCATGAAGGACAGCCCACAGGCTTCTAACCCTGTTGTTGATAGTTAGCGACATTCAGGTATCTCAGAAACGGGGGCTTTCCTACTCTCCAGAAATAGTCTTGAACTCACTGGGTGCTTGTGCAAACCGCTTTTTCAATTCATCCGCGAGTTTCAACGTCGCAAGGAAATCCCCGACGCCAAAGCCGAAACTCATCTTGAAGGCTCAAATACTTGTATATGGCTGATACCGCCTGCTTTGATTGGAACAGGGGACGAGAGGAGAAACTGCAGAGCGAGAAAGCGGGGGCTAAGCACTTGTGCACGTGCACGATGGGGATCTGCAGGATAAATAGTGTAGATGTGCTGTACTCATTGTTCTATTTTCTTATGCTCTTAAATGTGGTCCAGTGATTATTATTTCATTCGTAATTATTTGAGTGTATTTGGACGTAAGCCAAGGTGAATAAAGCATGGGCATAGTTAGTGATTGCCCAGGTGCTTTGGTCCATCGGCGAGCACAATAAAGGGGAAGAGGCTACCGTTGAGCGCATAGCATAAAGGATTCGAAGACCCTGAACCTATGACTTGGGGTATCGAGACTATGAGATTGAGTATTTTAATACTAGCTGTTCCTCATCCGCATGAACGAAGCCCCCGAGGCCTGCATCAGCCTACATAGGCTTTACCAGCCCTGGGAACGGATAGAAGTGAGAGAAAAACCAAACCAAGAAACATAATGACCTACCACATTAACAAAGCTGCGGAGAAAGAGGAATAGAGAATATAAGCAACCCTTGTTACGCCTCAGCCGCAGCGGCCCGTTGTAAAATCCAACATGACACTATTGCAAGTCGGAGCGCTAACACTCGATGGCAAAAAAGACTAACAATCATATTATTCCGCTGACATATTAGCTTTGAGGGGTAATACGAGGAGCTCGAGGCTACTAGTGGTGTGGGCCAGCATATAGAGGCATGCAGAAAGCACTGCCACGATATAGGAGCTTGTTACATGTACCAAACGCGATCAAGGAGTCAAATACATTGACTGTCCTTGTGATTACTATAGCGAGTAGAGTGGAATTTGGTCTTTTGATTTTCAACGCAATGCGGGGAAACTTTCCTAAGGAGCCTCCCAAGATAATGAAACGAACCATAAGAACACGGTTTGATCATTAGTTACACAGCCTTCTGCGCTGCTGGATTCCGAACTAGGCCGTTTCCTCGCATGGTACTCGGCTGGTGTTGCACGGCGTAGCACAAACTTACAAATAGCTCGACCTCCCACCTGCTCGTTCTCTGATTTACAAACTGCATAACAAGTTCTAAACACAGCCATAATGGCCGAACAAAAGGGTACAGTGGGCCAGTCACCCACATGCTCTATCGAAGAGTTCTCCACCACTGCATTCGACTACATCATCTGTGGAGGTGGTACCGCCGGACTGGCCATTGCGGCTCGTCTGACTGAGAACCCTGAGGTAACGGTTGGTGTAGTTGAGGCTGGTAAATACCGCATCGGTGATCTGCTGGTGGATATGCCAGGGCGTCTATTTCAATTGCTTGAAAATCCCGAGTATGATTGGTGCATGTACACCGCGCCGCAGGTAAGTACACTTCAAGCTGGTTGGTTCTAGCCCTGACAGTGAATGTGAACAGGAGGGTAACCATGGGAGAGTCCATAATATTCCTCGTGGAAAACTCCTCGGGGGTTCCAGCGGTATCAACTTCATGATGTATGTGCGTGGTAGCAAGCAAGACTACAATGACTGGGCCGAATTGGCCGAGGATGAAGGCTGGTCTGCGGATATCATGCAGCATTACATGCGCAAGCACCAGATATGTCCAACAGCCAATTATTTGCAATCATATCTAATATCTGCTTTAGACCCTCGAGCCTATTGATCCCTCGATCAAAGATACTACAACCATGCCCCTCGTTGAGGAATTCCACGATACCAGTGGACCAATCCGCACGGGCTTCAACGACACAATCTTGTCAATTGAAAACGACATCATCAAGGCATGCGACGAAGTTACAAAAACTCCTCAGAAGCCGGTCGACCCATGGAGCGGAGACCACATCGGCTTCTACAACACCCTAGGTTCAATCTGTCGCACTGGACCGGACAAAGGCAAGCGGAGCTACGCCGCCAGCGGATACTACGAGGCCACCCGAGCCAGCCGACCAAATCTCAAAGTGCTTTGCAGCACGCTGGTAAGTAAGGTCAATCTCATTGGCAACAAAGCTGTTGGCGTGAACATCTCGCATGACGGCAAGGAGTACAACGTATCCGCCAAGCGCGAGGTCATTGTCAGTGGAGGTACTCTCAAGTCACCTCAGATCCTCGAGCTATCTGGTATCGGAGACTCAGCTGTCCTCGAGGCCGCAGGAGTTGAATGCAAGGTCGCGAACCCAGCCATTGGCGCCAATCTGCAAGACCACCAGGTTACATACGCAACATATGAAATGGCGCCCGGGACAATTACATTGGATACACTCCACCAAGTTCCCGAGGCTCTGCAAGCCGCATTGAAACAGTATACCGAGTCGAGTAGCGGCCCGCTCACCTCCACCTCGTCGATGCAAGGCTTCTTCCCCGCAAAGCGAGTGATGTCCGAAGAAGAGCTCGAGAAAGTAATTCAAAGCATTCGCGATACCAAGCCCACCAGCGCATTCCATGAGAAACAACTGGCACAAACCATCGCTCATCTACAGAGCGACCACTCGGCGAATATCCAGCTAGTCCTCATCCCAGCCACGGCAGACGGCACCGGAATCCAACATCAAAGCCACCTCTTCCCACCACGCGCCGCAGACAAGCCCGCCGGTGTGACCTTCGCGCTGTGTCTACAATACCCAGTTGCTCGAGGCTACGTGCACATTGAAAGCTCCGGTACATACCCCCTCAACTCCCACAAATGATAGCTAATACTGTTTAGATCCCACCAAGCCACCAGTCATCCAACCCAACTACGGCAACCACGACGTCGACGTAACAATCCTAAGCGCCGCGCTCCGCTGGGTAGATAACGTCTCCCAGTCTCAGCACATCAAATCTTCGATTATAGGCCGCTCATTCCCCGAAGCATCAGTGGATTTGCAAAATCTTGAAGAGGGCAAGAAAGCAGTGCATGAGGGTGTACTGGGCGAGTATCATATCTGTGGCTCGGCGGCGATGGGCGATGCTCTTGATTCGCGGTTGAGAGTGAAGGGTGTGGAGGGATTGAGAGTTGCTGATGCGTCGGTGTTTCCGAATAATGTAAGTGGCAATATTGTTAGTAGCGTCTATGCGGTGGCAGAGAAGGCTGCCGATATGATTAAGGAGGATTGGGATTTTGCACCGCTGAAGGAGGCTATGGCGTGAGTTTGGGATAGTCCGAGTTCTTATTTGAGTACATAGTTAGGCTCCAGGCCCCTATTGAAGTGGAAGGACTCATGGTGTCTACCGTAGGTAGCAAAGGATAGCTTGAGAATTTGATTTTCATCAGAGTGACAATGCTAAGAATGTAATCGGCTTGCCGATGACTGAGTTCAGCCGGTGACCCGAATACGTGCAACGCTGGACCATCAATACCCAAACCCTATAAGCCCACATAGACGAATGTGGCTGAGATTCCGCCCATGGTGTGATTTTGCGCATGGCGCAAATATATCCGTGTTTCAGGGCAGCCGTATGGGTTTGTATCTCGCCAGAATGCTGAGTGCCTCTAAAATGAATAGCCTGTATGCAGTCGAAGGCTACGCAAGTAGGCTTCTATCAAGACTAGATCTGATGATAGCCAAGTATCAGGATTATCGCAACTTCTTTGCACCTCGAAAGATCTGCTGCCGTCGCCTGCCTTCACCCGGGTTGCAGAACGTTCCTTTCTAACGGCCATCCCTATTGGTGGTAGCTAGTGTCAGGTCCAGTCACTAGCCGATAGTTGGGGCCATCTCTCGCTATGGGGCAGCAGTGAGCTGGTAGAAATGGACTGCAATGGCCCCGGAACTCAGTAGAGTGGTCACAGAACGAAAACAAATCTCTTCAAAATAATTTCGAGTATGTGTCGAGTGAAAAAATCAACGGAAGGATAGAGTATAGTCATGTGACCACTACGATGGTAGCAAATGGACGACGCACGTGCAAACAAAGGCTACACGGCGCTAGTCCATTCCTAGACTAGCGCCGCATCATTGGCGCCAGCTCGACTCGACGTCGCCGTCATCGGGCGGGGATTGGCCATTCAGATAGCTCTCGTCTTTTTTCTCCCTCCAGACTGGTCTCTAAAACACCGACATAAAAAATTTTTGGTCGCTCTTCAGCCTCGCAGTCTAAAATAATACCAGCTCGGCGCTGCTGACCTCTTTTACCCCCGGTGCAACCTCAATCCGAATCCGTCACAATGTCCAGCCAGCCTCTTCTCCAAACCGCACCGGGTGAGTGATACCTCTCAGTACACAGCCGAAAACATCCAGCCAATCACTCAATCTTAAGATGCGCAGCTAACAAGTTCCAGGCAAGCGCATCGCCCTCCCAACCCGCGTCGAGCCCAAAGTCTTCTTCGCCAACGAGCGTACCTTCCTCTCATGGCTCAACTTCACCGTCATCCTCGGCGGCCTCGCAGTCGGTCTCCTCAACTTCGGCGACCGCATTGGCCGGATCTCAGCCGCCCTCTTCACCATCATTGCCATGGCGGCCATGATCTACGCCGTGGCCACATTCCACTGGCGAGCACAGAGCATCCGGCGTCGAGGGCAGAGCGGCTTTGACGACCGCTTCGGGCCTACAATTCTGGCCATTGCGCTGCTTGCTGCCGTGGTCGTGAACTTTATTCTGCGTATGCGGGATACTGAGCTGAAGTGATACGCGTGTCTGCCTATATCCTGATGCTATTATTCTCCACCTGACGTTTAGTCTGGGCTATATCGAATCATCTGCCGTGATGTTTTGAACTGCACATCTTTCGTTGGTTGTGTTGGCTTTAGACGACGCAGCTTTCATTTCATTGGGCTTGGCGTTGGTTTTCTTTTGGAGGCTTTTCGTGTCGATGTACCTATCTCATCAGTCCATGTGTCCATACTTCAATTGTGAGCGTTTATGGTCTCTTTCAGTATGGTTTGGTTGATTGTTGAGGGGCCACGGTATATCGCTGACTTAGACTGAGACTGAAGTCCGCCTCGCTGGTTTGAGGCCGATGTTTCTGTTTGCAGATATCATGAACATAGGAAGCTTAGATCATAGACCTCAAGTGCCTCGCACTTTCACTTATTTACGGTAGTCCTTTATATATACCTCTCCATCCAAATACCGCGTCAATAGGCTCCTCATAGGTCCGATAATCCCCTGATTCCCTTCTCCCCCGTCCTAGCAACGGTAGCATTACTCAGAAACTTACCATTCAAATACAAACCCCTACGTGTAAGCTGCGTAAATGCCAAAATCCCCGCCTTAAGATTTCATCCACACAGAACCGAGTCATTCTCCTTCCCCCCTCAATAGCCCAATCACATGAGAGTAGGGAACTTCCCATCCGCTTTACTCCTCTCGCATCCTTATAGATAAAATGACAGAGATTACCTGAGGTAGAATTATCATACTGTCAGTAATAATGATGCAAATCAAACACAAGATTGGCATTCTTGTCAAAATAGCCCAGCCAGTACATTCAGGCTTAAACATAACCGGGACTCTGGGTTTGATCAACGCGTTGATTGTTTATAGGGCGTACTCCAAGGCTGTGGAGTGCAGCCTTGGAGTTATCATACCACCCGTAGTAACTGATAGCTTCGACGATATCAATGCCGTCGGTACCACCAGACTGTGTCGATTGTTTAGTGTCTATACGCTGATCTGATATCCGGAGTCTTTCTCATGCCAGGTGTTGGGTTCCCGAGATGGTTAGGAAATCCAAAAAGATGCAAGTTACTTAGTTTGTAATATTGTTGATATTGACAGAGTCTATAGTATATACTTACACTTTTGCTAGACCCGATTGGGGCACGACATCCAAGGTGCAGCCCGATAGATCGATATCGATATCAGGATCCCCCGGATATCGATAGCTCCGAAGCCCAGATAGGACTAGTCAGCAAGGACCCAGGACCCGCCTTACAAGGAACAAGTCGGGACAAGTACCGTAGAATGGGGCTATCTGAATCTCATAGTTCGGCACTGATTCTATGGGATTCTATGGAATTCTGTCCACCAGATCACCACCGGCCAATCTAGACTTCTGTCTAGGGTTGGTGCATCAGAAAGTCCAAGGCGGAGTATCACATCATGTCTCCACCTTTGATGTGCTGCCTATTCCTGCTCTTCTACGCTTGTTTGGCATTTTGCATCCCCCTTTCTTGCTTCCCCCTTCTTGGATTCCCTCGACTCAACCCTTTCCACTTTCCACTTTCTACCTTCCACCTTCCACCTTCAATCTGTTCACTTTTCACTTTGACCTTTTACCCCCTTTCTATTTTTCCACTTTTCTTCTCCCTCTATCATTATTAATACAATTTCGCCACCATTCGTAATCCTTGTTGATCCACTCACTCCCTTCGAAACCCAACTTCCAGCCCGACTGGACACGGTCGCGCGACCTCGTCGTCGACGTCCATTCCTTCACCCTTGATCTCTACCCTACATCACCGCAACACATCACCCACTACCACACCGCCACATTACACCGCCCACCTTCACCTACATTCCCGTAATAATTTCATCGCATGGAGAGCCGACCCAATTAAACAAACACTCACGTCATCCCTCACCTTTCTCCGGTTTTTACTGTATCTCGCATGGCGCATGGCATGTTTAGCCTTTTGCCTTCCTGGCCCTCTGCGATCGGAGGGAACAAGGTAATCGGCGAGGAACTCAAGATGCTGGGTCCCTCCGGCTGCGCGCCCGGGGTCAACAGCATATCGCTCCCCCCGATGCTCAAGCGCAAACGTTCACATTCCTCCACAACCGATGCTCCTGCCGCGACCAAGATCCGCAGTGAAGATCCGGTCGCGTTCTCGTCACAGCCAACGCCATCGCCGACCGTCGCTTCCGTATCCGATTCTCCTGCATCGCCCGTCGCGCATTCCCCGTCGGTCGCGACTGCGCGCCCGCCGGCGCAGGCCGCCTCGGGAAAACCCGATGTGAATCGACTGCGCGAGACTGTTACTGCTCAGATCAGCTTGGAGGTGCTTTTAAAGCACAACGAGTTGCGACTGATCGACCAGGAGATTGCCAAGTGCCAGGTTGCGCTGGAGCAGCTGCGTCGCTGTTCGGAAATTCCGTACCCCGGGTCAGCTGTCACCGGCGTATCGGCCGACGTCAGTTTTGGCTCGGGCGCATCGTTGCTGCAGCCTGGAAATGGCCCAGCAGCGCTGTCGCCCGCGCCCTGGGGAGTCACGGAGGGACCTTACTCGCGTCATTACGCGAGATGGCTTCTCCCAGATCCTCGGTTTGATGGCGGTGAGGTCGAGTCTGGACTGTCTGCGACTGCTGCTGGCCTTCCGCTGGTCGAGGGCCGCTCCACCCGTGGGAATCCCATTGATTTCAGTGTGCTGGCAGGCAAGACGCGTCCCTCGCGCAATTCCACCGGTGCCAAGCTGCAGGCTCTGCCGAGCGGGTATCCCGTCGTCAAGGAAAAGGCTGGCCCTATGATCGTACGACGCAAGTCGGACCAGGTTCTGGTCAAGCTTGTCTGTCTGGACTGTCGGAGGGACAACTTCTCTAGCACCCAGGGTTTCATTAACCACTGCCGTATTGCGCACAATCGCAGCTTCGCCAGTCATGACGCTGCGGCGATGGCGTCCGGTGAGCCAGTCGAGGTCGACGAAGGGGGCACCGTCGTCGGTGGCCGCAGTGAGTCGACCAGCAGTGTCGCGACCCCTGGCTATGTTCACCCGTTGATACGCTCTGCTCAAATTCCGACGTCCTCAAATACACTCCCTACTCCATCCAAGGGCGCAGTCACCCCCCGGAAACAGTCTGAAGCCGTCTCCGCCGCGGTCGCCACACCGCCTGCCACAGTTCAACCTACTCGGTCGCCTCATCGCCGGTCAGAGCCTGTCAAGCCTACTGTGAACCCCTCATTCATGCCGTCTCCCGCCACTCCCCACCTCTCTGCTCTCATGCGAGACCGAGGCCTTGGTTTGGATATGAGCAAGCTGGTAGAAGACTCGAAGACGCCTGTGGATTTGAGTGGTCTTTCCGGTGACGAGTCTGATGGTGAAGTGTCTGGACAAGCAACCGGGAGAAACAGCCAGGAGCATTATCAACCGCCCACTCCTGGCACTCGACAGCCGATGCGCATGCCCACCGCGCAAACAGCATCGGAGCGAACTGAGAGCCGCAAGGGTCTTGAAAGAGCAACCCACGTTCCTCAGCTGCCGCATGAGGTGACTCCCACCCGACCTCAACCTCATCAGCAATCGAACATTGCAGAGTTTTCGCCGCCTCGTCCCTTCCATCCGTCTCTGGCTGATACCACCCATGAAGAGGAAGGTATCGACCATGCGGTGAATCTCAGCCCGAGTATGATCGAGGCCAATCAAGCCCCAAGTTTGGTGAGCGACGATGAAGATGACTACGAGGCGGCCTCGGACTCCGACAGCCCCAGCTCCTCCGAGGCCGGTGATCAGGATCAGCACTTCCGACACATCGAAGTGGAAGATGATGAACGTACCACCGCTCCGTCTGCCGCCGCCGAGCCCAAGCCCGGTCCTTCGCTGGCGAGTCCCGCGCCGCAACCCGCGCCGACCCTGTCCAAGCCCTTGAAGAAGAGTCGGTCGAAGAACATCTCAATGATGCAACCCTTCAGCGACCACGGCCAAGACAAGCACGTGAACTACGTCCGTCCCGCCGAAGACCCTTCGCACCAGCGCAATCCGAGGCGAAATCCTTCTCCGACTCAGTGATGTGTCGTCCACCCTACCTATTTGCCTTCTATCATGTATTTGCTCCAACTCTTCTCTCCCCTCTGTGTTGGGTATCTTTATGGGCCGAAAGGTCGTCATATTGCTGCCCGACGGATTCTCTACGAAAGCCTCATGGCTTTGCCTTTGTTTAATGGATCGTTTCGGACCGAGGCCATCTTGATGATGGGCGGCCCATGGTGAGACGGATGATGACTCTGATTCTGATGACACTGTGTGTATTTGTTATTCGTTTAATGAAGACCTGTTTACGGCCGTGTGTACATAGCTGAGAAAAATGCGATCTGGCTCGAAGCATAGAATGCAAAATGACTTGCACGTCAACGTTCCTAGTTGCGTAGTGTAGACAGTTAGCTTGTATCTATATGTATACGTAAATTTTACATCTTTTCTGTTGGTATTATATTACAGTTATATTACACCCCTTATCGAGATTCTTATCTACAGCGCGTCCAGCTCAACTCCACGCGACTGTCGCATTGTGTTGAGCCAATTGCGCTACCAACTCGATACACCTCGTATACAAGACCAGCATCACCTACAGACCTACACACCATGACAGAGCCCGACACAGCAAGCTCCCCTCCTTCAGCAGAGAAAACCTCCACACCCCCAGCCAGCAGAGACAACCCCATCACCAGCAACGAGCCACCCTCATTCCACCCAGACCAAATCACCCTAGCCACATTCAAACACCTCCTCTCGTGCTACCCTCAAACTGTGGAGCAAGTCCACCGACGCAAAATCACCCTAAAGCTACAACCCAAAGCATCCAAAAGCGCAAAACGCAAAGCCAACACCAACCCAACACAGCAAACCCAACCAGACCCCTCCTCCGAAGAACATATCCGCACCGAGACAGACAAATTCATAGAACTAGACACCTGGCGCTACGAACATATGCCAAGGATACTCGCCTCCCGAGCCCATAACAACGACGTATATCTCCACAAAGAAGAACTCGTCCGGATCATGGAATGGAAATTGTAACCCCCTCCTCCTCCCCCACTCTTCAGGTCTATACTAAACAAATAGAAAACACGGCCACTTCCGCCCCGCACTACTAGGCATGATAAAATCAAACCCAGAACCCCTCGTGCGGAAATGTACTTCATCTGCTATTTCGCTACTTGGTAGTACGTTTCCAAAGGATAGTGTAGATGCACTAGCTCCTTTGAGGGGTGTTGGTATAGCTACGGCATCATTAATTCTTTCGATTGCTGGGGATGTGCCTTTTTATAGTGATGATTTGTTTCTTTGGCTTGTTGGGGGCGTTTATCCCGGCACGGAGTCGAGGAAGTATGTTAAGGCGAATGGGGAACCGGATGTGAGGTATAATGTGAATGAGTATCGGATGTTGTGGGATGCAGCGGGCAAGTTGAAGGGGAGGTTGAATGGGGACGGTGAGGGGAGGGTTTCGTTTGTTGATGTTGAGAGGGTGGCGTATGTGTTGAGGAATTTTGAGGGGGGTTATGGGGGGATGTATGTGGATGGGGAGAGGAAGAGGAAGAGGACAAGGGAGGAGGATGATGAGGGTTTGTAATGTCACTGAGGTCTTCTCCATGGCCATTGAATGAAAACCCAATTCGTCAAGCCCTCGATAATCCAGGTTAGGTCGTGTAAATTCAGGCTCCCCCATGCCATATTGAGGACTGTGCCCATGCATTGGATTCTCTCCCGAGTCATACAGAAATTCATCCACCTCGCGTTCTAGCCATACTCCCCTCCCAATCATCGGCTCGTAGCCTTCCATAATAATCCTGACACTTGGTTTATGGGTATCATTTGACCACGGCAGTTCTGTGCGGATGGCTTCTAGGAGATCGCACCAAGAACTTCCGTCGTGATCCAGGTCGAGAAGACCAAGCTCAATAGACTGTAGCGTTTTTGGCAGGAGTTTAAGTAAACCCAAAAGGTCATTTTGTGTGACGTCAAAACGGAAAAGGTGAAAGTGACGAAGTGCAGGCCAATCTTCAACCGGAAAGATACTTGTCAATGAAATTGGCGGGCCCATAGGGCCGGGATCGAGTGTGGTTGAAAAGCTGACGTGTTGTAAGTCTCTTTTTCCACTGTTTTCTTCGGTGCCCCAAATATATGATCCAGTTCCCCCAACATTAAGTGGGAGATCCAAGTGAGTGAACTTAGGGCGCTTCATTATCGCCATGAAATGATCATACTCCTCACACGGTTGTTCTAGCATCATAAAATTGAGGCCAGTTACGAGCGACATAGTATCAAAGCTAAGCTCCGAGACATTGTGATTGGAGTGCGCCAAGATACGGAGCACGATTCGAGCTCCGTGCCATTGTTCTTTATACACCTCTGGTGCCCGTGACCAGGGGATGGGATACTGGGTCACTTCCGCAAAGCCCGCCGTAGGCCATCCTCGCGGAATCGGGTAATTAAACCCATAAGGCAGTGATCTGATTGTAGGGGTTCCATACAGCGGACAGAAGAGCCACCCATGTGCTGCGGGCGTAACGACGACTCTTCGCAAGGCTGGAAATCGGTCAATGCCGTAGACGAAAGCCTTCTCGTCGCTGCGTGATGCCAAAACTTCGTTCTGCTGTTGCAATAATCTTTGATAGTAGTTCCAGCTTTCCTCTAGGGGCATCTGTGCATCGACCTGTTTCTGTCGTGCAACATGGTAAGGAAGAACCCGATCCCTCCACTTCCGCTGTGTGATGAATTGGATGTTGTCCTTGCACTCTTTGAGAAACCAGGATGGAATGTGAGTTTCAGAGTCAAACTCAGGCGATTCAGGTGTAGATGGTAGAGCTCCATACTCTATGATCGAATACCACTCATCATCTGAAGGAAGGGGAGCTTCAATGAAGCGCGCTTCGTCCCAGATTATTTCTGTGACTTGATGTCGAAATTCGGGGTGATCTGCCACCTGAAACACCTCAATGTCTAAAGGGTTGGCAGAGAGGAATACCCGTGAGAGGCATAACGGTATGATATCCCGGAATACTTTGCATGTCAGTCGCAGAGACTTGCGATCGCGATTGGTCAGCGACGATAAAATTAATAACAGGATCTCGAAGGGTACGCCAGCAAGCCAAGGCATGTTGCCTCGGGGGGACCCAGCTCCGAACGCCTGTGCCCTGAGATGATTGCTACTATTGCGGCAGTCTATTGAAAGGGCATGATCGGCGCGTTGTTGGAGGCGATGGTTTCGAAAAGGTTTAATGTTTGGGGGCCAATCTGCGCGATTTGTCTTAGCTTGTTATAATCGGACCTATAGACATTCACTCTAAGTGGATCATAAATGGTGTCCGGATCGGGTTGTGGCGCTTTCCCAAGTGTTTGATTCTCGATGAGTTTCGGAATTTTGAGCTACTCCCAAAAATAAGGGAAGTATACAGTTGAAAGGACAGAAAAAGTGGCGGTAGGAAATCGTGCCAGGTGCGAGTTTCTTTTACTTTTGTCTACAGTAAAGTAGTCATGCCATTGTACTTTCCATGGATACCCCGATTAATAGTTATGTGGTCGAAATTTAGTAATATTAATCCTATGTTTACAGTTCTGCACTTATTAATAACGTTGTTTTCTCGGTCACCCCGTGTGACAGAGATCAGGGATTCTGCATTAGCTCAGGCCATCTGCACGTTTCTGAAAACAGCAAGGGTCTTTTTACGATCCTCCTGCTATTTCTTTTTTCTTTTGCCTGGTCATTCCTCCGACAACCGTAACATTATACCTTGAGCTATGTATCAGCTCAAGCTGGAAGTGCTGACGGCGATCGCTGCCTGGGCTTTCCCTGCAGCCTCGAGTCCATCCTCGGATTGCGACAACCTCGATGGCCTCTGCCCTCGGGATGATGACTTGGAAGCGCTGGGCGCCAAACTTTCAACTACCGCCAAAGTCTATTACCCCGGTTCGAGCGGCTTCGCGAATGTGACCACTCGGTGGTCTGTTCTGGAAGAGCCCAAGGTTAACGTCGTTGTTGTTCCTGGTACCGAGAATGATGTTGCTGAGACTGCAAGTTTTAAGATATAGTAACTTGCTGATATAGCAGATTGCTAACTGTAAACTTAGGTGAAATTCGCAAACAAGAAGCAGCTGCCATTTCTTACATACAATGGCGTCCATGGAGCTGTCACCTCCTTGGGTAAAATGGACCACGGCGTCGGCATCTCCATGAGCCAGCTGAGCAGTGTAAAAGTCAACGAAGATGGGAAAACAGCCACGATCGCCGGCGGGACCATGTCCAAGCTTGTCACGGACGAGCTCTGGGCCGCCGGGAAACAGACAGTGACTGGATGCTGTGAATGCGTTAGTCTACTTGGGCCCGCGCTTGGTGGTGGACATGGCTGGCTTCAAGGGCATCACGGACTCGTCGCAGACCAATTCATTTCAATGAATGTTGTGCTTGCAGATGGTACTCTCACCACGGTCGACGCAGAGTCTGACCTCTGGTGGGCGATGAAAGGTGCCGGTCACAACTTCGGCATCGTCACCTCTCTTACCACCAAGGTTTACGATATTGAACACACCGACTGGGCAATTGAGACAATCATCTTCGGCGGTGACAAAGCCGAGGCTGTCTATCAAGCTGCTAATGACTACCTCATCAAGAATGGCACTCAGCCCGTGGGTGTCGTCAACTGGTCATACTGGATGAACAAGGCAGACGCAGATCCCAACAACGTGAGTTCTGCCCATATCAACAAACCTACATATCGAAAACCTAACGAAATACAGCCCGTCATCGTAATGTACATAATCCAAGAAGGAGTACAAGCCGTCGACACAATCTACACCAAACCCTTCCACGACCTCGGCCCTCTATCAATATCACCCAAGTCTGGCACCTACAAAGATCTCGCAGCCTGGACCGGCATCGCCAATTCATCCCCGTCATGCCAAAAAGCCGGAATGGCTAACCCTCGCTTCCCCATCTACCTCGAGTCCTACAACGTGCCCGCCCAAAAGAAAGCATGGGACGTCTACGCACCCGCCATCCGCGGTTCCTCGCCTTTCAACAACTCTATCTTTATGTTCGAGGGTTACTCTGTCGAAAGAGTGCACGAAGTACCCCACGATTCTACGGCTTTTGCCTTCCGTAGCGAGAACCTTCTTGCTGCGCCTCTGATCAATTACTTCCCGGCAGAGGGACTCGACAAGAAGGCGGCTGAGTTGGGGCAGCAGCTTCGGAGTATCCTGTTTGATGGTAGTGGACGGGAGGATATAAGGGCTTATGTCAACTATGCGTATGGAGATGAGACGACGGAGCAGCTTTATGGTGGTGAGGATTGGCGTCAGCAGCGACTGCGTACTTTGAAGAAGAAGTATGATCCTGAGGGTAGGTTCAGTTTTTATGCGCCTATTCTGTGAATGGAAGGGGACTGGAGGCTTGTATGTAGGCATATTAAGATTTATATCATGAATAAATATTCAACACATTCGATAGGTGAGCATTTCACCGGAGCATGTTTCATCTGATAGACGATCATGGTACATCGGCAAAGTAGTCCCCGAAATGGCTGGACTCTTGGAACATCGGGAAAATATCTGTGCCATGATCAAGCAGCGAAGTGTTCGTGAAAATATGCTGCTCCTCGGGATATAAAATGTCATTGAAAGTGTAAGCACTCTCAGATCCGAAAGGAGAGTCAAACTGACCGTTTGCACTCTCCTCAGATATCCCATTCAAATCAGTTCCTTGTCCCGGGATATTGTCAGAGTGGCCTCTCTGAAGCTCAAGTAAAACACCAGCATAGTCACCCTCAAGAGTCTCATCTTTTTCCTCCGGCAGAGCAAACTCAACATTCCACCTCCTTGCCAAAGTCTTAATCAAATCAACACTCTTCTGCGAACGAGTCATCCAGTACATCCCTATCTGGCGTAAAAGAGCAAGACATTTCCTCACAGAGCGCGTACTGAACCGTCGTAGTGTAAAAGACTCGGTAGTCGTATTCATCAAGTGCACAATAGCCGCGCTAAGCAGATGGTGAATCAAAAGCGGATTTGCGTTTGGAAAGCCATAGGTTTTGCAATAATCCTGGACAAGCCGAACCATAGTTGTTGCAGCAGCTGTGAGCGATTGCAACACGATGGGCATCAACTTTGACGTGTTTGGATTCTCGTTTCGCATTTTTGCAAACAGGCGAAGGAATGGAGGCATTGTTACTAGGATTGCCATTTGGTATGCCATGTGGAAAAGGAAGACCGGTTTTGGGGTTGCGCCTCGCTTGATTGCGAGTCTTTGGTCTCGGGATTTGAAGAATTGGCTGAGGTTTTCGTGGGTTGTTATAAGGAGGCGGACTTGTTCGGTTGTACTGAGTGATTCGAAGGAGGAGCAGAAGCTGGTAGGTTGTTAATGAGGTTGCATAGTATGTGGATAGGCGAGGGGACGTACATTTGGTCCATATTTTGATCATGCATATACCACAATTTACATTGCCATGCAAAAGATACCTGAGCCAAGCTTGACCCGTCCCCTGGGAAGAAGGACTCGATTGCAGGAACATTCACGCGTCGCCAAGGTAGCATGCAATTTCTTCCCAGAATGGAAATAGACGTTCTATCCATCAGGTAGAATGACCAGAATGTCTGCACGTCTGCGAATCCAGTCTTGGTCGACTTGGTATCGAACTCGTCGAACGCCAAAACGTGGAGTCGCAAGTGGACTGCCATTCCAGCAGCCATGGAATGAAAGGTCCAGCCGAAGTGGTCATGGCCTAGGGCCAGAGACCGCCATGACAGGACATTCAGACCTTGAATGATGTATATTGATGGGGATTGTCGAAAGCATTTGAAAATGAGGCTTTCACATAACTTCGTGAATTCGTCACCAATCGTGAGGGAGTCGGGTTTCCTTTCGAACGCTGCTCCTGTAGCTAACATAGCTGCGTGGAGGAAAAGTAGATCGAGGGATTGGTCGGGAACATGGAGGAAGAAATCCGAGGATGTGTTCTGCGTGAATTGGTGCTCCTCGTTGATGAACTCGAGGAAAAGAGCGGCTAGCTCGTGGAGACGAGTGGTGTCGCTGCATATATTTAATATCTGAGATGGAACCTGACGCGGGACTTCAGGTTGAGGGTTACTTCGGCTTGCTAAAGTCTTATCAGTTGGCAGTTTCTCGTCAACGGTCACGGCATCCGCAAGATTGGTCCTCCACATCATGACACTCAACTCCTCCATTGCAGTCTGAGACTGATGAGAAGTCCTATCATTTGTATCATGATTCAAAGGCGCAGAATGTTCAAATTGATGGGATCTTTCCAGCGGAACCAGTTGGAAGGCCGAGTCCACGACGCTATCCACAAGCCGCGGCACATCCGCAGGCAAGGCGACGGGAGAATCGTTGCTTTGAAGTGCGAGCAAAGCCTGGACTTGATTCTCAAGGGACTTCACATAGTTCTCATCCCAGTACTTTCGTCTACCCGTGTGTTAATGTGTTAATGCCTGGATTTAGTGGTGAAACAAGGGGGGATACTTTCTAGCCTTTTTCCCATCAGCGTACTCGCAGTCCTTCTCTGTTCTCTGGCAATATGAACATTGTGGTTTAACTCCATCGCACTACCGATGCTGTCAGTTATCAACCTCACAAATACCCGGGTTTGACGTACCCGCCGTTTTGATGCGCGACACTGTCGGCAGGCGAAGAAAGTAGGCTTGGCCGACTGGTTTGACATGGCTCGATCCCATACCACGACGGCGAATGCGTGGTTGATCACCAGATGCTTTGATTGCCAACCCGACGACAGGATACGCTAGAAAGACGTGGTTACGAGAGCCGCTTGTCGCGAATTCCCACGCGTCATGTGGTTCGCCTGAGAGCTTAATAAAGTGGATTCAGGTCCATAGATCGTTCGTGTATGTATCAGGATTAACACGTATGATACGCGCTAGAATGGCCAATGATTGATTCTCAATTAAAAGGGTGGGTCCTGCCGGGACCTATATTTCCGATAACTTTCATTGGTTAGGCCAAACAAACACCGGCCAAGTTACGTTGCTCGCTCCTAAGACACTGTCAGTGCCGGAAGGACCTGTAGGATGAGAGGCCTCTAGGATGGTTTGAGAAAGGTGAGAGGAAGACCGAAGTTGTCGGATTCAAGAACACGGAATTACTCTTCCTATGGCAATCGAAGGAAAGGTTGTTATGCTGAGGGAAAGAGCAGAGTCTATCATACGATGTCCTATGTCCCTTTTTACATCATAAATCTACTCCGTACCGTCAACCTTGACTAGCAGAGCAGTCAGGCGGATGGGCAGGCTACCATATTACTCCTAATTTTTCTACCTAGAAGCCCGGTTGTTTATGTGTCGAAATCGAGCCGTCTACCCCATACTGAAAGAAATTCAGACCTATAGACTAGGGTAGCCATGTGAATTATCGAGATTAAGTCGCCCGTACACGAAGTCTGAGGGTAGACGGATAATACGTTACACACCAACTTCTACGGAGAAATGCTCCACAGCTTCAAGTCACGAGAGATACCTAGAGCGGCCAACGTATCCTATTATGGCGAAATAACAGATAGAACAGGCTGTAGTTTAATTGGCATATTTAGAATTCAATCGTTGCTAGCTTATAGGAGAAAGAAGCACCTAGGCACGTGATCTCAATTTAAATTATAAACAGGCTCCTTGCTTTGTCCGCTCGTCAACACACTGACAGGGTCATACATATTCTTTTGCCATTAAATGTCACTCAGCAAGAGGCAAATGCAATGTCTGCCAAAATACCCTCTTCCCCTTACCGACTGGATTTCAAAGCATGCCACGACTGGAACGGAGACCGACCGTCACAGACTCTGATTTTTCACAAGAATGGCTCTTCATGGTGGATCAAAATCAAAGTTGACTGGCCTCTGCCAGAATCAATCTTAAAGCTGGGATATTTTCAGCACCGGGCTACATTTCGTGAATTCATTGAAGCAATAGATTTCACTCAATTGCCGCTGTTGGACAATACTGTGACGTCCATCGTTTTGAGCTTAGCTGAGCAGAGGCATAACCCTATCATGATCCGGGACGGATTCCAGACGCACACAAACTTCTATATTGACATGGCCCATCAACTATGCTATACCATCGCGGAAGATCCAAAGAAAGTGATCTCCCCGACTCTAGATAGAGACGTCAATGTACCGACAGTTGAGGCTACCTGTCTGCAAAACATTGAGCTTGTTGCCCCTGCAGTGTCTACTGTCACGTTCAGGCAACAAAAGCTTGCTTACAAAACAATCGATCGCGCCATTTATATACCTGAGGACACAAAATCAATCATGGATGAGGTTGAGGCTCTGGCACTATTCTCTGGGCACCCGAACATTGCACAGCTAGTCGGCCTGGTTGTGTCTGAGAATCCATACAAGACCTGTCCGTCAAATGATATGCCAACGGTGGTCACAGGGTTTCTTCTTGAGTATTACAGTGGAGGATCTCTTGAAAAATTCATCGAAGAAAGTGAAATCCAAAAGGATTCTCTGCCAATTCAATGGGCCACACAAATTGGAAGTGCGTTGGAGACTTTGCATGCAAAGGGGCGAACCCATCTTGACATCAAACTATCAAACGTCCTCCTTGATGCAGAGCAAAATGCCATCCTTATCGATATCAGTGGAACCGGGGGTTATACGTGGGAATGGCTCGCACCGGAGATGCAGGACATTGTTTTAAACAACGTTGAACTTCTTCCTTGGGACATGCCATTCGAAGCACGGGTTGCTGCAGACTGTTGGGCTCTTGGAAAGTTACTTTTGGCCTTGGCCGAGAAAAGTGGTGTCGAGAGTGTGGGTGAAGCTTTGCGATCTGTCGCTGATGGTCTGATGGAGACCGCCCCTGAAGTTCGCGTCTCTTTAGGTGGTGCTCTCGCACAGTTGAAAAGTAGGCAAGTGGAATCAGCATCATAACTTTGAACCAAGAGAATAATCTCAATCTCTTCTTGAGAACACATAGAAAACAAGACTCAAGTTTTCAAGTCCCTTATGTCCTACACCAAACCATCGTGTTTCCCACATATCTCGACAGGTTCGTGGAATGCACCGGGTAAAATGTACTTATTCTTGGTCAAATGATATTCACGCAGTATGGCATTTCATATGTTCAGCAAAATATCAACAAATTATTCAAACAAGAACTTCATCCTACCGCAAAGGCGAGTAAAGACCATCTAAATTTCCTCCACCTTTGCCACGACTGGAGCCTCCTCATCAGTCTGAACCATCTTCTTGACCTTCCTAACCACATTGAGCGACATAAGATCAGGCCGACTGTAATGACCCGTAGCATCTGCAAACATCTTGGTCGCAATAATCTGATCCATGTCCAAGTCCGCATAGATGATGGTCTCTGTCGCACTATCAACCGGCTCAGTCAACCTTCTCCCATCCGGTCCAAAGACAGCAGAGCTCCCTCCCCCTGCAGAGGACATCAAAGCACCCCCAGCTGTGCCCATTTTCTCCACACCCTTCTCGGTAATTAATGCCGTACAGTGCAAGACAAAGGCTGTCGACTCCACGGCATAGGTCTGAGAAAGACTCTGAGTACCTGAAACAGAGTTAGCATTGAGATAATCCATAAGTCAAGATAACACTCACCTTCAGCCGACATTGACCAAAGATCACCCTTTCCAGAATGAGGCGTGACACTGGGCCATGCAGCAACATGAATATCCTCCTTTTGAGAAAACGTATAGTACTTCAGCAGCGGCTGAATATGTTCCCAACAAGACAAATGTCCAACCCTTCCAAACGGAAGCTCCGAAACACTAGAAAAGACCTCCCCAGAAGCATCGCCAAATATAGTTCTTTCCATATGCGTAGGCTTCATCTTGCGACGGTGAGATTTGATCTCTCCATCTGGTCCAATGCACGCCTGGGCAATGTAAACAGAATTATTATCGTTCTCTGAAAAGCCCAGCGAGACAGCGATTGAGTGGGTTTTTGCACATTCTTGGATCTGCATCATCTCGGGCGAGTCGAGCCGGAGCGAATTCTTAATGTATGCCACGTTCCTTTCAACGTCAAGCAAGCGGCTCCTGTCGAGTCCTCCTTAGCGCAATTCCATAGAATGCATTTGTAGTGGACGTACCATATCCAGCATGGATAGCCGGGGATCCAGCACTCGGGAAAGGCAATCAGTTTTGCCTTGTTCTGGGCTGCTTCTGCGATCAATTCGCAAGTCTTTGTGACGCCGGCGGCTAAATCTAGCCATGCTGGTTCGGCTTGAGTAACTGCTACGCGAACAGTGTTTGAGGACATTGCGGGTGTTTGGAGATCTGGTGTAAGCAACGAAGGTCTAATATGGCAATATACTTGATAGCAAAGCGGGATTCTCAATGCCTTATTTATGCACTCTCCGCATCTCGGGGTCTGCGATAAGCTGCGGGCGGAAAACCTCCGCAACCCAAAGGATTCGTCTTTAACTCTGAGCCGCTCCGTGCAATTTTCGGTGATAGACACTCATTGGCTACTGATTGGCAGCTCCTCTATAGATATAGTAGATCACGGCGTCTGCGGGCGGAATGATCGCCGCGACGTGGGTAATCACCGCACCCTCTATTATCTGGGAGATAGGCGCGACAGATTGATAATGATAATAAGATATCGAAGCTGATTGTATTGCAGCTCCACGCTTGCGTTTGCGGATATAAATCTCCTAACCACCCTTTTAAACCAAACCCCCCAACCCCAACCCCAAAAACACCAACCATCCCCCAACAGCCTTGACTCTAGCCGCCGCACCCTGGCTAGGAGTATACGTACGCTCGAGCCCAGACGATGGATAATTATTTTCCTCAAGCCCACTACGGGAACCAGTCGGCTCAGCTAACGCACTCGAAGACACACTAGAAGCAGAGCTAAACGCAGACTGCGTCGCTGTTCCAGTCATTGTATACTGCCTGCCGTATACTTTGCTGACGCAGTTTTGGTCGCGGATTTGTTGCGCGTCGAGATGTCCCGAGCCTTCGGGACAGTCGCTGTAGCAGCTATTCGGATATAATTAGTGGATATATGGGGACTAAGTTGGGGAGTCCTACTAAACGAGTGCTGTGCTAGCGTCGCACTTGCAGTCCCAGTCGCTGGAGGCGCAGTTTTCGAGTCCGAATTTCATGTCGGTGATACATTGGTCGATGATCCTGACCTTGTTAGATTTGGTTGAGATGGGTAGGTATCAGATTTACTTTTGCGCTGCGCAGACGGCATTGGGACTCGTGGTGGCTGCCTGGGCAGCGACGAGGGAAGATGCGGCGAGGATGAGGGGGAGTTTTGTGAGATGCATCTTGTATATGCGAGAGTGTTCTTGATAATGGGTAATTGGTTGGAAACGCGTAAGGATGCAATGATATCAACTTGGAAGTAAAAGGGAAATTCTTCGAATAGAAGGACATAACATTCTGTTCATATGCGAATTCCATGGACATTCCAGACTCTTCGCAGAAATACATAACTGACTTTTCTTCTGGGTATGTACATGGTTCTAGATCTGGGGAAAAGGCACCGGGGATAGGATTTCAAGGTGGATGCTCTTATGGTTATTTTACTCTGGGCTTCCATGAATAGAGTGCCAGACCCCTGTTATAAACGTTGGAAGGATTTAATGAAGGAGTCGACCTTGATAGATTGGTAGTTTGGGTGGCTAGTAGGTATGTTGTCCGCGTGTAGGATTCATTGCCTCAAGGTGGTTGAGCTGGATGTGACTATGCTTTATTCTGGATTTAGCCGGTGTCTGGTGAGAGAGATCTGGTAGAAAATACATTAGACTAGATCATGGCCTCATACATTCTTGGAGTCCAGGGATACCCGTGGAATGGCAGTATGTTTGCCAGTCAGCACAAGAATGCTATTTGTCATCATCTTTCCTGCTGGATTGTCTGATTGACTCGGTCCATTTCGGGTACCTGCATGGAGATGCTGAGCGAGGCAATGGGTCTAGTAGAGTAGGAAATCCTTTGAATATCATATAGATCAATTTGTCTATGGACAGGTTATCATTTCAGTATATTCTATCTTGATGCATCCGCTCGGGTACACCAGTATATTTTATTTACAAGCCCTTGGCCTGCTTAGCCTCGGCGACAGCCTCCTTCAGCGCCGCCAGGGCGTTCTCAATATCCTTGCGGTTGGGGTCAGTGATACTGACACCCATGTGGCCGAAGCGGATGTACTTGGGAGCAATCTCCTTGTGCAGACCAGCTGCGAAGATCACACCGCGCTTCAACAGACCAGGAAGGACGTCCGGTGCGACCAGACCCTCGGGCAAGTACATGGCGGTCATGCCGTGAGCCTGGCACTCGGGCTTGGGAGCCAGCTGGGACAGGCCCAGCTCGGCGATAGCGGCCTTGACGCGATCCGAGGCCGCGGTGTGCATGGCGAAGCGCTCGCTCATGGGGCGGGCGGTGATCTGGCTAAGGGTAGTGTGCAGGGCGTGGACAAGCTGGGTGGGAGGGGTGGCGAAGTACGAGGGCTTCTTGTTCTCGTAGTTCTTCATGATGGGGAGCCAGTTGGCAATAGAAGCGTAGTAGGCGGCGGCCGGGGTCTTGCGCGCAGTCGCGGCCTGGATGGCACGGCCGGAACACATCACGATGCTCAGACCGGGAGGGCAGCCAATGGCCTTCTGGCTGGCGGTAACCACAGCATCCAGGTCCCATTCGTCGAATGCGATCTCCTCCGAGCCGACACTGCACACACCGTCGACAACGACCAGAGTGTCAGGGCTGACACGGCGGACGATCTGGGCAATAGTCTTGATGTCATTGAGGACACCGGTGGAGGTATCGACGTGAGTGATAGTGACGACCTTGTAGGACTTTTGCTTCAGGGCCTGCTCGATCTCCTCGAAGGTGGGGCGGTCGCCAATCGGGGCACGAAGGTGTGTAACCTGGGCGCCGTAGGTCTCCAGGCAGTTGCCGAACGAGTCACCGAAGTAGCCGGTGTTCACGACGAGGGCGTTTTCGCCCTTCTCGACCAGGTTGGCCGAAATCAGATCCCAACCCAGGGTACCACTGCCGGAAATGATGAAGGGCTGCGCGGAGGGGTTGGTGGACTGGAACAGCTTGCGGGTGAGGGTCAAGGTCTCGCCGAAGACATTAACGAAGCCGGGAGCTACATGGCTCTCACTAACACGGAGGGGTCAGGTCAATTGATCTATACGGGAGAAAATATAGGATGAGACTCACGCATAGTGGGACATCGACTGGAGGACGGCATCGTCGAATTCGATGGGGCCCGGGATGAGCAGGGTGTTGTGAGGGGCTTGGGTAGACATGGTGGGCTCGGGCTCGGGCTCTTTAGAGGGGGAAGGAAGAATAGAGAGATCGACGGGTTTATATTCGATGTCGTCGGGTGCCAGGGAGTTTCTCTCGGTCGAGAAGGGAGTGTTAAGCTCAGGCAACGGCAGGCGCTGATCCAGATGTCTGGAAATCAGGCTGAGGCGCTGCGTGGTCGACGTGGGCGCCAGCTTTTCCGATTTGCGGCGGACCGCGGGGTAAATTCTGGTTGGAAGAAATTGGAGGCTTGTCAATTTCCCGAGGGAAACGCGAGGGAAAGGCGAGGATCGCCGGTGGTGCGATGCGATGTAATTGGTTGAAGGGTGAGAAGTATACAGCCTCAGTGTTTGATAGCTGTGAGAATTGAATAGTTCACCAGGAGTTGATTCTGGGTTGGGTTATTAAAGAATTGGATGCCATTCCCAACATTTCTAAATTTTTTTCGCCCTCGTCGGCGCAGTCGGAGTAGTCGGAGTTAAGTAGACCGGGCGGATCCTTCCGAGTGTCAGACAATATACGCAACTATGCCTTGCCCTACGCTGTACACTTCATATTAACGGAAATGGGAAACTGGGATGTGCTTTCTATATTCTATCCTGAATTATGGGATTATGGTATATCCCATTGCTGTCTTGTCTAAATGAATAGCCAGCTTTTCTACCGCTGGTGACTGGGTAGTGTGTACTGTATAGGGCCAGGCCATTTTAAAGAAATTTTCCGCCAATTTTAGGGTATATTACTCTGTACAATTCTATAAACTTCATTTGCAGGATAACTATGCACATCTAGTGTCAACACCATCCCCTCACTGGATCACTGCACCGTATTCCATGCAGTCTGGAGTTTTCGCAGTATGCATCGTCCTGATCATCCCAACATTTTACAGCGACTTCCACCCTGGAAAGCTTCGAGCAAATACCTATACATCGGACTGGACTAATCCAGCCGAATACCAGTCAGACGATAGCTTGAGCCAATGCCTATGGGGAAACTTCACGATGATCGGGACCCGGAGTCTAATAGCGCTAAACCATATACGGTGGTCAGGTAGGGCATAGGGCCTGACGTGGCTTCCCCGCGAAGAGCATCAGCCGCAGCTGTTTGGGCTTGGACACTGGAAGGGCCCATTGATCTCCCCATCCTTTTCCTGCCCCACCATTCCAGAATGACCGCCCGCTTGGTCTTGGTCATCGGTGACCTGTTCATCCCTGACCGAGCTCCCGTAAGTCCTGCCAGGAGCTTGATGATGCGACAAGAGCTAACCTATCAACTGCTAGGACCTTCCGGCCAAGGTACACTCTTTGTCTCCGCCATGATTGCAATTGCTTCCCTTCCAGCTAACTTCTGCCGATGCTAGTTTCGGAAACTCCTCACCCCTGGAAAGATCGGACAGATCCTCTGCCTGGGCAACCTGACCGACCGCGAGACCTATGACTTCCTCCGCCAGGTAGCCCCGGATCTGCAGATGGTCAAGGGCGACTTCGATGTCGACTCACCCAATCTCCCACTCTCGAAGATTGTCAGCCATGGGAGCCTGCGAATTGGCTTTACTCATGGCCACACCATCATCCCGCCCGGTGACGCTGATGCACTGTTGATCGCAGCCCGCCAGATGGATGTCGATATCCTGCTCTGGGGCGGCACGCATCGCTTTGAGGCATTTGAGATGGAGGGCCGTTTCTTCATCAACCCGGGCAGTGCGACGGGTGCCATGAGCTCCGGTTACACTCCGGAAGGGGAGGAGCCTATACCGAGCTTCTGCTTGATGGATGTAAGTGTCGCCATACTGCTACTGTCTGCGAAATGATACTGACACACCAATCAGATCCAAGGCGATGTCCTCGTGCTGTATGTCTATCAGCTGAAGACGGACGCCAATGGAATTGAGAACGTGTCGGTCGAGAAAGTTTCCTTCCGCAAGAACTATGCACCTACTCCTGCTCCCGTTGCTGCTGGTGTGGCTGCCCCTGCCTCCTGATCCACGGTCGCTTTTACGTCGGCCATCCTCCCCTATTCCTCCCACTCCGTGTATATAGTCTCCTACCTATCCGGTCATCACGTGTGTTTTGATTACTTCACCGCGCTCGGATTCTACATCTGCCAATTCGATTCCCTGATACCTCGAGCTAGTATTCAATTGATTCAATTCTTAGATTTGGCTTTTACATCCAGTCAAATCACTATCTACGCTGCCTGATCACCATCGTAGGACCCGACTAAGAAGCTTGCCAGCACTCCTTGGTCCATACTTTGAGCCTAACTAGCCGTTCCATGAATGAGCACAATGTACGCTTTGCAAGAATCAGAAAGACACTTTTAGGTCTATCAAAGAGCATTGCTCAGGTGTAGAAGTATGCTGTACACGCCAAGAATCAAGGCTCTTCATGGATGCCACTAGTCCCGGAACGGCAAGCATCCGATTCCCAATCTCATCGCGCCTCGTCGCTTTTTCGCCCCGCAAAATTGAATGGACCTTCATTGAGCCGACATCTCTTTATTTAATACAAAGGCCCTCTGCAAGTGCTCTTTAAATACCACCGGGCCCTATTCTATCCGCATAGCCTCCCCGCAGATCCGCCCGATCGCATCGGAGAGCTCCAACTGCTCCTCGCATCGGTTTTCATAGCTGCTTGCTCCGACCACGCAGATACGGCAGTCCTCTAATTACCTTTCCTGACAATATGTCTGCCGAAGGCACCGAGCTCAAGGAAGAGCAGCTTCCTCCCCAGGAGGAGGGTGGCGAAGAAGATGTACGTGGAAGCTGCGATACACGCGAGTTTCATCGCAACGACGCCCACTCCTGCCCTGGAGCCTCTGCAGACCATGCTAACCTATTCATTCGTTCAGGAGGAAATTGCCGCCATGAAGCGACGAGTTGCAGAGATGGAGTCCGAAGCTGCCAAATTGCGCGAGATGCAGTCCACCCTCGACCAGCAATCCGAGAGCCTCCAGGAGAACAAAGAAGACATCGATGCACGGAGTATATTCGTTGGCAATGTTGATTACGGTTCCACGCCCGAGGAGATCCAGGCACACTTCCAGAGCTGCGGTTCTATCAACCGGGTCACTATCCTGTTGGACAAATTCACCGGCCAACCGAAGGGGTAGGTTCTCTACCAGCAGATATACATAGGGATATAGAAACTGACAGGGAATGCTTGACAGTTATGCCTACGTTGAATTCGCTGAGCCCAGTCTAGTGGCCCAGGCTTTGGTTCTGAACGAGAGTGTCTTCCGCGGTCGCAACCTGAAGGTGAGCACTACGCCTCCCCGATATCAACTTGTTGAGCCATGAGGCTAACAACAACCCAAATAGGTTACTCCTAAGCGTACTAACCTGCCTGGCATGAACCGGGGCCGTGGACGGGGCCGTGGTCGTGGTGGCCGTGGCTTCCGTGGCAGCTATCGTGGTGGTGGCTTCCGCGGCCGGGGTCGTGGCTATGCACCCTACTAAGCGTGCGACTCGGATGCTTTTGAGTCCACTCTTTCTTGTCTCGACCGGCAGATACATGCCGGCTCATCCCCACTCTGCTGGTCCGGCTATGCCATGTCGACTGCCCAAAAGAAATGAATTGGCCCTCTCCTTGGGTTCTCAGGGTCTGGCTTTGGAGTAGAGGGTCATCAGGATGTACAATAAGAGGATAATTTCAAGAGCCCTAACTATTGTGGGCCGTCGGGGAATTGTGTAATTCATGAAATCATTCCTATCTGGCTTTGAAGCAATTCCACAAACATCCTGTAGATGAAGTAGTAGCTGCATAATCAATCTGTCAGTTTGTTCAAAAAACCAGAATTAAACACAATTCTGTTGTCTGGCTGGCTTTAACTGGGAACGGGGTGAAACGCCTACTATAATCGTCGTCGCCACCTCTCCGCCCGCACCCGCCAACACCGAATATTACGTACACTACGAGAATTTGCTAGGCCCGTTCGAGTGGCTAAGGCTTAGAGACTCAAAGCCCGATTAAATTGTGACCGGTGCTCAGCCCCAGAAAGTCACTAAAGGACATGCTAGGTACCTCGTACATAGTCAATACGTAGCGCGAGTACTTCGTACCTACGCCATACACGGATTACCTGAGAGCCAACCCAGCCTTGTTCCTCCCTCTTCTCCTCCTTCAACCTCATCATCCTCAGCATCACCCTCGCCCCCTCTCCCCCTTCCACCTTCCCTAGGTGGATGTTCTTTACCTGCCACCTCCTGTGGATGTGCGCTGTTATTTCGGCTCGGGTTTGATCGATCGGCCGTTCCGCACCTGCAACGGTGTGCTGTGAAGCAACCAGGGCAACATGGCATCCAATCTGCCAGCGTATGTGCTACACACACCCTCACATCAAAGTCTATTCTTTGATCGATAATGGCCCCTGGATATCCGTCGCTAACATGTCGAATTACAGCCAGCCAAATCTCCGGGTCACGAGTAAGATCGCCTTATTTCCTTGTCTTGCGAGCGGGACGCTGCGGGGTTCGTCCTCGAATCGAAACTGACAGTTTTTCCACAGTTATCGCGGCAGACGGCCTGTATAAACGCGATGTCTTTCGTGCGTGCTCCTCCTTAGTCCGATATCTCAGATATAGACGAGGTCAAGCTGACTGGTGGGCATAGGTTTCCCTGATCCTTTCGCCGTGGCTACTGTCGGAGGCGAACAGACCCATACGACCTCAGTCATCAAGAAGACTCTCAATCCCTACTGGAACGAACCGTTTGATTTGTACGTGATGGTTACCCCGCCTTGACGGATCCTAGACAGGAATATGTCGGTGTTAACGGGCATTGTCGCTGTAGGAGAGTCAACGAAGACAGCATTCTTGCGATTCAGATTTTCGACCAGAAGAAGTTCAAGAAGAAGGACCAGGGATTCCTCGGAGTTATCAATGTGCGCATTGGCGATGTCATTGATCTTTCGATGGGAGGCGATGGTATGTTCGCGATGAGACGATTTGAGTTATGGCCCGCCAACTGACCCTGCTACACCTTCGCAGAAATGCTTACCCGCGATCTGAAGAAATCGAACGATAACCTAGTCGTTCATGGCAAGCTCATCATCAACCTGTCTACGAATTTGGCCGCGCCGCACCCGAACCAGCAGAATGGCCTTCGGCCCCAACAGGCCCACTCCTCAACATCCAGCGGTTTTATTCCCCAGGTCGCAGCGGCATCTACGTCGTTGTCAGGCGGCCCAAGCCATGCCGATGTGTCGCCCGCCGCCGCATCAAGCTCATCACTGAACCCTCGCGCTTCAGCCGCTCTCCCTCCTCCGGCCAACGGTGCTCCCCCCACGGCTGGCGCCCCGTCTCGTGCTAACATGAGCTCGTTTGAAGACAGCCAGGGCCGACTACCTGCGGGCTGGGAACGTCGGGAGGATAATTTGGGACGGACATACTACGTCGACCACAATACGCGCACCACCACGTGGTCTCGACCTGCGGCCAATTACAGCGAGTCTGCTCAGCGCACTCAACGTGAAGCCAACATGCAGCTGGAACGTCGGGCCCACCAGAGCCGAATGCTGCCCGAAGATCGCACAGGTACCAGTTCGCCGAACTTGCCGGATGGCCACCAACCGAGTACACCACCTCCCGGTATCACAGCCCCTGCTGCTGGTGGTAGCGCCAGCGGCACTGCCCCCGGAGTCAATGCCAATGCCGTTTCCATGATGGCGACGGGAGCCACCACTGCAGGCACTGGTGAGCTTCCATCTGGATGGGAACAGCGCCATACACCGGAAGGACGCGCTTACTTCGTCGACCATAACACCCGGACAACAACCTGGGTCGATCCCCGCCGACAGCAGTACATTCGCATGTATGGCCAGAATCAAAACCAGGGCGGAAGCAACACTACCATTCAGCAGCAGCCAGTTTCTCAACTGGGGCCGTTGCCAAGCGGATGGGAAATGCGTCTTACCAACACTGCTCGTGTGTATTTTGTGGACCACAATACAAAGACGACCACTTGGGACGACCCTCGATTGCCCTCATCATTGGACCAGGGTGTTCCGCAGTACAAGCGTGACTTCCGTCGCAAGCTGATCTACTTCCGATCCCAACCCGCTCTGCGGATCATGTCTGGACAGTGTCACGTCAAGGTCCGTCGCAATAATATCTTTGAGGATTCGTATGCCGAGATCATGCGCCAGAGCGCGTCTGATCTGAAGAAGCGCTTGATGATCAAGTTCGACGGTGAAGACGGCCTGGACTACGGCGGTCTTTCTCGGTATGTTCCACATTCAGTGTTGGTCGCCATTGATACTAACAAGTCTGCAGTGAATTCTTCTTCCTCCTCTCTCACGAAATGTTCAATCCCTTCTACTGTCTCTTCGAATACTCCGCGCACGATAATTATACCCTGCAGATTAATCCCCACTCCGGGGTCAACCCTGAGCATCTCAACTACTTCAAGTTCATTGGCCGGGTAGTCGGCCTTGCTATCTTCCACCGCCGTTTCCTGGACTCCTTCTTCATCGGAGCCTTTTACAAGATGATGTTGAGGAAGAAGGTCACTCTTCAGGACATGGAGGGTGTCGATGAAGACCTGCATCGAAACCTGGCGTGGACTTTGTAAGTTTCGCCATTCCTTGTGCATTCAACCTGAACTAACAACGTCTCTAGGGATAATGATATTGAAGGAATTGTTGAGCTTACTTTCTCGGTTGATGATGAGAAGTTTGGCGAGCGTCGCACTATTGATTTGATACCCGGTGGTCGAGACATTCCCGTCACCAACGTGAACAAGCCACAGTACATTGAGTAAGTTTGCACGAGCCGACGTTATTTGGAGTGGCGGGCTGACTAGTGATTAGATTGGTTACGGAGTGGAAGATTGTCAAGCGCGTCGAGGAGCAGTTCAACGCATTCATGTCCGGCTTCAACGAGCTGATTCCACCGGATCTGGTCAACGTCTTCGATGAGCGTGAACTCGAACTTCTCATCGGCGGTATTGCCGATATCGATGTGGACGACTGGAAAAAGCACACCGACTACCGCGGCTACCAGGAGCAGGACGAGGTTATTCAAAACTTTTGGAAGATCGTCCGCACCTGGGATGCGGAGCAGAAATCGCGTCTTCTCCAGTTCACCACCGGAACTTCGCGTATTCCTGTCAATGGTTTCAAGGATCTGCAAGGATCTGATGGTCCTCGACGGTTCACCATCGAGAAATCCGGTGATCCTAATGCCCTCCCCAAGTCACACACTTGGTATGTCACCTTCTCCCGCCGTTCTTCCAACCCCACTAACCACCATCTAGCTTCAACCGTCTCGATCTACCTCCGTACAAGAACCACGACACTCTGGAGCACAAGATGTCCATCGCAGTGGAGGAAACCCTTGGATTCGGCCAGGAATAGAGTGACCAACCAGATTCCCCATTTGCATTCTGCCAGACAATGCAGAATATTCCTACCCTGTTCTCAATCCTAAACCTCAGTAACCTCGAAACCCCGTCCGCTAAGCGAAGCTCAAAACCATCAACTCTTGTCTCTTCCCACGATTCCCCTTCGTTACGTGTCTAGCGGTCCTCCGCATGAACGAAACCGTTCTATCCAGTCGTTGCTTGCCTTTGCTTCTTGGTTTCTTTGTCGGTGGCGTCTTGTTGTAAATAGGTCTTGTGTCTGTATCATTGTGTGAGCACTAAATTAAATGTATTTCCGTCTTTGGCGGATTTGGGCTTTTCATCTCGGCTGGTAACAGTAGGACTAGAGTCCAACCACGGGTCACGCGAGTTTGACTCGAGCCATCTGTACTGTCTGATCCCAGAGGTCACAGAAGCGATTGCATAGGTGGAGTCGAAAACACAAGGAACTATTATGCCATGCATGCTGGGCTACCCATGTGCGACCCAGGTCGAGGTCAGGTAGTACAGGTTCAGGTACAAACCACCGGTATACAGAGCCAGTATCCCGGAATCGGATTCGGTCGGGGATCGGAGTATAAAAAGCTAAATTTAGAACGGTATAGATCATCGCATTGGTCCGAACCGACCTATCAATGGATCAAGGGAGGTCATCCCAACATTCTAGATGTCACAATGAATGGATATAGCTGGCTAATTGACATTGATTTCTCCGAAATTCAAGATCACATGTCGTTTGACAGGAACTTTCGAGGTCACATAATGCCAAAAACTGACTGATATTCGGCATCATGTGATGGGGAACAACCGTTAATCTGTCCGGATTAGCCCCAATCCACTGCATGCTAGGCGGAAAGTTGGGCGGTGAACCATTCAATATGGGGGAAGATAATTTTGACGCTTTGATACCAACAGCCTGGCGTATATGGTAGAAGATGATCGTCCATTGAAGCTATGGAAGGGACCAACTAACTAAATAATTAGCTAGCCCAGTTAGCTAATGGATGACTAGTTAAGCACTGTAAGTGCTAATTGACTACACCCTAGATGGCTAGGTTGCTGCTAGTTTGGAACTAGCCGACGTGGGTTGAACTGTATCAATCTGACACCCTTGCTCATGTCTCAGAAATATACCTATGTGGGCTTTCTGATCTTGGTCTAGTTCTTAACGTGAGATCTAGTTTCTTACAATACCGGGAAGACATTTGATCCAGGAGTGTCTAGTTCCGCCTGTCGGCTGTTGCAAGCATGCCATAGAAAGTTTCTTGATAATGAACGCTGAAAGTGGGCGATAGCAGTTCGACACTGTATAAATTTGCATAGATTGGTATGTGTTACATAGGCTAGCCTAGATAGGATAGGGGTCAACCGTCGAAGTTGATGGACTGCCGACAAGATGTTTTACTGTAGGGTTCATAACCTTGGAAAAGACAGGCCAGAAGAGCTTCAATATGCACGTGCTCACATCCACGGTATTATCCGGTTTGCAGTAACCCTTAGCGCGAGTTCAGAAAGTGTATCTCGTGAGCATTTGTCGCGTTCTTCACACTAAACTCTCATCTCACTTCCCTTCTTTTACATCCCCACTCCCATCTATCCCACCCACACATTATTTTTCTTGTCCGTTGAACACATCCGTCCTTCCCAATCATCTATTCATCGATATATCAAAAGAACTTCCCCGCAGCTCATTGGTTGATCGAGAGAGACCATCCTGGGTGGGCGCTGTTTCTCACCACCAGTGCTCACCCGAAGTGACGGAAAATCCCGCCCGAACATACACTTCAGTTTCGACTACCATGGCTCATATGATGCCGCCGACTAGTCTGAAGACCCAAAAGACACCGTTTGACCTGCTGGGACACACCCTGCCCTTTGACTGGATTCCACGGTTCAAGGATGTTAGTTCTCACCACCATATAACTATGGAGACTATGAATTGCTGATCATACTTACTAGAGTGACCATCCTAGTTACAAGCGTTACTATCACTCGCCCATGTTCCCGGTTGCGCTGAACTTCGGATATCTTACTGCGGGAATTGTGGAGTAAGTGGTCTACAACCTTTAACCTTAGATATCATTAACGTCAATCTTCTAGTCGGCTCTATCATCATCGAGAGACTGTAATGATGCGCATCATGAATGAGATTACGGAGAAGCCTGGTTGGGAAAGCGATGTACGTTTTCCTCTTTGACTGACCAACCCAGTTCATGAGGGCTAGGGCTAACGAATCAGATCTTCAATGAAGCTATCATCTCACAATGGTGGCGTGAGTTCAGTGAGAGTGACGAGGACTTTATGTATGTGGAAATTGCTCAGGATTCTCCGCTGGGGCTTCGTGATATACCCGACATGGTGCATTATCAAAAACCGGACAAGCCCTATCAAGATGTGACCCCTCGGGTGATGACCTATCTGGTGAAGGAACTCCGGTGGAGGGCATCCATCTTTCGCCGGAAAAAAACTGTCAATGTCTTTGATGGTGTCGTGAAGTCTGACGAAGTCATCTCTTCCAATTTGCGTCGGGCTTTGATCAACGCCTGTGACCCCCTGGAGCGAGGCCCGAGACCTCTTTTGCCCAATGCCGACTCCCCGAACATATTCAATCCGATTGACCCATCCCTGTACCCCCTCGTCTATGGTCGAACCAGGATTTTGCCAGATCGACTTATCACTCGCGAAAACTGTATCTCTACCGCCGGAAATGGAACTATTCTCACCTTGAGAAGGCGTCCTCAACTTGAAACTGTTCAGAGTGGCAATCGGAACAAGTTTGAGGGATTCCAATATCTCCCTTGTAACGTCTCATTGTCTACAAAGGGTTGTCAAATTGTCTCATACATCAACAACGCACACCCTGTCCGGGACCGAGAGTTCTACGATGTTCTCGAGAAAGTCATCGCAAAGGCAATTCCCATGTGGAATGTCAGCTTGCAGTGGACCAAATTGACGGCTAACAGGATTCCGCTTCCAACTAAGCCCTCCCGGTCGCCGCCTGTGGAGGAAGAATGTACCTGCAGATGCCATGGCCACAATGCCGATCTTCACAGTGATGACAGTGACGACACTGATGAGGATGACTTTGATGATCATGCCGAGTTTCTATGCCATTGCAGTGGCTACCTTGCACCTGGAGACTTTGCACCTGCGGATCTCGATCGAGGACAGATGCGCTGGGTTAACTCGGGATTCACCGAGCTTCCTGAGCCTACGATTTTCGAGCCTCGTCGTACAAAACCCGTCAATCTGAAGAGAGACTTCCACAATACCGGGATTCAGGTTATCGTCAAACTGGAGACCATCGAGCTCACCCCTCAGCATCCAACCATGCCCGAAAGTGTGTGGCATCTTGCGGGACAGCCAGTGAGTCTCACCAACCCTTTAAACCTAGAATACCTCTAACCAACTTATTAGAATGAGCATATCTGCGCGAGCGCAGTGTACTGCTACGACATGGAGAACATGGAAGACCAAACCATCGGCTTCCGCCACCGTATGGACTACGGGAAACGGTTCCATGACTCCTGGCAGGATAACAACGTATTCGAATGGCCAGAGTATCTGCGCGCAGTCTTTCGCCACATCACTCTGAACGGTCGATTTGGCGAAGATCAAGTTGCCATTCAAGGCCTTGGAAACGTCCTGATCCATTCAGGTCGACTCTTGACATTCCCCAATTATCTTCAGCACCAGCGGTCTGCAATGTCACTTGCGGATGATACCAAACCGGGTCACTGCAAGCTTCTGTTTCTGTTCCTGGTGGATCCGCATATGCGCATCATTTCAACGGCCAATGTTCCTGTCCAGAGAGAAGATTGGACTGGTCGCCAGCGTTGTATTGTGAAATTTTTGAGATCGAAGTTACCTATGGAGCTCGTGATGATTGTTATGCATTATCTACTTCTTCATTGTGATGAGGCAATCTCCCAGGAAGAGAGTGAGTTTTACAGATGGAAGTTGCAGGAAGATCGGAAATCTATGAGGAAAAAGCAGAATAGGTTGTTTGAGACGGGGAAATGGAGATGATGTGGTGTACACGAAGAACGTGGGGATCTAGGGGATTTGATGATTTGATGACACCAGGTGATGATGCGAATACTCAGCTCTATACTTATCTAAGTACGAAAAAAATGGAAAAACCTGTATGTGTTATATCTTCAGTCTTCAGAATAAGCATCAGCCATGTATTGATAGTTAGATATCGACATCAGGCCCACCAGAGCCTCCACAGTCGGGCTCCCTCAATCTCAATCTCAATCTCCAGCTCTCCACTCCTCCGGGCTGTCGTAAGACCTGCAGCCGGTGTAGAGTGAAATGCGGCGCGATCTATCTTACAGTCCTTAATCCGAATACACGACTAGCATACTCAGATGGAATTAGCCGCCTGTTTATTATCTAGGGGATGAGGGACCAGAAAATAAGAAGGGTTGGTTTAACATCAAGTTCCAGTTGTTCTTGGTATACAAGCCTCCCCAGTGGTCGAGTGGTTAAAGACAGAATTAGGTTGACAGCCTGAATCGAATGATACCTCTCCCAAGACCTTCTGGACGTCTCGCCACAGGCGTTACTGTACAGTGACTGTGCAGCGGGAGGTGAATCAGTGGTGGGAGC